>Ga0207708_10000540_pt1 | contig 29190 bp, 25 predicted proteins | sample KBSK5101metaG_FD_184340 | JGI IMG/M metagenome (GOLD analysis project Ga0207708, IMG submission 184340) | Corn, switchgrass and miscanthus rhizosphere microbial communities from Kellogg Biological Station, Michigan, USA - KBS K5-10-1 metaG... | ecosystem: Host-associated > Plants > Roots >... | reverse complement strand
CACCGCCGACCACCGCACCCCCCTGCCCTTCATCCCCAAAGACGACCTCGCCACCGCCCCCCTCCACAAAATGCTGATCCCCCAGCCGGGCAGCGACTCCGGTCAACCCTGACGGCGAATGAGGCGGCTGAAGGGGTCCGTGTACCGCTGGACGGGCCGTGGGAACGCTGCAATGGCGGGCCCGACGTTGTCCTTGGTCAGGAGGGCGATGGGGGCATCGACTCTCGCCGGCAACCGCGCGCCGCCGGCCGCCGCGGCGCATGCCTCGACCGCCATCTGTCCCATGACGTAGGGGTACTGGGAGACGGTCCCGTCGATCGATCCCGCTCGGACGGCGTCCAGCGCTTCGGGGATGCCGTCCAGTCCGACGATTCTGACCTCGCCCGTCTTGCCCGCGGCGCGAACGGCGTCGGCGACTCCTAGCGCCATCAGATCGCTCGCGGCGAAGAAGCCGGCGATCCGCGGATGGTCGGCCAGGATCTGCTCGGCCGCGATCTGGGCCTTCGTCCGGTCGTAGTCCGCATTGACACGCACGACGACCCGGACGCGAGAACCCCGGATGCCTCGCTCGAATCCGCTCAAGCGGACGCCGCTGTTGACGTTGTCCGCCAGGCCGCCGACGAGGGCCACCTGGCCGCCGCGGCGGAGAAGGGAGAGCATGCGGGCACCGGCGAGCCTTCCGGCCGCGAAGTCGTCGGTTCCGATGTAGGTGCGGACGCGCACACCGGCGTGCGTTGCCGCGACGGGATCGATCGGGCTGTCGATGTTGATGATCGGACGCGTGACGCCGCGCAAGGCGGCCACGAGGTTGGTCGCCGTGATCGGGTTGACGACGTAGCAGTCCTTGTTCTCGGCGCGGAACGCTCGGACCTGCGCGGCCTGGCGACGAAGCTGGGCGTTACTCGTGACCGACCGGACGGTGGCACGCACGCCGAGCCGCGTCTCCTCGGCCCTTGCACCTTGGTAGATCGCGACGAAGAACGGATTGTCGAGGGCATTGAGGACGACACCCATCCTCACGACGGGTTGGGCATCAACGCCGCGGGCCGGGACGCGAACGGGCCCGGCTCCGAGGGCTCCCCCGGCGAGAAGAACCGCCAAGACGGCAGGAATGGCGATCGGCCAAATCCTCACGACTGCCTCACGTTCGCGTGCGCGCCACGCTAGCGCACCCCCATCTCGCTTCAAAGCGCCCTCCACCGCTGGTTGCGAAAGGAGGACAATTGCCGCGGTGTCCCGGAAACGTTGGGGCGTGCGGCCGCGACAGATCGCAACGGTGGCCTTGGTCCTCGGGCTGACGGTTGCGGGATTCTTCCTCGCGCGCCTCCTCGGCGAGCGAGACGCGCGACGCGACTCCGAGCACAGCGCCGAGGTGGCCGCGGCGCGGATCCGCGGGCGCGTCGAGCAAGGGGCCTCCCTCGCCGAGAGTCTCCGCCGCTTCATGGTCGGCGTCCCCGGGGGCGGGGTCACGAGCGCGGCGTTCGCAAGCAACGCGTCGCGATGGCTCAACCCGGCAGGCTTCCCGGCTGCCGCGTGGGTCGAACAGGTTCCGGCCTCCGGGCGCGCAGCGTACGAGCGGGAGATCGGCCACCCGATCGTGAAACTCGACCGACGGGGCGGGATCTCACCCGCTGGATCGCGTCCGTCCTACCTGCCCGCGACTCTGGTCTCCGGCATCCCCCCGATGACCGCGCCGGGAATCGATCTCGGCGGCGCATCAGGCGTGACTGCGGCGCTGGCCCGTGCGAGCACCCTCTATGACGCCGGCGCGACGCCTCTGACAACCCTGCGCGACGGGGCCAGGGGACTGTTCCTCATCAAGTTCGCTCCACGCCTCACGAACGGGATCGTCGAACCGGGATTCGTGGTGGTGTTCGCATCCGAACTGTGGCTGCGCGCGGCGGCGGCGGACACGCCGAGGCTGCAGCTCACGATCGGCGGCACGTCGGCGGGCGACCACGCGGGCGGCGCAACGGTGCACAACGCGTTCACGGAGGCGGGGCAGCGATTCGACGTCGCCGTGCCGCGCATGCCCGTCGCCGGCGCCGCCGCGGTGCTGCCTTGGATCATCCTCGCCGCCGGCTTTGTTCTCGCCGCGCTCGCGGGGGCGCTCGGCGTCAACGCGGCGCGGCGAGCCAGGGCGCAGGACGAGGCCGACCGCATCTTCGCGCTCTCCCCCGACCTCATCGTGGTCGCGGACTTCGACGGACGCTTCAGGCGCGTCAATCCGGCCGTCAAGCAGGTTCTCGGTTATACCGAGGAGGAGATCCTCGTGCGGCCGTACCTCGACTTCGTCCACCCGGACGACCGGGAGCGGACCGTGGCGGAGGCCTCCGTCATCCGTGGGGGCACCATCACGCTGTCGTTCGAGAACCGTTTCGTCTGCAAGGACGGCTCATACCGCGTGCTCGAGTGGACGTCGACGCCCGTCGTGGAGGACGGAGTGACCTTTGCGATGGCACGGGACGTGACCGAGCGGCGGCAGGCCGAGACCGAACGGGGGCGGCTTGCAGGCGAGCAGGCGGCGTTGCGGCGCGTGGCGACCCTCGTGGCGCGGGGCGTGGCGCCGGGGGAGGTGTTCTCCGCCGTCGCCGAGGAGGTGGAGCAGCTTCTCGACGCCCAGGTGACGACGATCGGGCGTCTCGAGCCTGACGGGACGATGACCATCGTTGCCAGCAGCCGGACCCTGGCCGAGTTGCCGGTGGGCAGTCGGGTGAAGCTCGAGCCGAACATGGTGTGGACGAGCGTCGTACGCACCGGCGAGTCGGCTCGCGTCGACGACTACCAGGCACCGGAGTTCGTCGGCGGACTGGTGCAACGGCTGAAGGGCACGGTCGCCGCCCCGATCATGGTCGAGGGGGACCTGTGGGGCTCGGTCGTCGCGGGGACGGAGCGCGAGCAGTTCCCGCCCGACGCCGAGCAGCGCATGGCGGAGTTCACCGAGCTCGCTGGTACCGCAATCGCCAATGCCGAAAGCCGGTCCGAGCTCACCGCGTCACGGGCGCGCGTCGTCGCGGCCTCGGACGACACCCGCCGCCAGATCGAGCGAGACCTCCACGACGGAGCGCAGCAGCGCCTGGTCCACACCGTGGTCACCCTCAAGCTGGCTCGCCGGGCGTTCCGGACCGACGATGACGCTGCGCGCGCCCTCGTCGCCGAGGCGCTCGACCACGCCGAGCAGGCGACCGTCGAGCTGCGCGAGCTGGTGCAGGGGATACTGCCCCCCGTCCTCAGGCGGAGCGGGCTGCACGCAGCAGTCGCGGGGCTTGCCACACGGATGCCGTTGCCCGTCGAGATCGACGTGACCGATCGCCGGCTACCCGCGGCGGTCGAGGCGACCGCCTACTTCGTCGTGGCCGAGGCGCTGACCAACGTCGCCAAGCACTCGGGGGCGAGTCACGCCAGCGTCGTGGCGCGGGTGCAGGACAGCACCCTCGAGGTCCGGGTGCGCGACAACGGTGTCGGCGGCGCCCGACGCGACGGCAGCGGCTTCGTCGGGCTCGCGGACCGGCTCGCTGTCCTCGACGGCGAGCTCCGGGTTGAGAGCCCGCCGGGCGACGGCACGATCGTCGTCGCAAAGATCCCTCTCGACGGCCATTAGGAGGCCGACCTCGCAGCGAAGGTCGCGCTAGTCCGGCTGGCCGGGGCGGAGCGCTACCACGTGGTCGGGGTTGATCGCCAGCGGCTGGGCGTCGGTGGCCTCGGTGAGCCGGGCAAGCGCCATGATCGATCCCCGCGCGGCCCCGACGATCGTCGCCTCGACGACGTCGGGCGCACCGTCGACCTCGTAGCGGTCGCCGGTGACCATGAGGATCTCGGTCGTGGCCACCAGCAAACCGTACGCGACGTCAGCGTGCCGCGCGTCGTCCTCGCCACGAGGGCGCCGGTCGCGCAAGCTGCCGCTCAGAAGGACAGCCCGCGCTTCAGATCCTCGCGGAGGATGTCGCGCTCGGTGCGGCTCCGCACCGCCGCCTCATGGGCCTTCCGGTTGCGATCCGCCACGTCGTCGGCGGCGCGCTTGCGCTCGTCCTCGTGGCGGCGCGCGACATTGGCCGCGTCGCGATCGCTCATCCTCGACGCCTCGTCAGGCGCATCGTTCATCGTGTTCTCCTCGCCGTTCCCTTCGTGGGTTTGCCGCTCTGCCGGGGGATGAAGGGAAGACGCGAAGCGCCCACGACCGAGAAGGTGCTCCTTCAGGCTACTCCGATCCGGTCGCTAGTCTCCAGAACACCGCAAGTCGCCCGGCGGATTCCCTTCGTCCTTCGCGCGCGCATCAGAAGAGGGGCGAGAGGACGAGAATGGGCTTTCCAGAGATGTCGCGTGAGGACGATGCGGCGCACGCGGACGCGGTTCGCCGCCTCGATGCCTCGATGGAGCAGCGCCGCCGGTTGGCAGCAGCTTGCGACGACGTCCGCGGGACGCAGGACGAGGCCGAGGCCGAGGCCGCACTGGCCGCCGGCCGCGCGCAGGTGACCGCGCGCGAGGCATGGCTGGCCTGGATCGAGCGCGGGGCTTTCACCGATCATGGCGCGCCCTGACCTCAAGCGGCTGAGCGCAGAAGCCCGCTCTGCGCGCGAGCGCTTCCGGCTCTACCGCGCACGGATTTACGGCTCGCACCCGATCAGCCTGACCCGCCTGCGCGACCTCGAGCGCGCTTCCGAGGCCGCGGAGGCACGCTTCCGACACGCGCAGGACACCAAGGCGACCGGGCGCTGAGCGGCGGTCAGCGCGCGGGCGCGAGCTGCGGCAGCGCGTCGAGCTGGTCGAGCTCCCGGCCCAGGCGCAGCACGAGCGGCGTGCCGGGCGCGAGCTCGTCGAGCAGGTCGAGGCTGCGCCGGTAGTGGTCGAGCTTGTGCGCCGCGGCCGGGTCGTCGGGCACGCCGCGCTCGCGGGCCAGCCGCAGCTCGCGGACCTTGGAGACCTTGTCGGCCGCGAACAGCAGCAGCGCGTCGTCGCCCGCCGCCGCGACCTGCGCCCGGAGCGCCGCCTTACGGGCGTCGAAGTCGTCGATGCGGTCGTCCTCGCTGACCGCGAGCACGAGCGTGGTCACCGTCTCGCCGACGCGGGCCCGAAGGTCGCGCGCCACGGCGTCGGTGTCCTCGATGACGTCGTGCAGGACGCCGGCGGCGACGACGGTGTCCGAAGCGCCGACGAAGAAGAGGAGCGAGGCGACCTCGAGCGGGTGCACGATGAACGGCGCGCCGTCGACCTCGCGGCACTGGCCGCGGTGCACGTCGGCGGCGTAGCCGAGCGCCACCTCGGTCACTGGGAGGCCGTCGACGAAGGCGGGGGTCCGCGGCTCGGGCATGGCGCGTCAAGAGCCTACGAAACTCGGAAATTGCGGCCTGGGGCGCGCTCGTCCTTCTCGTGCTCGGCCACGCGGGCCGCGTAGCCCTCGACCTGCTTGGTCAGGGCGAGGATCTGCTCTGAGAGCTCGAGCAGCTGCTTGTTCTGGTGGTCCTCCAGCTGGACCGTCCGCCACTCCTCGTCGGCCAGGACCTGCCGCTTCGCGTCGGCCCGGTTCTGGCTGATCATCACGAAGGTCGAGAGGAAGATTGCCTCGAGCGAGACGATCATCGTCAAGAGACCGAACGGGTATTTCTCGACGCCGAAGCCGATCCAGCATCCGAACCAGATGATGTGGATGTAGACGAACGCCATCGAGCCGGCGAACGACGTGATGCGGTCGGCGACGCGGTTCTGGGCGTATTTGGCGCGCTGCTCCGCGTGCTTCACCAGCGCCGGGTTGATCGGCGGCGGGAGCTTGACGGGGAGGACCCAGCCGTGCAGCGGGCCCGCGGCCGGGGGTGTCCCGGCCGCGGGTCGCTTTGTTCCTGCGGGTGCCATCGGCCGAGTGCTACGCGGTGGTCGCGAGCGCGTCGGCATCCATGCGCGCGAGGGTGGCGTCGAGCACTGCGTACTCGGCCTCCTCGATCGCCGCCGCCGCGAAGTCGATCGCATCCTGCGCGTCGCTCTCGGCGTCGTCGGCCTCGCGATCGGCCTCCTTGCGGTCGAACTCGGCCTTCTTGTCGTCGATGCGCTGGCGCAGACGCTGGACGTGGGCGTCCCAGTCGTCTTGGACCTCCTGCCAGCCGCTCTTCGCGCGTTGTGAGGCTTCCTCGGCCTTGGCCCGCAGCTCGGCCGACTGCTTGTCGGCGCTCTTGCGCGCCGCGTCGACCGACGCCTTCAGGTCGGCCTTGTCCTGCCCCTGGGCGGCCTTGACGTTGGCCTCGGCCGCATCGATCTGGTCCGCGAGCTTCCTGAAGCTGTCGGACAGTGTCATGTGCTTCTCCCTTTCCGGTCGGGACTCGGGAACGATCCGAACCTACGGTCGACCAAGCGCGCGGCCTAGACGGGAGGGCGTGCGAGCGATACGTCTCGCGTATTGGAATCGGCGCGGCGCGGGCCGAGGATCGGCCGCATGTTCTCTCTCCATCCATCACTCACCCGCAGCGACGCCCTCTGGCGCGGCGGCATCGCGCTCGTCCTGGGCCTCGTCTTCCTGATCTGGCCCGGGGTAACCATCGGCACCGCGCTCGCACTGTTCGCGATCTTCTGCTTCGTCGACGCCGCGTTCGCGCTGACGCGACTCTTCAGCTCCGGCCGGTCCGCCGGCGATCGCGTCCTCCAGGTGCTCCGGACGATCCTCGACGTCGCGGCCGCGATCATCGTGATCGCCTGGCCAGGCCCGAGCGCCGAGGTCCTGACCGTCGTCATCGGCTTCTACGTCGTGGTCGTGGGCGTCCTCGAGCTCTACTCGACCTCGACGCCGGCGGTCAAGGCGGCGGGCAGCACCGGCTGGCTGGTCGCCACCGGGATCCTCTCGATCATCGCCGGGATCCTGCTCATCGTCTGGCCGAACATCGGCGCGGTGACCCTGGCCATCGTGTTCGGCGCCTACCTCACCGCCTACGGGCTGATCATGCTGGTCTCCGCCCTCCGGGCGCCCAAGGGCGAGACGGTCGCCGACCCCGTCTGACCTCGCAGCACGCCCCCGTCCTACGGCGCCGCACGTCCCGTGCGGCGCCGCTGTCGTCTCGTGACTACCAGCCGGCTACCAGCGGACTGTCAACGCCGGTGATGCGACGGTTGCGGCCCGGGCGTAGCTTGCCGCACCATGGAGTTGCGTCACCTCACCTACTTCGTGGCCGTGGCGGAGGAGCGGAGCTTCACCCGGGCGGCCGAGCGCCTGTGGGTCGCCCAGCCGGGGCTGTCCACGCAGATCCGCCGGCTCGAGGCCGAGCTCGGGGTTCAGCTGCTCGAGCGCCACCCGCGCGGCGTGGAGCCCACCGAGGCCGGCGAGCTGTTCCTCGAGCGCGCCCGCGCTGCGCTGGCGGCGGCGGAGGTCGCCCGCAACACCGGAAACGACCTCCAGGCCGGGCTCGTGGGCAGCATCCGCGTCGGGCTCGCCACCGGCGCTGCCTGGGGCGAGGCGCCGGCGCTCCTGCAGTCCTTCGGGCGCGAGCGCCCGGATGTCGAGGTCACCATCTTCGAGGCCTACGCCGGGGCCCTGCTCCGCGACCTGCGCGACGGCCGCCTCCACGCCATCCTGGCGCCGGCGGCCGCGCGCACGGGCGAGCTGCACGCCACCGGCATCGGCAGCGTCCCGTGGCTGGTGCTGGCCGGCGCCGGCCATCGCCTCGCCCGCGACACCGGGCCGGTGGCGGCGCACGAGCTCGACGGCGAGGCCGTGATCGTGACCGGCCACCGCGACGGCACGGCGTACGACGACGCCGTGGCCGCGACGCTCAGCGAGCTCGGCACGGCGCCCGAGCTGCGCCGCGGCGGGCCCGGCCCAGCGCTTTTCGCCGACGTGGCCGACGGAACGGCCGTCGCGCTCGCCACGTCCGCCGGCGGAGCCGCTGCGGGCGTCGTCGCGCGGCCGCTCGCCCCGGCCCGGTCCGTGGACTTCGCCGTGTTGTGGCGCGACGCCGAGCCCGAGCCCGCCCTCGGAGCGTTCATCGACGCGGCCGCTCGCGTCGCCCCCGCGCGACCCGCCCTGCGCGCGGTGGCGTGACCATGGCGCTGGCGGCGCCTGCCGTTGGCCGCCTCAGGGAACCCGCGGCAGCGCGTCGCCGAGCTCGTCCCGCGAAGCGACGTCGAGCTTGGCGAAGACCTTGCGCAGGTGGTAGGCGACCGTGTGCGGGCTGATCGCCAGCTGCGCAGCGATCTCGGCGTTCGACGCGCCCTCCGCCGCGAGGCGCGCGATCCGGTCCTCCTGCGCCGTCAGTTCGTCCGTAGCGTCGGGCAGGGCTTCGTCCAGCGTGGCGAGCTGGCTGCGCGAGCCGATGCCGAGCTTGGCGTACACCTTGCGCAGGTGGTACGCGACGGTGTGGGGGCTGATGAACAGCTGCGCGGCGATCTCGGCGTTCGTCTCGCCGCTCCCGGCGTGGGTGGCGATCTGCTTCTCCTGCGGCGTGAGCTCGTCGCGCGTGTCCGGCGCCCGTGCCCGCGCGTGCCCCCCGGTGGCCACCAGCTCGGTCTCCGCCCGCTGCGCGAACGCGAGCGCGCCGGCGCCCTCGAGCAGGTCGTAGGCCAGGCGCAGCTCGCGGCGGGCGTCGCGCCGGCGCCGCTGGCGCCGCAGCCACTCGCCGTGCAGCAGGTGGGCGCGGGCGAGATCGGTGGCTACGCCGGCACGGTCGAGCTGCTCGATCGCTTCCCTGTGGAGGGTCTCGGCGTCCTCGTCGTCGGCCAGCAGGGCGCCGGCCCGGGCGAGCAGCCCGAGCGCCCACGGCGTGCCGCTGGCCAGCGCGCGCCCGCGCAGCCGCTCGAGCGCCGCGTGCGCGGCGTCGAGGTCGTCGCTGCGCGCCGTCGCCTCCACGGCGTCGGCCAGCGCGATGGAGCCGATGTACAGGGGATCGTCGTCGAACACGCGCAGGGCCGCGCGGCGGGCGTCCTCGTAGCGGCCGTTGCCGAGATAGAGCGTGGTCAGCGCGAACTGTGCCAGCGTCACCGCGAGGCCCTGGCCGCGCGTGATCGCGTCGGCGGTGACCGCCCGGCCGAGGCTTTCGGTCTCGGCCATGCGCCCGCGCCAGGCGAGCATGGCCATGTGCATGAGCTCGTGCGCCCCCGGCATCGCCGGGATGCCGCTGGCCGCGGCGATCTCGCGCGCCTCAGCGGTCAGCGACTCGGCCGTGTCCGCGCGCCCCGCGATGCGCTCCGACCAGGCCAGGCAGCTCAGCGCCACCGGCAGCGCTGCCAGGGCGCCCTCGTCGCGGGTCAGGCGCACGCGCAGGCGTCCGACGGCGAGGTGGCGGCGGAAGTCGAACAGCTCACCGGTTGCGTTCCAGGCCATGCCGTGCCACCACTGCAGGGTGGTGGCCGGTGGCGCCGCTGCGGCGCGACGCCACCAGGGCACGGCGTTCGCGTAGCCGGCCGTGAGCCGCTCGGTGTAGCCGGAGAGGAGGAGGCTCACCGGCGGCGCGTCCTCGCCCGCGGGCAGCTCACGCGCCGCTTCGGCCACGTCGAGCATGGTGGTGCTGGTCGTCAGGTCCCCCGCCCACATGGCGGCCTCGAAGGCCTCGAACAGGGTCTCGCGGGCCAGGCCGATGTCGAGGTCGGCCAGCGCCAGCGCCGCGTCGTAGAGCAGGGCGGGCGTGTCGCCGCCGCGTCCGTCGGCGAAGCGGATGGCGCCGTCCATGCGCATGGCCTGGGCCCGCGCGGCCGGATCGTTCAGGTGCGGTGTGCTGCGCTCGAGCAGGTCCCGCGCCCGGTCGTTGGCGCCGGCGGCCAGGTCGGCCCCGGCGCCGAGCAGGCGCCGCAGGGCCTGGCGACTCGGGTCGGGCGTGAGGTCGGCCGCGCGCTCGAGGAAGACCGCGGCGGCGGCAAGGCCGCCGCGGACCTGGGCGCGCCCGGCGGAGCGCTCGAGCTCGGCCGCGACCTCCTCGTCGGGGCCGCCGCTGGCGGCCGCCCGGTGCCAGGCGCGCCGGTCGGGGTCGTGCTCGGCGTCGGTGGCGTCGGCCAGGGCGCGATGCACCCGGCGCCGCTCCTCCGCGGCGGCCGAACGGTAGACCGCCGAGCGCACCAGCGGGTGCCGGAACCGAACAACGGTGTCGAGGTCGAGCAGGCCGGCCTCGGACGCCGCTGCCGCGGCGTCGGGGCCCACGTCGAGCAGCGCCGCAGCGCGCCACACCTTGTCGGGGTCGCCGAGCTGGTCGGCGGCCGCGACAAGCAGCAGGCGCTGGGTGTCGACCGGGAGCTGCGCTGCGCGCCGGGCGAAGCTCTCCTCGATCGTCCCCGACAGCGATGCGGTCACGGGCACGCCGAACCCGACCGCGAGCTCGGCCGGGGTGCGGTCGCGCGGCAGCTCGAGCAGCGCCAGCGGGTTCCCGCGCGTCTCGGCGACGATGCGGTCGCGCACGCGCACGTCCAGCGGTGCCGTCAGGGCCGTCGCCAGCAGGACGCTTGCGTCCGCTTCGCTCAGACCCTCGACGGCGAGCACGGGCAGCCCGGAGAGCTCCTCGCTGGGCTGCCGCGTGGCGAACAGGAGGGCCACCGGCTCGGCCAGCAGCCGGCGGGCGACGAAGGCCAGGGCCTGGGCCGAGGGGCGGTCGAGCCAGTGCGCGTCCTCGACCACGCACAGCAGCGGGCCGTCCTCCGCGGTCGCTGAGAGCAGGCTGAGCGTCGCCAGCCCGACCAGGAACCGCTCCGGGGCCGTGCCCGCGCTGAGCCCGAAGGCCGCGCCGAGCGCGTCGCGCTGGGGCGGGGGGAGGCCGTCGAGCCGGTCCAGCAGCGGAGCGCAGAGCTGGTGCAGCGCCCCGAACGCAAGCTCCATCTCGGACTGCACGCCGGTCGCCCGTACGACGCGATAGCCGTCAGCCGACGCCATCGCGTCGTCGAGCAGCGCCGACTTGCCCACGCCCGCCTCGCCCTGCAGCACGAGCACGCCGCTGCGCCCTTCGCGCGCGGACGCGAGCAGGGCCTCGAGCGTTGCCCGCTCCTCCCGTCGCCCCACAAGCATCGCTCCTCCTAGACGAAGGCCCCGACGCCGCTGATGTCGCGGCCGACGAGGAGCGTCTGGATCGCCTCCGTCCCCTCGTACGTGTAGATCGCCTCGATGTCCGACATGTGCCGGATGACGTGGTACTCGAGCAGGAGCCCGTTGCCGCCCAGGAGGTTACGCGCCTCTGCGGTGACCTGCCGCGCCTTGACCGTGTTGTTGAGCTTGGCCAGCGCGGCGATCGCGTCCGAGAGCCCGCCCGCCTCCATCAGCCGCCCGAGGCGCAGGCAGTAGAGCTGCATCGCCGTCACGTCGGCGAGCATGTGCACGAGCCGCTCCTGGACCATCTGGAAGCGCACGAGCTCGCTGCCGAACTGCTTGCGCCGGCGCGTGTACGTGAGCGCGGCGTCGTAGGCGGCGACGGCGTGGCCGAGCGCCGCCCAGGCGCAGGTCTGTCGGGTCGAGCGCAGCACCTTGGCGGTGTCGCCGAAGCCGTTGGCTCCCGGGAGCCGGTCCTCGGCCGCGACGCGCACGTCGGACAGGGTGATGTCGGCCTGCCAGGCCGCGCGTAGCGCGCCCTTGCCCTCGATCACGCTGGCCTGGAAGCCGGGGTCGGAGGGGTCGACGAGGAAGCCCTTGACCTTGCCGTCCTCGGTGTCGCGCGCCCACACCACGACCACGTCGGCCACGGTGGCCAGGCCGATCCAGCGCTTGGCGCCGTTGAGCAGGTACGTCTCGCCGTCGCGCCGCGCCGAGGTCTCGAGCGAGACCGAGTCCGAGCCGTGCTCGGGCTCGGTCAGCGCGAAGGCCCCCAGCTTGTCCGTGCGCGCCATCGCCGGCAGCCAGCGCTGCTTCTGCTCCTCGGATCCGAGCATCGCGATCGAGCGCATGGCCAGCCCGGCCTGCACCCCGAGCGCGGTCCCGAGGCTGCCGTCGCCGCGGTTGAGCTCCATGTGCACGAGCCCGGCGGCGATCGGGCTCATGTCCGGACAGCCGTAGCCCTCGATCCCGTCGCCGACCAGCCCCAGCTCGCCCAGCCGGTGCACGAGGTCGAGCGGCAGCTCGGCGCGCTCCCAGTAGCCGTTGATGACCGGCAGGACCTCCTCCTCGACGAATCGGCGCGTGCGGTCCAGGTAGTCGCGCTCGGCCTCGGTCAGGTCGGGCCGGATCAGCAGGTAGTCCGTGCCCAGCGCCTTGCCGATGTCCTCCGGAGAGGTCGATTCGGTGGTCATCGCGCCGATTCTCACCCGGCCCGAGCGCTACGCGCTCGTGTCCAAGTCCCAAAGAGCGCTGCCTCGCTTGGTCTAACCGCCCATAGGCAGGTCGCCGGGTCGCCCTTAGCGTCGCACAGCATGAGCACGACCGCCACCGCCACCGTCGGGCAGGCCTTTCAGGCCACCGCGACCGCCTTTGCCGGCGCGCCCGCCCTGCGCACGCCCGACGGCGCGGTCGCCCTCACCTGGGACGGCTATGCCCAGCGCGTGCGCGAGGTGGCCGCCGGGCTGGCCGGCCTCGGCCTGCAACGCGGCGACACCGTGGCCTGCTGGCTGTCCAACCGCCCCGAGTTCCACATCGCCGACGCAGCGGCCATGCATCTGGGCGCCGCCTCGTTCTCGGTCTACCCGACCTACACGGCCGAGCAGGGCGAGCACGTCGTCGGCGACGCCGGCGCGCGCATCCTCATCACCGAGCCGCAGTTCCTCGAGCAGGCCCTCGCGGTCCGCGACGCCGGGCGCACGGCGGTCGGGCCGGTCGTCGTCCTCGACGACAGCGCGGACGCCGGGACGCTCGAGTGGGCCGAGCTGCCCGGGTGCGCCGAGCCGGGGTTCGACTTCGAGGCGCGCGCGGCCGCGGTGTCGCCCGATGACCTCCTGACCCTCATCTACACCTCCGGCACGACCGGGCCGCCCAAGGGCGTCCAGATCACCCACGGCAACGTCATGTCGTTGCTCGCGTCGCTGTCGGACCGCCTCGGCCTGCCGGACGGGATCCGCGCGATCTCGTGGCTGCCCATGGCGCACGTGGCCGAGCGGCTGTGCACCCACTACTTCCCGATCGTCCACGGCTGGAGCGTCACCACCTGTCCGAACCCGAAGGCCATCGCCGGGCTCATCCCCGAGGTGCGGCCCGAGTTCTTCTTCTCGCCGCCGCGGCTGTGGGAGAAGCTGCGCGCCGGCGTGCTGGCCTCGAGCGGCGACATGCCCGAGGGGGACGCCGCCGCCGCTGCGCTGCGGGCGATCGGCTTCGACGCGCTGCGCGTGGCGATCGTGGGCGCGGCGCCCTGCCCGCCCGAGGTCGTGCGCTTCTGGCACGCGCTCGGCGTGCGCCTGTGCGAGGTCTACGGCATGTCCGAGACCACCGGCGTGGCCACGGTCAACCCGCCCGATGCCGTGCGCATCGGCACGGTCGGCCCGCCGCTGCCCAACGTCGAGGTCCGGCTGGGGGAGGCCGGCGAGGTGCTCGTGCGCGGCGCCAACGTCATGCGCGGCTACCGCAACCTGCCGGAGAAGACCGCGGAGGCGCTCGACGCCGAGGGCTGGCTGCACACGGGCGACGTGGGCGCGTTCGACGACGCCGGCTACCTGAAGATCGTCGACCGCATCAAGGAGATCATCATCAGCGCGGCGGGCAAGAACATGTCGCCGGCCAACATCGAGGCCGAGCTGAAGACGAGCGGCCGGCTCATCGGCCAGGCCTGCTGCATCGGCGACGCCCGGCCCTACAACGTCGCGCTCATCACCCTTGACCCAGACGCGGCGGCCGCGTTCGCGGCCGGCCACGGCATCGCGCCCGACACCCTGGCCACCGACGACATCGTCCGCGCGGAAGTCGCGGCCGCGGTCGAGGAGGCCAACACGCGGCTGGCCCGCGTCGAGCAGGTCCGCAAGTTCACGATCCTGCCCGAGGACTGGGTTGCCGACGGCGACGAGCTCACGCCGACCATGAAGCTCAAGCGGGCGGCGATCACCGCGAAGTACGCGCGCGAAATCGAAGCGCTGTACGCCGGCTGAGCCGGGCGCTTCAGCCGATTTCCCGCACGCGCGCCATGACGGCGTCGGGGTCGGCCTCCGCGGGCACGACCGCGACGATCGCGCCGCCCTCGACCTCGGGCAGCGGTCCGGCCTCCAGCCACCCCTCGGCGACCAGGCCCCAGGATCCGGCAGGCCGCGCCGGCGGCTCGCTGCCCAGCCAGCCGGTCACGCCCTCGACGGCGCCGCCCGGCCACGCCGGCGCGCGGTCCGAGCGCACCCACACCGGCCACTCGTAGTGCGCGGCCACGTTGAGCACGGGCCGGTAGGCGTCGGCGCCTGCGAGCGCGCCGGCCTCGGTGGCGGCCTCGTCGAGGACGAGCGCGTCCACGGGGGCGCCGGCGAAGGCGCGCAGGAAGTCGGCGACGTACATCGAGGCGGTGTCGACGTGGTCGGGGTCGGGCGGCCCACCGTCGCCCGCCGGCGCGTCCGCCTGCTCGGCGGCCGTGGCCATCCACCGGGCCGGCGAAGGGATCGACAGGGCCACCGGCGCCCCACCGCCGGCGCCGGCGATGGCCGCCAGGGCGTCGGTTGCCGTCGCCCGCAGCCGATCGTCGGCCAGCAGCGTGCGCAGCGCGAACGCGACCCGGCTGCGGCGTGCCATCGCCTCAGCCAGGGCGGGGTCGCCGGACACCCGCTGCGCGCTCAGGTCGCTGACGTCGACGACGACGGCGTCGGAGCCGAACATGCCCTGCGCCTTGCCGAAGAACGAGCCCAGCTCGCCCGGCGCCGTCCACGGGACGGCGCCGCCGCCGAGCAGCTTCTCGCGGCAGTAGGACAGCGAGTCGAACCACACCGGCGTTGCGCGGCCGGAGGGCGCGGGGATCACGCGCTTCCCTCCAGCTCGGCCACCCGCGCCTGGAGCGCCGCGATCGCAAGGTCCTTCGGGTCCGGCAGGTAGATGGGCGGGATCTCGGCCATCGGCCCCTTGACCCGCGCCGGCCCCTGCGTCGACCAGGCGGTCGCGTGGATGACCGCGTTGTCGTCGCCCCAGGACCCGTAGTAGGGCAGGTGCTCGGGCGGCTCGGGCGTGTTCCACCGCGCGACGAACTCGGCGTACGGCACGCCGCGCAGCTTGCGCGCCTCGCGCTCGGCTGCCCGCGCGGCGTCGGTTGCCTCGGCGTCGACGGCGAGGGTCTCGGAGTCGAAGGCCACGAAGTAGATGTCGCGGGCCGTGGCGGGGGAGATGTAGTCGGCCTCGAGGTCGGCCATGACCAGCTCGGGGTCGCGCTCGAGCACGTCGCCGTACCCGCCGCCCGAGCCCTGGCAGATGAGGTAGACCTCGCCCTCGTCGGCCAGTTCGTAGCCCATGCCCATGTGGTGCGTCGAGTAGCGCGCGCCCGTGAACCGCTGCTCGTTCATGAGTCGCTCGAAGTCGAAGTCCCAGCTCGACGGGTCGTCGTCGAGGTAGTCGAAGACGTTGACGCCCTTGATCTTGGCCAGCGGGTAGGTGCAGCACCCGTAGCCGCCCATGACCCCCATGACCGAGGGGAACTTGGAGCCGTGGGAGACCGTCGCGTAGCCCCAGAGCTGGCTGCCGCGGTGGGAGACCGCCATCTCGTAGCCCATGCCTCCGCGGAACTTCCCGAAGGCCTGGTTGTCCCGCTTGATCTTCTTGGACACCAGCTGCATGAGCGGGACCTCGTCCTCGATCAGCTCCTGCTCGCCGATGTCGGCCATGGCGGCGAAGAACGGAGCCATCGACGCCTCGCCGTCGCGGTAGGCGCGCGCGCCCCCGCCCATGCCGTTCAGGTCGGCGCACACGTTGCCGACGAGCTCGCCGTGCTGGGTCAGGCCGCCGTAGAGGAACGTGTTGATCTCGTTGAACCACGGCGCCATCACCGACGAGTGCTTCTCGGGGCACGAGTACTGGAGCTTGGCCAGCAGCGACTGGGGGCCGGAGAACCCCATGAAGCTGCCCTGCAGGCTCTGCCCCAGCGGGGCATCGAAGCCCGGGTCCAGCGCGCTGCCGGGGTCGGTCACGACCTCGACCGGGTTCATCACGCTGATCCCGCGCGGGAGGTCGGGCCAGAAGAACCCGAGCAGCGCCTGCGAGGGCCCGCACTTGGCTGCGCCCAACGTCGCGTTGAAGGCGCGGTTGAGGAACTGCGGCGCGGTGCCCCGCCAGTCGATCACGAGCCGGTCGCCCGAGACCGTGATGGCGCACGGGTACTTGAGCAGCACGTTCTCGCGCAGCGTCGAGTCGGAGAAGAAGTTGACCCGGTACGTCCCGTCGGGAAGCTCGGAGATGCGCCGGCGCGCCTCGGCCTCGACGTCCTCGAGCGACTTGCGCAGGGAGGCGATGAAGTTGTCGCGCCCGACCTCCTCCACCAGCGCGAGCACGCGCTCCTTGATCCGCAGGGCGGCGTACAGCTTCACCTTCATGTCCTGGTACTGCAGCTTGGGCTCGCGCGTGGAGTTCTGCAGGAAGGTCAGGAGGTCGCGCCGGATCTCGTTGTTCTCGACGCACTTGAACGGGCTCATCCGAAGCCCGTCGTCGAAGGCCGACTCCGAGCTCGACGGCATCCCGCCCGGCTCCTTGGCGCCGTTCTCGCCCTCGTGCACGACGGTGGCGACGTAGGCGATGAGCTCACCCTCGTGGAACACCGGGAGGATCATGCTCTGGTCGGTGTTGTGGATGTTCCCGTAGCGGGCGTCGTTGTGGATGAACGCGTCGCCGTCGTGCACGCCCACCGTGGGCTCGTTGAGCCAGTACTTGTTGATGAAGCGGACCGGGTAGTGCAGGACCGACGCGAAGGCGAGGACGCCGCCGGTGGAAATGTGGGCGAGGTCACCGGAGGCCGTGTAGACGGCGCTGGTCAGGTCGCCCCACTTGGCCCCGGGCGCGGCGCCGGTCTGCTCCATCATCTCGAAGGCCTCGTCCAGGCCGGCGACGATGCGCTTGCGCACGCGGTCGAGCTCGTAGGCGTCCAGGCCGCTGGACAGCAGCCGCTCCTCCTCGTCCGTGCGCGCCTGCATGCCGTGGTCGCGCATGATCTCGGGGTCGGGCCCGAGGAACAGCGTGGTCTCGGCCAGGAACTTGTCCACGCGCGCCTGGTCGTCGGCCGAGAGGGGCGCGGAGACGGCGGCGGACGGGTTCATGACGGCTCTCCTTCGGTCTTGAGGAACCAGATCGCGCCGTGGGCGCCGGTCTGCAGGCGCCAGCCCGGCTCGACGAGGTAGGTCGTCGTCGGGGTGGTGACGACACCGGGGCCGGCGACGACGAGGCCGGGCGCGAGCGCCGTCTCGTCGTAGACCGGCGTGGCCACCGCGCCGTCGTGGCCGGGGAACGAGCACGCCCGCTCACCGACCGGTGTCGCGGGTTCAGGCTCGCCGGCCGGCAGCGAGGCATCGAACTCCACCGTCTCTCCCTCGACGTAGGACGCGACGCGGATGGTGGTGATGCGGATGCCCGCCTCGGGGGACTCGCTGCCCGAGCCGAAGCGGCGGCCGAAGTCGTCGGCGAAGAGCTCGATGAGGTCGAGTACGTCGCTGACCTCGCGCAGGCGCGTGTCCTTGGCCACCACCGCGGTGGTCACGAGCTGGTTGCCGTAGCGCATGTCGAGCTCGAGCCGATGGCGCACGGCGTCGGCGGGCATGCCCTGGCGCTCGAGGTCGGCCCGGCCCTTGGCCTCGAGCGCCGCGACGATCTTGTTGAACCCGTCGAAGCGGTCGAACAGCGCGCGCGACGTGGCGTCGTAGAGGATCACCGGCACCGAGCGCTCGTGGATGTGCAGCTGCGGCATGTTGCCCGCGCCGAGCGCCGAGAACACCGAGCTGTACGGCGGCGCCAGCACCCGGCCGATCCCCAGGTGTCCGGCGATCCCGCAGCAGTGGAGCGGGCCGTTGCCGCCGTAGGCGAGCATGGTGAACTCCTCGGGCAGGTAGCCGCGGGTACGCAGCTCCTTCGCGATTCCGTTGGCCATCTGCTCGTCGGCCTCGGCCTTGATGAGCTTCGCCACGTCGACCGGCTCGAGGTCGATGTGGTCCATGAAGGCCTCGTCGATCGCGAACTCGGCCCGCTTGACGTTCAGCGGGATGCGGCCGCCGGCGTACTGCTCGGGGTCGAGGTAGCCGAGCAGCAGGTCCGCGTCGGTGACCGTCGGCGCCATGCCGCCGCGGTCGTAGCCCGCGGGCCCGGGGTCGGACCCGGCGCTCTCGGGCCCGATCGCCACCGACTGGTGCAGGCGGTCGTACTTGGCGATCGACCCGCCGCCGGCGCCCAGGGTGACCAGGTGGATCATCGGCACGCTGACCAGCCAGCGCTCGATCGTGGGCAGGAAGTCGTAGTGCTTGACCCCGCCCGCGGCCACCAGCCCGATGTCGAAGCTCGTGCCGCCCATGTCGGTCGCGATCACGCTGCCCAGCCCCGCCTCCTCGGCGAGGTGCTCGCTCGCCTGGATGCCGGCGACCGGGCCGGAGTGGATGGTCTGCAGCGCGTCGGTCGAGTTGAGCTGCGCCATGCCGCCCGAGTTGTGGATGACGAGCATCGGCTGCGTGTAGCCGTTGTCGCGCAGGTTCTGCTCGAGCTCGGACAGCGCGTGGTACATCGTCGCGTGCAGGAACGCATCGACGATGGTCGAGGTGCAGCGCACGTACTCGCCCTTGCGCCCCGAGAGCTGGTGGGAGAGCAGCATCGGGATCGCGCCGAGCTGGTGGGCCGGGTACTCCTCGAGGAAGATCTCCTGGACCCGGAGCTCGTGCGCGGGGTTCTCGACCGCGTTGATCAGGCACACGACGAGCGCCTCCGCACCCGCGTCGACGAGTTCGCGCAGCACCCGCCGCACGTCGTCCTCGTCGAGCTCGAGCAGCGTGGTGCCGCCGTAGTCGACGCGCTCGCGCACCGAGCGGATGAGCCGCTGGGGGACGAGCGGGTCAGGGCGGATGGCGCCCGAGAGGTCGTTCTTGGCCACCTCGTCCAGCCCCTCGCCGTACCCGCGCCCGCGCGAGAGCGGGATCGTGGCCTCGAACCCGGCGCTGACGATGGCGCCGACCTGCGGGCCCTTGCGCTCGATCAGCGCGTTGGTGCCCAGCGTGGTGGCGTAGCGCACCGAGTCCACCTGCGCGAGAACGTCGGCACGCTGCACGGCGAGCGTGCTGCACGCTTGGTCGAGCGCCTCGTTGAAGCCCTGGGCGAGGTTGTGATGGGTGGTGAGCGCCTTGGCCTGGACGTAGTCGTCCCCCCAGACGCAGAAGCAGTCGGTGAACGTCCCGCCGATGTCGACAGAGATCCGCTTCATGGCAACCGTTCCCTCCGGCTCAGCCGTGGTTGTGTCGATGACCCAAGTCGACGGGGACGTCGCGTCCGGCCGCGATCGTGATGCCCGCCGGGCGGGCCGCCCACTGGGTCTTGAGGGCGTCCACGTCGATCTCCATGTCGAAGGTCGGCGGGTGCCCCGGCGGCAGGTACTCGACCTCGATCATCGTTCCGCAGCCCGGGCAGTAGAACTCGAGGATCCGGCACCAGGCCGGATCGGGGGCGAACGTGAACTCATAGCGCGCGGGGTCGATCAGCGGCCGGTGGATCTCGCCCGGGTCACGGTCGTGGACCAGCGTCCCCTCCTTGTAGTTGCCGCGCGCCGGCGCGAGGTCGTGGCCGCAGACGCGGCAGTTCCAGCGCTCGCTGTCGAGGTCGATCTCCAGGTACTCGGTCATGGGGACGCGCATCAGTCGCTCCTCTGCTCGGTCAGCTCCAGGTCGCCCGCCGCCGTGGTGCGGAAGCGCCAGCCCCCCGGCAGCCGCATCGTGAAGAACGGCCCCTCGATCACGGCGGGGCCGTCCGCCTCGGCGCCGGGCGGCTGGTCGACCAGCGCGTAGACGGGCAGCTCGGCCTCGCCGACCGTGCGGGTGTCGTCGCTCGTCGCGGCGGCGGGCTGCACCGCGCCGGCCGCGCCGAGGCCCACGTGGGGCAGCGGCGCGACCAGCGTGAGCTCCAGCGCGGTGACGTCGCCGTCGCGGACGTGGGGGCCGGGATCGAGGCTGCCGTCGAGCTCGATGCTGCTGGGTTCGCCGTCCCGCTCGACGAGGAGGCGGTAGGCGGCCTTGCAGTCCTCCGGCGCCACGCCCTCGGCGTACATGTCGCGGTCGGCGCGGGCGCGCAGATCGGCAGCGACGGCGCGCACGGTGTCCGCGTCGGTGGCGGTCAGCGGGCGTTCGTAGCGTTGGGACAGGTCGGAGAAGCCGATGCCGACGGCGCTGAACACGGCGGCGGTGCGCGGCACGAGCACCCGCCGCACGCCCGCCTTGGCCGCCGCGCCGCAGATCGTCATCGGCCCGGCCCCGCCGAAGGCGGCGACCACGGTGTCGTGGCGCAGGTCGGAGGCGCGCAGGGCCCGCGCCACCCGCTCGAGGTAGGCGTCCTCCATGCGCTCGAGTGCCGCGGGGACGTCGAGGCCCAGGGGCTCGGCCACGTTGGCCGTCACCGCCTTGCGGCTGCTCTCGACGTCGAGGCTCATCGTCCCGCCCAGGTACGTCGACGGGTCGAGGATGCCCATGAGCAGGTAGACGTCGGTGATCGTCGCGTCGGTGCCACCGAGCCCGAAACAGGCCGGCCCGGGCGCCGCGCCGACGCTCTCCGGTCCCACGTGGACCTCGCCGTCCTCCACGCGGATGATCGAGCTCCCGCCGACGCCGTGGCTGGTGATGGCGGCCAGCGGAAACGAGGTCGGCGCGTCGTCCACGTAGCCGCGGCGCGCGACGCGGACCTCGCCGTCGACCACGGCGCCGACGTCGGTCGTGGTCCCGCCGACGTCGACCATGAGCACGTGGTCGAGGCCGTAGTGCCGAGCCAGCGCCCGCGTGCCCTCGAGCCCGCCGCGGGGACCGGAGCTGTACGTCTTGAGCGCCGCCGACTTGGCCACCCGCGAGGAGCCGCCGTCGTTGCGGAAGATGAGCAGCGGATGCCGGCTGCGGTGCTCGCGCAGGCGCCCCTCGGCGCTGAACAGGAACAGCTCCATGGCCGGGTGCAGGAACGCGTTGAGCAGGCTCGACCACGTCCGCCGCACGTCGTCCCGATCGGCCGCGAGCTCCCAGGAGAACAGCAGCGGGATGGCGCCGAGCAGATGGCGCGGATAGAGCTTGAGCAGCAGGTGCTTGAGGCGGGTCTCGGTCGCCGCGCCGTCGTCGCCGCCGATCGACACCACCAGGCGGCTGGCCCCGTTGCTGGCCAGCGCGTTGATCGAGCGCACGAGCTGGCCCGCCAGCGCGTCGTCGTCGGCGCCGAGCGACACCGTCGCGTGCCGGTCGCCCACGAGCGCATCCAGCAGCTCCTCCTGCTCGGGCGTCGCGGCCAGGCGCCTTGGCAGCGCGTCGTCGGCGACGAGCAGGCCAAGCCGGCGGCCCTTGCGCTGCACGAGCGCGTTGGTGCCCTGCGTGGTCGAGTAGCGGATGTAGTCCGTCGTCTGCAGCAGCGGGCCGAGCCGCTCCTCGCCGTAGACCACGCCCGAGACCTTCGTCAGGCCGTCGAACAGGCAGCGGCTGAGGTCGAACGGCGTGGTCAGCGTCTTCGTGTAGCGGACCTCGTCGCCGTCGATCACGCAGATGTCGGTAAGCGTGCCGCCGTTGTCGATGTTGACCAGGCGCGTGCGCGTGGCGGGGCCGCCCGCGTCGCCTGTCGCGACCGCGGAGCGGATGGCGGTGCTGGCCATCGTGGTCTCTCCTTCCTGAGGCCCGTGCTGGACCGCAACGCTAGGCAGGCGTTCGCTGCCCCGATAGCCGCCGCGCGACCAAACGTCGTGCCCGCCCTTGGTCGGAAGCCACAAAGGCGCGAGAGGGATTTGCAGCCGTGCGCCATAGGCCGGCTCGGCCGCAGTGCGAGACTGGTGGCATCGCCACTGACTCCCCCCACAAGCGACCGGCGACTGGCGCCCGGTCGGCCGTCAGCTCCTCCCTCGACGTGATGCTCACCGACGCGGTCATCGACCGCGGCCCGGCGCGGCGGTTCCTCGAGCCGGCCTCGGCGGTCAAGGTGGCCGCGGGCCTGGCGCGGCACCCGAACCGGATGGCGCGCCGGCTCGGCGGGCTGGGGCTCGAGCTCGGGCGCGCCGCCACCGGGCGCTCGCAGCAGCAGCCCGAGCGCGGCGACCGCCGCTTCGGCGACCGCGGGTGGCAGGAGAACGCGTTCCTACGCGGCCTGCTGCAGGGCTACCTGGCCACGGTGGAGGCGGTCGACGGCCTGATCACCGACGCCGACCTGGACTGGCGCAGCGAGCGCCAGGCGCGGTTTGCCAGCGCGAACGTCCTCGACGCCCTGGCGCCCACGAACTTCCCGTGGTCCAACCCGGCCGTGATGCGTGAGACCATCGATCGCGGCGGCGCCAACCTGGCCACCGGCGCGCGGCGCTTCGTGCGTGACGCCTCGGCCCGGCGCCTGCCCGACAGCGTGGACACCAGCCAGTTCGAGGTCGGCGGCAACCTCGCCGTGTCACCCGGTGCGGTCGTGCTGCGCACCGAGGTCTTCGAGCTCATCCAGTACCAGCCCACGACCGAGCGCGTGCATGAGGTCCCGCTGCTGCTCGTCCCGCCGACGATCAACCGCTACTACATCCTCGACATCGCCCCGGGCCGAAGCCTCGTCGAGTACTTCGTGGCACAGGGCCAGCAGGTGTTCCTGGTCTCGTGGCGCAACCCGGGCGCGGCCCAGGGCCACTTCGACCTCGACACCTACGCCCGGGCGGTGCTCGAGGCGCGCGACGCGGCCGCGCAGATCGCCCGGCAGCCCGCGGTCAACATCAACGCTGCGTGCTCGGGCGGCATCATCGCTGCCGGCGCGCTCGGGCATCTGGCCGACACCGACCGGCTCGACGAGGTCGCCAGCCTGACCCTGTTCGTGTGCGCGCTCGACAACGCCCGCGCGGGCACCGTCGCGGCGGTGGCCAACCGCGAGATGGCCGCGGCCGCGGTCGCGCAGTCGGCGCGGGAGGGGTACCTGGACGGCCAGGCGCTTGCGGGGGTGTTCGCGTGGCTGCGGCCCAACGACCTGATCTGGAACTACCACGTCAACAACTACCTCATGGGCAAGGACCCGCCCGCCTTCGACATCCTCTACTGGAACCAGGACGCCGTGCGGCTGGCGGCCGGCCTGCACCGCGACTTCATCCACCTCGGGCTCGAGAACTCGTTCGTCCCCCCGGGTGCGCTGACCGTGCTCGGCTCGCCCGTGGACCTCGGCAAGGTGACCCTCGACCTCTACGCCGTCGCCGGGTCCACCGACCACATCGTTCCGTGGGAGAACGCGTACCGGAGCGTGCGCCTGCTCGGGGGCGAGAAGCGGTTCGTGCTTTCGCGCAGCGGGCACATCCAGGCGCTCGTCAACCCGCCGAGCCCGGAGAGCCGGTCCAGCTACCGGGTCACCGACGACCCGCCGGCCGATGGCCCGGCCTGGGCGGCCGAAGCCGAGCGCAAGCAGGGCAGCTGGTGGCCGGACTACTGCGCATGGCTGACCGCGCGCTCGGGCGAGGAGCGGCCGGCTCCGAAGACGCTGGGCAGCCGCAAGCACGCCGCCAGCGCGAAGGCGCCGGGCACCTATGTCCACGCCGCCTGAGCGGCCGGGGTGAGCGAGTGGTGGGGCCGGCCGCTCGCGGAGACGCGCTGGACGGCCGAGCTCGCCCGGCTTGTCGTCGACCCGGTGTTCCACGGCGGCGGTGTCCCGCACGGCGACGGCCGCCCGGTCCTGCTCGCCCCGGGCCTGGGCGGCGGCGACCAGACGCTCGCGGTCCTCGCGCTGTGGCTGCGGCGCATCGGCTACCGGCCGCACACGGCCGGCTTCGTGGCCAATACCGGCTGCTCGGACCGCGCGCTCGAGCGCGTCGAGCGGAAGGCGCTCGCGCTGCGGCGGGCCGGCGGGCGGCGCGTCGCCCTGGTGGGCCACAGCCGCGGCGGCCACTACGCGCGCGCCCTGGCGGCGCGGCGGCCGCAGGACGTCTCGCACGCGATCTCGGTCGGCGCCGACCTCCGGCGTCAGGTGGGGATCAGCCGCCCCACCCTCTACCTCGTCGCCGTCGCCCGCCGGGGCGTGCAGGCCACCCACCGGGCCCGCGCTCCGGGGTGCATGACCCCGAGCTGCACGTGTGGCTTCACGCGCGCGTTCTCCGCGCCCTTTCCGGGCGACCGCGTACGGCTGACCAGCATCTACTCCAAAGGCGACGGCGTCGTCGCCTGGGAGGGCGCGGTGGTTCCCGAGGCCGACTGCGTCGAGGTCGCGGGCAGCCACGTCGGCCTCGTCTTCAACCGCAAGGTCTACCGGGCGATCGCGCAGGCGCTGGCCCGGCCCGAGCTCAGCGGCTGAGCGCCTCGGGGTCCAAGGCGGTCAGGCGCAGCGCCACCAGCAGTTCGCCGATGCGCTCCTCGGGCGGTGCGCCGAGCAGCTCGGCGACAGTCCGGATGCGGTTCTTGATCGTGTTCTCGTGCAGGCCGAGGCGCCGCGCGGCCCGCCGCGGGCTGGCGCGCTCCTCCAGGTAGACGCGCAGCGTGGCGGCCAGCCGGCGCATCTCGTCGCTCGGCTCGGCCAGCGGGCCGAGCTCCTCGGCGACGAAGGCGCGCGCGAGCACGGGGTCGATGCTGGCCAGCGCGGTCAGGCCGACGTCGCGGTACCGGACCATCGCGCCCGGGCGCCGCCGCGAGAGCTGCGCCACGCGGCGCGCCTCGAGCGCCTGGCGGTGGCTGGCGGCAAAGCCGGCGACGCCCGTGGCCGGCCGCCCGAGGGCGACCAGCGCCGTGGCGGCGGCAGCGGGCTCGAGGCTGGCCGGCGCGGGCACGGCGTCGGCGACCGGTGCGGCCGCCCCGACCCAGGCCGCCACGAGTTGGGGCCCGACGGGCACGACCAGGGCGTTCCCACCGCCCAGCGTCGCCGCCAGCTCTGCGGCGACGTGTTCGAGCTCGGCCACGTCGGCGCCGGCGGCGGAGCCGTCGTCGGACCATACGACGAAGCCGAGGTGGTGGCGCGCGAGCTCGTAGCGGAGGCGCTGCGCGGCCGCATGGGCGTCGACCGGCTCTCCGGCCAGGAGCGAGCGGACGGTCTCGGCCCGCAACGCGGCGGCGCTGCGCACCCAGCGCTCGCGCTCCTCGGTGTACTGGGCGACGAGGTCACGGCTGAGCCCCGTGATGAAGGCGAACGTCCACACCGCCCCGAGCTCGAGCGCTACCGACACCTCGGCCGGATCGCTGAGCTCGGCGTGCGCGAGCGCAGCCCAGCAGCGGAAGAACGTCGCGTGGCCGACCTGGAAGGAGCGCAGGAGCGCATCCAGCGACAGGTCGTTGCGCACGTACTGGCGCGCGTAGTCGACCGCCGCGGGGGGCAGGCCGGCCTCCTCCGCGGGCTGGCCCGTGCGCATCATCTCGGCCAGGAGCGCGAGCACGTTCTCGGTGCTGGCCAGCGTGTTGGCGCGCATCTCCGGGTCGGCGTCGAGCTGCGGGAGCTCGGCGTGGATGGCATCGGTGATCTGGCGCGAGACGTCGCTCAGCCAGGCCTGGTTGGGCCCGATGCGCGCAAAGAACCCGCGGAGCTGCGCCGTGTCGGCCGCCGAAGCGGAGGCCATGAACCGAACCGTAGTCGATGTCGAAAGCCCACAACAGGAACGCCACGACGCATGGTCGCGGCCATGGATGGGTCCCGGTCTTGGGCCTATCGTCGCCGGCGGAGATTGTTGATGTTGGACACGCGACAGCCAGCAGCACAGCGAGCCGACGGGCACGACGCCGCCCGCCTGGTCGAGGAGGTCGCGGGGGCCCTGGTCGACCGCGGCCCCGAGATCAGCGCCGACGTCGTCGCGCACCTCCTACGCGAGATGCCGGAGCTGCGTACGGGCGAGCGCGACGTCGGCCTGCTCGCCGCCGGCGTGCAGCAGAACGTGGCCACTCTGCTGCACGCGCTCGAGCACGACATCGACCGGAGTGCGATCGAGGCGCCGGCGGCAGCCGCCGCCTACGGGCGCCGCCTGGCCCAGCGCGGCACGCCCGTCGTGGCGCTCGAGCGGGCCTACCGGATCAGCCACGGCGACGTCCTCGAGCACTGCTGCGCGCAGCTCGCCGAGGGCAACGCCGACGGGGCCGTCACCGCGTGCGCGGCGGTGCGCATGACCCGGGCGACCTTCGCCTACGCCGACCGGGTGGCCGCGCAGGTGATCGAGGCCTACGAGGCCGAGCGCCACCTCTGGGGCAACGGCCGCGCGGCCGAGCGCAGCGAGCGCGTGTCCATGCTCCTGGCCGGGGAGGACGTCGACGTCGAGGCGACCGAGCTCGCGCTCGGGTACCGCCTGCGGCGCCGCCACGTCGGTGTGGTGGCGTGGGTCGACGAGGCGGGCAACGGCGCGACGGAGCTGGCGCTGCTCGACCGGGTCGTCGGCCGGGTGGCGGAGCGCGCCGGCGCGGCCGGTGCGCCGCTGTTCGTCCCGCGGGACGCCACGAGCGCCTGGGCGTGGGTGCCGCTCGCGTCCGGGCAGGCGCTGCCCGAGGGCGGCCTCGAGCTGTCGGCGCAGGATGTCGAGGAACGCGCGCACGTCGTCGTGGGCGACCCCGAGGACAACGTGGACGGCTTCGGGCGCACCCACCGGCAGGCCTTGCGCGTCGAGGCGGTCGCGCTGGCCGCCGGGGCGACGCGCCGGCGCGTCACCGCCTTTGCCGACATCCGTCCGGTGGCCCTCATGAGCGCCGACCTCGACGGCACCCGCGAGTGGGTGCGGGAGACGCTCGGCCCGCTGGCCGCCGACACGGTCCAGAACGCGCGCCTGCGCGAGACCGTGCGCATCTATCTCAGCGCCGGCGGCTACACGGCGGCCGCGACCCGGCTCATCGTGCACACCAACACCGTCCACTACCGGGTCCAGAAGGCCGAGGAGGTGCGCGGCCGGCCCGTCGCGCCCGACCGGCTCGAGGTCGAGCTCGCCTTGCTCGCCTGCCGCTGGCTCGGCGCCGCGGTGCTGCAGCCGGCGGCCGCCTAAGCGCAAGGGGGGGTCAAGTCTTTCTTTGCCGCACTGAGTTGTGGTGCGGCATAGAAAGACTTGACCCCTGGTGTGCGCGCACAACCGGGGCGCCGACTTGTGTGGGGCGAGGACAAGACAGCGCCGGTAGCGCGCGGTGGTATCCGAACCACCCCACGAAGGAGGAGCCGTGGTCCAGCACATCGTGTTGCTCAAGCTCAAGCCGGGCACGACCGACCGTGACGTCACCCAGGCGTTCCTGGCCGCCGAGGCGCTGGTCGAGGACACCCCGGGCATGCTCGAGTTCGCCTTCGGACGCGACCGGTCCGACCCCGACCACGGCTACGGCCTCGCGTCGATCATCCAGTTCCGCGACCAGGACGCGCTGAACGCCTACCTGGAGAGCCCGGAGCGCAAGGCCTACGTCGACGAGCACGTGGCGCCGATCACCGACGACCGCATCGAGCTCGACGTGGGCACCGACGGCGCCCACCGCCCGACCCCGAACCTCGCGTCGTGGTACTGGGGGTCGGCGCGGATGCTCGACGACTACTGACGGCCGGCCCGGGTCGATGCCGCACACGGCCGGGCGCCCGTCGCTGTGGTACGAGCGCCGCGGCAGCGGCGCACCGCTCCTCCTGATCACCGGCTTCGGCATCAGCGGCGCCGTGTTCGAGCCGGTGCTCGACCGGTACGCCGAGCGCTTCTCCTGCATCGTGTTCGACAACCGCGGCTCGGGCCGCTCGCAGGCGCCGCTGCGGCCGACCTCGATGCCGGAGCTCGCCGCCGACGCGGTCGGGCTGCTCGACGAGCTGGGCATCGCCAGCGCCCACGTCTACGGCGTCTCGATGGGCGGGATGATCGCCCAGGAGGTGGCCCTGCGCTTCCCCGAGCGGGTGCGCGGGCTGGTGCTCGGATGCACGTCGCCCGGAGGCCCACGCGCGGTGCGCCCGACCGTGCGCGAGCTCCGCGCGGTCGCCACCGCGGCGGCCGGTGCGCCGCGCTCGCCGGTGGACAGCACGCTGGCGGCGGTGCTGTTCTCGGAGCGGTTCCGGCGCGACGAGCCCGAGCGCGCCCACTTCCTGCTCGAGCACTTCCGCCGCCACCTCCCGGCCGCCCAGGGCGTGGCGGCGCAGCTGCTGGCGTCGGTCTTCCATGACACGGTCAGCCGGCTGGACCAGGTCCAGGCGCCCACGCTCGTCCTGCACGGCGAGCGCGACGTCATGGCGCCGCTCGGCAACGCGCGCATGCTGGCCGAGCGCATCCCGAACGCGGAGCTCGCCATCGTCCCCGGCGCCGGCCATGCCTACGCGCTGGAGCGCCCGGACGTGTCCTTCAACCTGTTCGCGTCGTGGTACGCGCGCCATGCGCCGATCGCGCCCGGTGTCGCGCGCCGCGGCCTCACCGCCCGGGTCGAGCCCGTGACCCGGGCGCTCGGCCTCCCGATCGGCGCCGCGCGGACCGGCGCGAGCCTGCTGGCGCGCGCGACCCCGCCCCGCTGACCGAGCTCGGGCATGATCCCGGGCCGTGTCTGGCGTCGCCATCGGCCTCGACGTCGGGACCTCGGGCGCCAAGGGGCTCGCGGTCGCGCCGGACGGCGCCGTGGTGGCGCGCGCCGAGCGCGCCTACCCGCTCTCCACGCCGCGACCGGGCTGGGCCGAACAGGACCCGGAGGACTGGTGGCGGGCGTCCGTCGCCGTGCTCGACGAGCTGCAGGCCGCCGCCGGCACGCCGGCCGGCATCGGCCTGTCCGGGCAGATGCACGGGCTGGTCGCGCTCGACGGGGCCGACCGGGTCCTGCGGCCGGCGATTCTCTGGAACGACCAGCGCACCGCGGACGAGTGCGCGGAGATCGAGCAGCGGCTCGGGTTCGAGCGCCTCGTCGCGCTGACCGGCAACCGGGCGCTGACCGGGTTCACGGCGCCCAAGCTCGTGTGGCTGCGCCGTCACGAGCCGGAGGTGTACGCGCGGGTGGCGGCGATCCTGCTGCCCAAGGACTACGTGCGCCTGCGGCTGTGCGGCGAGCACGCGGGCGACGTCACCGACGCCAGCGGCACGCTGCTGTTCGACGTCGGGGCGCGGGCCTGGAGCACCGAGGTGTGCGCGGCGCTCGAGGTCGAGGAGGCGTGGCTGCCGGCGGCGCTGGAGTCGCCGCAGGTCAGCGGGACCACGGAGGCCGGCGTGCCCGTGGCGGCGGGCGCGGGCGACCAGGCGGCGGCGGCGCTCGGGGCGGGGATCGTCGCACCCGGCGGTCCGGCCTCGGTGGTGCTGGGAACGTCCGGCGTCGTGTTCGCCGCGCTAGGCGGCT
>Ga0207708_10000538_pt1 | contig 29294 bp, 21 predicted proteins | sample KBSK5101metaG_FD_184340 | JGI IMG/M metagenome (GOLD analysis project Ga0207708, IMG submission 184340) | Corn, switchgrass and miscanthus rhizosphere microbial communities from Kellogg Biological Station, Michigan, USA - KBS K5-10-1 metaG... | ecosystem: Host-associated > Plants > Roots >... | reverse complement strand
GTACGCTGATGATTCCCGACAACCACGATCTCAACATCGTCGATCGCGCCAACCCGGCCCGGCTCGATCTGCCGACCAGTCCGAACAAGCGGCTGCGCAAGCTGCGGGTGCTGTCGGCGATGGGCATGGTTCAGGGCGACCGCGTGCGTGTGGTCGATCGCGGGCGCGGCCGCCTGGGCGAGACGCTCGCGCAGGCGCTGACGCCGCACCTCGGTGCGATGACCAGGTTCGCCGATACCGGCAAGCCGATATGGTCGAAGGAGCTGACGGATCTGTGGCCCAACGTATTCCCGATGGTGCTGGCGCCCGAGCGCGACGACGGGCTCGGCATCATCCTGCTCGACTCGAACGCCGACACGCATTTCTCCTTCACCAACGCGCTGGGACTGATCACCACCGATCAGGTCCGCGCCCTGGAGAGCGCCTGCGCGCAATACCCGCGGGCGTGTTGGGTCGTCGCGCTGCATCACCATGTGGTGGAGTATCCGCGTCCGGCGAAACTGCTGTCGATCCGGATCGGCACGGCGCTGGTCAACGGCAACTGGTTCGTGCGGCGGCTCAAGCCGCTCGCCCACCGCATCGTGCTGATGCACGGCCATCGCCACATCGACTGGATCGGCGAATGCGGCGGCATGCCGATCATCTCGGCGCCGTCGCCGGTGATGGAGGCGACCGACGAGATGCAAACGTATTTCTACATTCACAGCTTTGCGGTGGGGGAGGACGGGCATCTCAAGCTGCTGCGCCCGCAGCGGATCAACGTGGCGGGCGAGCCGGGCCCCGAGGCTTAGAGCCAGCCGGTTCGATTCGACGCAAGACAATTGCTGCGCATTGGGTGTATTCCCATCCCTTTGTACAAGGGGGGATCCCACGGAGTTTGCCGTCCACTGTACGTACGCCGGAGTTCGTTTGACCCCGGGGGAAGCATCGTACATCGCCGCAGGTCGCATGCGACGGGTTGCGATGCGACCGCAGTCAATTCAGATTGGCTCCTGAAACGCGCACGACCTCGCCCCACTTGGCGAATTCAGCGCGTTGATACGCCGCGAGTACATCAGCCGCGCCTGTCTGAACAAGGCCGCCGACTTTCGCTACGGCTTGGACAATGGGTGGCTGAGCCAAGACGTCTGCGACCGCACGCTGCAATGCATCGATGATCCCAGCAGGCGTCGTGGCCGGAGCGTACATCGCATACCATCCCTCCGAGATCACCCCCGCGATACCCGCCTCGTTGACGGTTGGCACGTCCGGAAGAATTTGACTCCGCTGCTCACTTGCAACTCCCAGCGCCTTAAAGGCACCCGACTGGATGTGCGAGACGACAACCGGAATATCAACGAGAAGCATATCGATCTCGCCAGCCAGTAGCGCGGTCACGGCCGGCGCTCCTCCACGATAGGGCACGTGCAGAACGTCGATCCCAGCCCGCATTTTGAACAATTCGCCCGCAAGATGAACCGAGCTGCCGCTGCCGGTTGAACCGAACGTCATGCGGCCCGGATGCGCCTTGGCAAACTCCTGAAGCTCTTTCGCGGTGCTGGCCTGCACGTGCTTGCCGACGACCAGAACCATCGGCGTCCCTACCACGCGACAGATTGGCGACAGATCCTTGAACGGATCGTATCTAAGATTCGATTGCATATGAGGGACGATGACCAGCGCTCCGGCCGACGCAAATACGATCGTGTAGCCGTCCGGTTGCGCGCGAGCCACCGCTTCGACCGCCAAAGTGCCTGCTGCGCCGCCACGGTTCTCGATAATGACGGGCTGACTCAAACGTTCTGATAGCGCGGGCGCTAGGATGCGGCCGATGGTGTCGGCCGTGCCACCTGGTGGAAATCCAATCATTAAACGAATCGGGCGATCAGGGTATGTTTGCGCGTTCACGGAGGCCGGGCTGCATAGCGCTGTTCCAACAGCAAGCATGCTAAAGCGGCGTCTGCTCAACATGGCTACGGGCTCCACGGGCGCATCGAACCACAATGTTCCCTGCTGATGATAGATGTAGTTCGTTGTCAATCAAGGTGCTCATCGATGCCCCAATCGGGTCGGTTCACCCACGGACGCATATGTTGCAACCTGTCATGGGAAGTTAAGCTCGAACGCCCTCGGCGTGCGGCTTTGTTGGCGCTGTTTGAGCGATGCGCCCGAAAATAGACTGCAGTCGCCTGCGCGATGTCGTCGTCGCAGGTACTCTTCCAATTCTCAAATGGGGCCGGCGCGATGGTTCAAACGACCCGTCAAATGCATCTCGGCGTCTACGTCATGGGCACTGGGCATCACGTGGCTGGCTGGCGCCTGCCGGAGGCGCAGGCGGGAGCGGAGAATTTTCCACTGCTGCTGCGTATTGCGCAGACGGCGGAGCGCGGCAAATTCGACCTGTTCTTTCTCGCGGATGCGCTCAACACCGGACCCACCGTACATCCTTCGATCATGGTTCGCCTTGAACCGTTGACCCTGCTCGCGGCGCTCGCCTCGTGTACGTCCCGTATCGGCCTCGCCGCCACCGCGTCGACTACCTACAGTGAGCCATACAATCTCGCGCGTGCGTTTGCATCCATCGATCACATCAGCGGCGGACGCGCTGCTTGGAATGTCGTGACGGGAGCCTTTGCCGAGGCAGCGGCCAACTTCGGTCGCGAGAGTCATCCCTCACATTCAACGCGCTACGCCATTGCCGCCGAGTTTGTCGATGTAGTCAGAGGGCTATGGGATAGCTGGGAGGACGACGCAATCATAATGGACAAAGCTGGCGGTCGCTTCGCCGAGATCGAGAAGATGCATTACCTCGATCACAAAGGAGAATTTTTTTCCGTCAGAGGCCCGCTCAACATCTCACGACCCCCACAAGGCCACCCCGTTATCATCCAGGCCGGCGCATCTGAAACTGGCCGCGACCTCGCAGCGTCAATCGCGGAGATCGTGTACGCCGTCCAACAGGAGCTTGAGCCAGCCAAAGCATTCGCCAAGGACTTGCGGGCTCGCGCAGCCAAGTTCGGGCGCGACCCCAATCACATCAAAATCCTGCCGGGCGTCTGCCCGATCATCGGCGAATCCGAAGCAGACGCTAAGCGCAAACTGACGGCACTGGGTGAAGTCAGCGATCCGGTCGCCGCTTTGAAGATCCTATCCGAGCGTCTCGGGCATGACCTATCGCCATTTCCGCTGGATGGGCCCGTTCCAACCCTGCCTCCGTCAGGAATCATGCAGGGTCACGCCGTAACGCTATCGGCGCTCGCCAAAAAGCACGACATGTCGTTACGTGAACTCCGCGACTTCACCGCTGCTGCCATGGGGCATCGACTGTTGTGCGGCACGCCAGAATTCGTCGCCGATGGCCTGGAGGAATGGTTTGCGGCAGGCGCGGCCGACGGGTTCAACCTGATGCCCCCTTGGTTTCCCGGAGCTTTCGATGATTTTGTCGACCAGGTCGTGCCGATCTTGCAGCGGCGTGGGCTGTTCCGCATGGAGTACGCGGGACGCACGCTCCGTGATCACCTGAATCTGCCTCGCCCGCAAAATTCGGTAACCTCATCGCGACGAAACCGATAAGTGAGCCAGGTGGTCAGGTTCGCCGGCGTCAAGCCGAGTTGCACCGGCCAGAGCCGCGATACGCCCCGGTCACGTCCACTGCAGGCGCTGCATGATCCCGCGGCCCATCACCCAGTCCTTGTCGCTGTCGCTAAGAAAGCTCAGTTCCTCGGTGAAATGGGTGATGCGCTGGCGGTAGCTCGCCTTGGCGTACGAGTTCGTAAGATCGGTGCCCCAATAGCTGCGCTGCGAGCCGTAGGCGTCGAACACCCGCTTGAGGTGACCGGCGACGTCGCGGAACGGATAGGGCTCGCGCGAGATGCCGGGCGAGGCCGACATCTTGACGCTGACATTGGGATATTTGGCCAACGCAACGGCCTGCCCGACCGCTTCCTCGACCCTGTTGTCCTTCAGCATCGCCGCCGTCAGGCCCATATGGTCGAGAATCAAAGCGAGCTGAGGATGTTTCTCCGCGATCGGGGCGAGCAGCGACACCCGGCCGGGTGCGAAACACATGACGGGAAGCCCGGCCTTTTCGGCTGCTGGCCAGAACCAGTTCGCGGTGCCGTCGGTGAGCCACGGAATGTTCTGGGCGTTGTTGAAGGTCACGCGAACCCCCACCATTCCCTGCTGCTCCTTCCATTTCGGCAGCAGATCGGCGGACTTCGGATCCTGCAGCGGGATGCGGCCCATGACGCGGAAGCGATTGGGATAGCGCTTCACCGCCTCGAGCGCATAGTCGTTGCGGTCGCCCGGCCACGACGGCGGGACGATCACCGCGCGATCCACGCCGGCTTCATCCATCATCGATACGAGCCGCTCGATGGTGAACGGCTCCGGCAGTTGCGGTACGAGTCCGGGGACCCACTTCCAGTCCGGCGACTCCGCCTTCCACAGGTGGACCTGCGCATCGACGATCTGGCGCCGGTCGGCCTGGGCCGCCGCCTTGCGCGGACCCATCGCCAGCAGTGCGCCGGCGCCAATCGTACTGGTGACAAGAGTGCTGGTGACGAAATTGCGTCGGGTCGGCATGGATCGCTCTCCCTGAAGCTCCCTGTGACGGCGTTCATTCGGCGACGCCGCCTTGCCACCCGATTGTGCGACTGTCCTGCCGCCGGCCACAACGCCCTTTAATGTGAGGGCAGCTTTGAAACCGGCGCAGGAGCTCGATGCTGGCTCGGAGGTTCAAGCGGCCCAGCGATAGCTACTTCATGACTTTATTATTGACTACGAATCGAGTTTATGCTATAGGATTCGCATTCTTGCTCAACCCGGGCGCAACAAGGCGCCGCGGGAACGACTAACACTACGCTGTTTGACATCGTGAATGCGGCTACGGGCAACGGTTCGCTTCGCGCGCCGCGACTTCGCACGTCTGATCCGCCTCATCCTGAGGGCGTCGCGCAGCGACGTGTCTCGAAGGATGGGCGGCCCCCGCTCGACTTGCGTGGCCTCATGGTTCGAGACTCGCCTGGCGGCGCTCCCACCATGAGGTCTCGAGAGAGACCCCGCGTCGCTGATGCGCAGATCGCAGCAGCCATTTTTGGTGAAACGAACCCACGTTGCAGAAACGCAACAAGGCCAAACGCGTGCCGCGTAAGTGTTGCCGGCGCGCTACGCTGCCTTGCCCTTGCGGCCCGACAGCAGCGTCGCGACCCAGCGCGTGGATTCGCGCTGCTCGCAAACGGTGAGGATCGCGATCACGATCGGCACGCCGATGAACGCGCCCGGGATGCCCCACAGGAAGGCCCAGAAGAACACGGCGAACAGCACCAGGAATGGCGACACGGCAAGCGCGGCGCCCGCGATCCGGGGCTCGAGGTAGCTGCCGATCAGAAACTGGATCAGGTTGAGGCACAGGAACACCGTGATCGCCAGCCGCCAGGACTCGAACTGCGCCAGGGCAAAAAGCGTTGGAAACACCGTCGCGACCAGCGGGCCGATGAACGGGATGTAATTCAGCACGAACGCGATCACGCCCCACGCCGTCGCCAGTTCGAGACCGGCCAGCAGCGCGAAGCCCCAGACCACTGCGCCGGTCAACACGCTCATGATGCTGCGGACCAGCATGTATTTCTGAAACTTGTCCGCGATCCGTTCGCTCGATTGCAGGATCGTGTGCGCCGTTTCCCGGTTGCGGAGGCTTTCGATGTTGGTGCGGGCGACGTCGACCTCGAGCAGGCCCAGCACCGTGAATACGAACGTGATGAGGGTAAAGGAGAGCAGGCCGTGGATCCGCGCACCGATCTCCTGCACCGCGCGAATGAGCCAGCTGGCGTTGAAATTATCCACCAACAGGCTGGTGAGCAGGATGCCGTGGCCCTCGAGCCACTCCGTCAGCTGCATGTACAGCAGCTGGAATCTGGCGGCGTTGTCGATGAGCCAGCGACCGACCGTCCCGAAGCTCCAGGCGATCAGGCCGCCAAGCACCGTCATCACGACGAGCGTGACGACGAGGGTCGCGAGCAGCGCCAGCAGCGCCGGCATTCTGGCCTGCAGGACCCGCTGCAGCGGCCATACGATGGCGATGACGAAGAGCGAGAACGCGACCGGTGCGAGGATCGAGCGGGCGAAGTACAGCGCCGCAAGAACCAGCACCGTGGTGCAGAGCCCGAGCATGACCAGGGCGGGGCGGCTGGTCATGCCGGCTTCGTCCTGTTCGATGTGTGCCGTCGGCGGGTTGTCATGCGCTAAAATGACCCGAAAACCGAGCCCATTGCGATCACGACGACGAGGGCAATGATGGCGCCGACGATAGCGACCATGACGATATCGAAATAGCTCTCGCGGTGTGACAGGCCGCACAAGGCGAGCAGCGTCACCACCGCGCCGTTGTGCGGGAGGCTGTCGAGCGTTCCCGCGCCGATCACGGCGACGCGGTGCATCAGCGCGGGATTGATCCCGGTCTGTGCTGCGATCTGCATGTAGGTCGTGCCGAGCGCGTCGAGCGCGATGGTGAGGCCGCCCGACGCCGAGCCGGTGAGCGCCGCCAGCACATTGGTGGCGACGGCCAGCGAGACCAGCGGTCCACCCTCGATCGACAGCACCCAATCGCGGACTGCGTCGAACGACGGCAGCGCCGCCACGACCGCGCCGAAGCCCACCAGGCTGGCGACGGTGACGGCCGGCAATACCGAGGCATTGGCGCCGGCATCCATGCTCGCGCGTAATCCCGGAAGGTGGCGCCAGTTGACGGCAATAAGGGTTGCGATCGCGCAAGCGAGCGCGATCACCACCGACCAAACGCCGCCGACCGCACCCAGCGACGTCGTGCCCCAGCGTTCCTCGGCCAGGAACGCAAAGTCGAGGTGCGGCAGGATGAGGAGCGACATCACCAGGTTGACCCCGATCACCACCACCAGCGGCAGCGCCGCTCGGGCAATGGTGGGCGAGGTTTCGCTGTGACCGCCGTGATGGATTTCCGCGGGATCGAACTCGCGCGCCGTGGTGGCGAGCTCGCGCACGCGCAAGTCGTCGGCCGCGGCCAGCGCAGCCGCGCCGGCGCCATGACCTTCGCGGCGACGGTGCGCGGCGCGCTCCGCCCGGGCCAGCCACCACAAACCGAAACCCAGCATGATGGCGGACGCGATGATCCCGAGACCGGGGGCGGCAAACGGCGTGGTGCCGAAGAACGGCATCGGGATCGCATTCTGGATCGCCGGCGTGCCGGGCAGCGCCGACATGGTGAAGGTCGAGGTCCCGAGCACGATCGCCGCGGGCATCAGCCGGCGCGGAATGGCGGCGGCGCGAAACACCTCCTGCGCCATCGGGACGAGCACAAAGAAGGCAACGAACAGGCTGACGCCGCCATACGTGACGATAGCACCGGCCAGGACCACCGCCAGCATGGCGCGGCGCTCACCCAGCCGCTCGCGCAGGAAGTCGGCGATCGCCGAGACCGAGCCGCTGTCGTCCATGAGCTTGCCGAACAAGGCGCCGAGCAGGAAGAGCGGGAAGAATTGCGCGAGGAAGGTCGCCGCGCTGAACATGAAGGTCTGGGTCCAGCTCGCCAGCAGCGGCTCGCCGGCGAATGCGGCGGCGAGCAGGGCGGCCGCGGGAGCGAGCAGCAGCACGCTCCAGCCGCGTAGCGCCAGCCAAATCAGCAGCGCCAGGCCGAGCAGGATCCCGATCAGGCCCATGGTGTCAGACGCCTTCCAGCAGTTCGTCGAGATCGAGGCTCGAGCGCCGGCCCAGGTCCTCGTGGTGGTCGGTCAGGAATGCTTGCGCCGCGCGCCGCCCCTCGTCGCGCAGCATGCACAGGAATTCCCATTCGGCGTTGAGCTTGGAGGAATAGCCAAGCCCCACCATGACCTCGCTGGAGACACGGTGGATCCGCATCTCCGCCCATTTGGCGCTCTCGCAATCGTTGCTGTGTGCGACCTGCCGCAGCAAGGCGATCATCCGCAACTCCTTGAGCAGCACGGCGTTGAACGAGACCTCGTTGAGCCGGTTGAGGATATCGCGGGCCGAGCGCGGCGAGCCCGCGCGCTCGACCGGATTGATCTGCACCAGGATCGTATCGTGCGAGTGGCATTCGCGTACCAGCGGCGTGATGGTCGGATTGCCGGAATAACCGCCATCCCAATAGCTCTCACCGTCGATCTCGATCGCCTGGAACATGGTCGGCAGGCAGGCCGATGCCAGCAGCACGTCTGGCGTGATCTCGCCGTTTCGGAATACGCGGCCGCGCCCGGTACGGACATTGGTGGCGGTGACGAACAGCTTGATCGGCGCCCGGGTCAACCGGTCGAAATCGACGACCTCGGCCAGGACGTTGCGCAGGGGATTGGCGCCGCTCGGACTGAGGTCGTAGGGCGAGAACACGCGCGCCATCATATCCATGGCGACGAACATGGGCGAATAGTCGAGCGTCCAGCGGCCCAGCAGCACGTCCAGCGGGCTGCGCCGGAACGGGCTGAGCACCGCCGCCTGGGATACGCGGCGCCAGAAATTCTCCAGCGCGGCGCGCGCGCCGTCGGCGCCGTCGCCGGCAAAGCCGTCGACCAGCACCGCGGCGTTCATCGCGCCCGCCGATGTACCCGAGATGCCGTCGATGCCCAGCCAGGGCTCCTCGAGCAGGCGGTCGAGCACGCCCCAGGTGAAAGCGCCATGCGCGCCGCCGCCTTGCAGCGCGAAATCCACCAGAACGGGAGCGCGGCTCGACGCCACAGGGCCTGTCGTCATCTTGCTTCACCAAAAAGTCGAACCGCTGCCGGCGGGCGGCCCATGGTGGACGGATCGATGCAAGAATGCAGTATTTCTTGGCGACGCGCGAGGCTCGTCTCAGCGACAGCAGCTTGAGAAGCTATTTCTGCTTCGGCGTCGCCCCGGCGGGGGCTGACGGCGCGCGCGCGAAGCCGGGGATCCTGCGCAGCACCACCTTCAAGGGGTCGTCGACCCAGGCGGCGGTCATGAAGTCCATGTGTTTGACGTCGTCGGTGGCGGCGATGAACGTCACGCTGCCGCGCGCAAGATTGGCGGGTAGCGCGTTTTGAAAGGATATGCCGCGCGCCGTCAGCATGCGTTGCAGCGTTGTGTTCTCCTCGCGCGACGATTTTCCGAACGTGCTGACGAAGAAGGCAGGGGGCCGCTTCTCCAGCCAGCCCAGGAACTTGTCGTGTTCGCCATAGAGCGCGTCGAACAGCACGACGCCGCGCAGGCGATCGTCGGCACGACCGGCGTGGAGGACGAACGCGGCCGGGTTGTAACCGCCGCTATAGGCCGCGACCACGACCGGCGCGTTGTGGAACGCGCCGCGCGCGCGTCCATCGCCGTAAAGCTGGGCCAAGCGGTCACCGGCTTCGCGCAGGAATTGGGCGAACACGCCCGGCTCCCAGAACCGGCCGGCGCTGGAATCGAGGGCGTTCACCGCGAATTGTGGCGCCACCAGCACCACGTTGAGTCCGGATTCGGTGATCTGCCGCGGCACCGCCTGGCGATTGCGCACGTCGCGTTCGAGCGTCGCTTCGTTGCCGTGGAAGAACACGACCATGAGCGCCGGCCGGCGGGGATCAAATCCCTTGGGGATGTGCAGCAGGACGCGCTGGTCGCTGTAGGTCTGGTCCTCCCAATAGGTGCCGCCGCGGACCGTGGAGTGACCGTGCCGCTCACCGTCGGCAACGTCGAGGAACGGACGGTTCTTGTCCGGCACCTCGCCGCGATAGGGGAACGGTGTCACCTCGAACGGGACCAGCGCGGTCTTCGAGGCCGGCAAGGGCGCGATCTCTCGTTTGGGCACGGGCGCGGAGACGGCGTCCTGCGGCAGCAGCAGGCCGGCAAGAGCAAGCGCAGCGCCGAGCCGGGTGAGCGACCGAAGCATCGCCGCGGTCACGCCGGTGTCGCCGCCGGCGCCGGCGAAGGCGTCGCTGACGGTTGCAGCGGCAGCAACACGGCGAAGAAGGCCGGCATGGCCAACACATAGGCGACGCCGGCGATCACCAGCACGGCGTTCAGCCCGAACGAGGTCGCGATGATGGGAACGGCGGCTGCGCCGATGACGGAGAAGCAGCCGTTGATGCCCCAGGCCCACAGGAACATGTGATCCTTGCCGAGCCGCGCCAGCGACGTCATCGCGGTCGGCATCGGGAATCCCATCAGAAACGCGGGTGGAAAGATCAGCGCGAAGCAGAGCAGCAGCCGCTGGGCATAGGGCAGGGTGCCGATCAGGTCGAGCACGCGGTCGAGGAACAGGCCGTATCCGACCAGGAGCACGCCGATCGCGATGAAGATCTTCGGCATCATGTAGCGCGCGCGATCGAGGTAGCGCTCCGACACGAAGGCGCCGAGACCGGAGAACACCAGCATGCCGGTGATCAGCACCGACGCGGACACGGTGGCGTTGCTGAGCGCCAGCATGAAATCGGAAATCAGGCCCACCTCAACCATGATGTAGCCGGCGCCCAGGCAGGCGAAATAGAGGATGGTCCGGAATTTGCCGGGGTTGTGGCTGAAGATGGTGCGCCAGCCGAAGATGAGCGGAATGAGCACGAGCGACAGCGCGGCCAGACAGGCGATGGCAAGCGTGGCCCACAGCAGCAGATAGCCCCATTCGTCCTGCAGCAATTCGAGCCGGTCGGTGACACGCGCGAGGTCGCCCGGTTTGACGTAGGCCGCGAAGTACGGCCGCTTGTTGGTGAGAGGCCGGGTATCGAACACGTAGCGCTCGGCGATGTCATCCCATCCGCCGTGGACGAGGTGGTGCCAGGCCAGTTGGCCCATGACCGTCGCCGGCACCGCCGCCCCCGGCTTTTCCGGCGAAGCGTCGGGGTCGGGCGGCGCGTCCGCCGCGGCTCCGTCCGCCGGCGGTGTGCCTTCCGGCATGGACTCGTCCATGGGACCGGACTGCGAAGCGCCTTCGAAGAAGATCTGATGCCGGTAGTCCTCCAACACCTTGGCGGTCTGCGATGTGTCGTATTCGAAGCCGGGATAGTAGATTTCGTCGAACGACATCGCCCGCGTGTGCTCGCGCAGCTTGGCGATGTCATCGGCGTCGAAGCCGCCGCGCTTGTAGAGCACGGTCGCGGTCGAGAGGTAGCTCGATACCACGAAGAAGCGATTGGCGATATCGCCGTCATCGACCTCGCGCGCGGCCGCCGCCATTGTCGTGTAGAGCTTGAGCACCGACTTCGGCGGCTCTTCCTTGTTCCACATCGTCACCGAAAGAACGCCGCCATCCCTGAGCGCGCGCATATAGCTGGTCATCGCTTCGCGCGTATAGGAGTACTTCTCGACGATGGCGAAGCCGCCGGGGCTCGACAGCCCGGCGGAATCCGCGAGGCTCAGGTCGATGACGTCGTAACGCTGCGAGGTGTGCGCGAGATAGAGCCGGCCGTCGTAGTCGATCACGCGCACCTTGGGATTGTTGAGCACGTCGCCGGTGAAATCGCGCAATCCCTTGTCGGTGCGGAAGGCGTCGAGCACCGCGGGATTTCCCTCCGCGACGGTGACCGACTTGGAGTTGCTGCGGAGCGCGACCGAGGTCGAGATGCCGCCGCCGAACTGGACCACGAACGTGTCGGGCGCCTGCTTGATCAGGTAGGGATAGACCATCGGCAGGAAGCGGTAATAGACCGTCTGCTCCGCCGGCAGGTCGCGAATGATGCCGCTCGGGCCCTCGCCGTCGATATACATCCCGAGATAGGCGTTCTCGGGCATCTTCGGCAGGCTGAATGCCGCGTTGTCGGACAGCCCCGGCGCGAAGTGCAGGTAAGAACTGGAATAGACTTCGAGATATCCGAACGGCGAGGCGCGCTCATAGACGCGCTGGCTGTCGGGAAACTTGCGCGCATAGGCGACGCCCTTGTAGTCGGACACCGCGAGCTTCGGAATGTCGAGGAGCGGCGGCAACGCGAAGTGACCGGCGATTGACGCGACCGCCACTGCCAACAGCAAGAGCGCGCCGCGGCGATTGGCGAGCGCCGTGAACCACAGCATGCCGCCGAGGAACCAGAGGATCAGCGGGACGACGATGAGATTCTCGGGCGTCGAAAGGTACATCGCCATCAGGAAGGCAAGTCCGCACAGGCCGGCGCCGGAGAGATCGGCGAAGTAGACGCGGCCGAAAATCTTGTTGGCCTTGAGGAATACGGTACCGAGATAGAGTGCGCCGGCGAGGAACGGCAGCATGTAGAGCAGGAAGTTTCCCAACAGCCGCCACTTCTGCATCGGGTCGGAGATCAGGAAGATGGCGTTGAACGGGATCTGCTGCGCCAGGAGATTCGCCGCGACCGTCAACGGGCCGAACAGCATCAGCGAAGCGGTCGCCACGCCGCGCCAGTGGCGGTCGAACCAGCCTTTGCCGATGCACATGACCGCGCTGGTGAGGCCGAAGCCCAGCATGGCGAGGCTCACCACCAGCGACCCGAAATGCGCCCAGCTCCCGACCGAGAAGATGCGCATGATGCAAATCTGCAGCGCGATCACTGCGCCGGCTTCGATGCCGATGGCGAGATAGAGCCCGGTCGTCGGCTTGAGGTCGAGAGCGAAACGGGGGGGCGAGGGTTGGGCCAGCGTCATGGGCGACCCGGTGCGAAAAGGTCAGGTGAGCGAGGCTTCACGGCGGTTTCTCGCTTGGCCGCAGGCGCAGCGCGTTGCTGCGTCGGATGCTTGCAAAGCAACACCACGCCAATATGTCGGCCGTGGGGCCGTTAGCACGGTCTCATGTCCCGGTGGAGCGAGCGTAGCGAGAGATCAAGCCCGCAATGACAACGCCGCTATGGACGCTGGCCTTACGGCCCGCTCACGATCTTGAACTTCTGCACCCGGCGGCCCCAGTCGGTTTCCGCCACGTAGATGTTGCCCTTGGAATCGACCGCGATCGTGTGGCCGTGCGTAAAGTTGCCGATCTGGTGGCCCGGGCGGCCGAAGCTCGACAGGATCTTCCCGCTGGCGTGGTCGAGGATATGCACCTGCTCGGTGCCGCCGTTCATCATGTACATGAACTTCTGCTCGCGATCGGGCGAGAATGCCACCCACCATGCCGTGCCGCGCTTGTCGGGAAGCTTGCCGGTCGCGTTCGGGATCGGGATGTTGCGCACGAACGTCCCGTCCTTCTGGTAGACCTGAACCCGGTTGCCCTGACGGTCGCAGGCATAGATCAGCCCGGCATTGCTCATGGCGATGCAGTGTACGACCTCGGCGAACACGCCGGGTGCGCCGGCCTGGGTTTCCTCGTCCGTAGCCTGCCGTCCCCACTGCCGCAGGAACTTGCCGTCCTTGTCGAATACGGCGATGCGTCGGTTGCCGTAGCCATCGGCGACGTAAATGTCGCCGTTACCGGGATCGACGACCATGCCGGAGGGCATGTGGAGCTGGTCGCGCGCCGCATTGAGGCCTTTGCCGCGCCGGGTCCCGTCCGCGGAGTCGAACTTGCCGCGCGTGCCGATCTGCAGCAGCAGCTTTCCGTCCGGTCCGTATTTCTGGATGGCGCCGTCGCCGTTGCCGGCAACCCAGACGTTTCCTTCCTGATCGACGAAACAGCCGTGGATCGAGCCGGGGACGGTGGTCTGGTCGCCCCACGATCCGACCACGTTGCCGTCAGGGTCGAACTTGATGATCGAGGGCGCGGAGATCGACGTCTCCTTTTCCTCGTCGGTGATATTGCGCCGGTTGACCACATAGATGTGGTCCTGCGCGCTGGTGCAGACGCCGCCGAGCTGGCCGGTGATCCAGCCCTCCGGCAGGTCCTTCGGCCAGGTGGCGTCCACCGCGAATTTCGGAGCGTTCTGAGCCTGCAGGTTGGACGGGCTGAGCGCGGCCGCGACCGCAACGCCGGCAATCAGGTAACCGATGAACTTCATTGTTCGCTCCCTACTCGAACTTCTTGCCGCCGAGATAGACCGCTTCCATCGTGCGCATATTGGTGATGTCGTCGAGTGGATTCTTCGCCAGCACCAGAAGGTCGGCGGCCTTGCCGGCGGCGAGCGTTCCGAAGTCACGGTCGATGCCGAGCATCTCCGCGTTGTTCTTCGAGAACGACTGAATGATCTGCATCGGGGTGAGCCCAGCGTCGCGCATGAGCTCCATTTGGCGATGCTCGAAGAATCCCTGGATGAAGTAGCGGTCCGGCGCGCCGCCGGAATCGGTTCCGAAGCCGAAGCGGATGCCGGCATCGGCGAGCTTCTTGAGGTTCTTCTTGTCGGTGTCGAACATCCGCAGCCACCTCGGCCGGTCGGGATCGTTCGCCTGGTCCGCCCGCACCTTGGTCTTGAGCAGGGCGAGGCGCTCCGGCGTCAATCCCTTTTGGAAGAACGGATTGTCGGTGAAACCGGGGCCGTCGCCGAATACGAACAGCGCCTCCTCGCGCGCCAGCGTGGAGATAACAGACACGTCGCGCTGCTTCAGCGTAGCGATGAAGTCGTCGGGGATTTCCTGGTCGCGCACGTTGTGGGCGAGGATGTTGACCCCCTGGTCGACGATCCTGCGCGCATCGGCGAGCTCGACGATATGGGCCATCCGGATCTTGCCGTGCTTGCGCGCCTGATCCATCACGGCGGTGGTGAATTCGGGCGTGAGCTTCGGATGGCGGCCGCCCTGGGCGTCGATCCACACCTTCACGAAGTCGGTGCCCTTGGCGACGATCTCGTCGACCTTGGCTCGGCCCTCGTCCGGCGTCTTCGCCTCCGAGCCCGGCTTGAACGGCTCCGACATGAAACGGTACATCACCGTCATGATGCGCGCGCCCTTGAGGTCGCCCGCCTTCTGCCGCTGCTTGAACTCCTGCACATCGTCCTGGTCGAAATACATGCTGGTCGTGGTGGTCACGCCGTAGAGCGCGTATTGGCGCAGCTGCGGATCGCGCGGTGGCGGGCCGACGTGGCCGTGGCCGTTGATGATGCCCGGCACGACGAATTTGCCGGTGAGGTCGATCACCGTCGCGTTCGGCGGCGCCGCGAGGCCCGCCGCCATTTCCCGGATGCGGCCGTTTTCCATCACGATCGTTACATCGGTCTGTGGCGCCGCGCCGGTGCCGTCGATCACGGTGGCATGGGTGAGAGCGGTGGTTTGCGCCGCCGCGCTCCCGCTGACCAGCAGCGCTGCGACGAATACGACCAGGACATTCGCCCGCATTATCCCTCCCTTGAACATCGTCTGTTTTGTTTTTTCACGATGACAGCCGCGCCAAGCTATCAGCGCAACGAGGGAAGGTCCAACGCTCACAACGTTGACGCTCCGAAGGCCTCACTTTCATTCCTGGAAGGCGCTCTCGCGCGTCTTGCGGAATTGCGGCAAGGCAATCAGCAGGACCACCGCGACCGCCATCATGAGGAGCGTCAACGAGAGCGGCCGTGTCACGAAGATCATGGGATCGCCGCGCGAGAGCACCAGGGAGCGGCGAAGATTCTCCTCCATCAGCGGCCCCAGGATGAATCCGAGCACCAGCGGTGCCGGCTCGAGGCCGAACTTGACCAGGAGAAAACCGAACAGCGCGAACAGCGCCGTGAGCACGACGTCGGTCGTACTGTTGTTGACGGTGTAGATGCCGATCAGCGAGAACACCACGATGCAGGGAAACAGCAGCCGGTAGGGGACCTTGAGCAGGCGAACCCAGATGCCGATCAGCGGCAGGTTGATGATGACCAGCATTAAATTGCCGATCCACATGCTGGCGACCATGCCCCAGAACAAATCCGGCCGCTTGTCCATGACCGCCGCGCCCGGCGCGATGCCCTGGATGATCATGGCGCCCATCATCAGCGCCATCACCACATTGGACGGAAGGCCTAGCGTGAGCAGCGGAATGAACGAGGTCTGCGCCGCCGCGTTGTTCGCCGATTCCGGCCCGGCGACGCCCTCGATCGCGCCGCGTCCGAAGCGCGACGGTTCGCGCGCGAGCTTCTTCTCGAAGGTGTAGCTCGCGAACGATGCCAGCACGACGCCGCCGCCCGGCAGGATGCCGAGCAGCGAGCCCAGGCCGGTCCCGCGCAGAACCGCGGGCCAGGCCGCGCGGAAGTCGTCCCGCGTGAGCCACAGGTTCCGGATCGGCGACGTCAGCGCCTCGCGTTGCTGCGGCTTTTCCACGTTGCGCATCACCTCGTTGATCCCGAACAGCCCCATGACCAGCGGCAGAAAGCCGATGCCGTCGAACAGCTCGGAGACGCCGAAGGTGTAGCGTGCAGTTCCTGAATTTACGTCGGTGCCGCACAGGCCGAACAGCAGGCCGACGAAGATCATGGCGACCGCCTTGAGCAACGAGCCTTGCGCCATCACCACCGCCGACAGCAGGCCGAGCACCATCAGCGAGAAATATTCGACCGAGGTGAACTTCTCCGAGAATGCGGCGAGGATCGGCGCGAAGGCGGCGAGCGTCAGCGTCCCGACGCAGCCGGCGAAGAACGAGCCGAGCGCGGCGATGGTGAGCGCGGCGCCGGCGCGGCCCTGGCGCGCCATCTGGTAGCCGTCGAGGCAGGTGATGACAGACGACGTCTCGCCCGGCATGTTGACCAGGATGGCGGTGGTCGAGCCGCCATATTGCGCGCCGTAATAGATGCCAGCGAGCATGATCAGCGACGTCAGAGGCGCGAGCCCGTAGGTGGCCGGCAGCAGCATCGCGATGGTGGCGACCGGACCGATGCCGGGCAGCACGCCGATGAGAGTGCCCAGCAGGCATCCCGCCAGGCAGAAAAACAGGTTCTGCGCCGTCGCCGCGGCGGCAAACCCGACCATCAGGTTACTGACGATGTCCATGTCAGCCGCTCCCGAACACCGGGATCGGCTGCCGCAGGCCGTAGACGAAGACGACGACACAGAACAGCGCGAGCGCGACGGCGAGCGCGACCGCCTGCTTCCATTTCGCGTCGCTCGTCGCGAAGGCGCAGATGACAGCCACAACGAAAGTGGTGGGGGCGAGGCCGGCGCGCTCGATCAGTACCGCGAACATAAGCACGGCGACAAGAATCATGAGGCTCGGGTACCACCGGCCGGTGGCGATCGGCGGACCGTCGACCGTGATCGCCCGCAGCCCAATCACGGCACCGAAGACGAGGAGGCCGATGCTCAGCAGCGCAGGCATGTAGCCTGGTCCCATGCGCGAGACGCTGCCGATGTCGTAGTCGCGGCCGAACCAAAGCCCGGCGAGGCCGATGGCGATCAGGATGATCGCGGCCCCAACATCCTGCGGGCTCTTGATACGCAACGTCATGGTGGGTGCGGACAAGACGACTTGGGCTACGAGCGTGCGAGCCTATTCGATTCCGCTCAGTTCGGGGCCCCCCAATATGGGACGCGGGTGTCCTGCCTTCGTCACCCGGCAATGACCGAAAAGCGATCGCCTCGGGTTGGTTGCCCCTGCAAGCTGTGATTTATTGGTGTCCCAATCTGCGCCCAGGTCATCGATGAAAAACATCAATCCGAACCCGTTCACCACCCGCCCCGAGATCGAGGGCACCTTCGGCGTGGTGACGTCGACCCACTGGATCGCGACGGCGGTAGGAATGGCGATGCTCGAGAAAGGCGGCAACGCCTTCGATGCCGCCGTCGCCACCGCTTTCACGCTGCAGGTAGTCGAGCCCCACCTCAACGGTCCGGGCGGCGATGTGCCCGTCATCATCAACGATGTCCGCACCGGCAAGACCGAGGTGATCTGCGGCCAGGGTCCGGCACCGGCCAAGGCGACCATCGCGCATTACCGCAGCCTCGGCCTCGACATGGTGCCCGGCACGGGGCTGCTCGCGGCTTGCGTGCCCGGCATGTTCGATACCTGGATGCTGCTGCTGCGCGACTACGGCACGATGCGGCTGGCGGACGTGCTGTCGCCGGCCATCTATTACGCCGGCCAGGGCCATCCCCTGGTCGAGCGCGCGCACGCCACCATCGCAACGGTCGAGGAGCTGTTCCGCAAATACTGGCCGACATCGGCGGCGGTCTATCTTCCCGGCGGCGCGGTGCCGGAGACGGGCACGTTGTTCACCAACACGACGCTGGCCGAGACCTACACGCGCGTGCTGCGCGAGGCGAAGAGCGTGGGCGGGGATCGCGTGCGGGAGATCGAGGCCGCGCGCAAGGTCTGGTCCCAAGGTTTCGTCGCCGAGGCAATCGACCGTTTCTGCAGCACGCAGGCGGTGATGGACACCAGCGGGACGGCGCACCACGGCGTGCTCACCGGCGACGACATGGCGCGCTGGCACGCCCATATCGAGGCGCCGCTCACCTACGACTACGGCCGCTACACCGTGTGCAAGCCCGGGCCGTGGGCGCAGGGGCCGGTGATGCTGCAACAGCTTGCGCTGTTGAAGGGCTTCGATCTGGACAGCCTCGACCCGGCCAGCGCGGATTTCGTCCATATCCTGGTGGAGTGCTCCAAGCTCGCCTATGCCGACCGCGAGAAATTCTACGGCGATCCCGATTTCGTCCAAGTGCCGATGGCGACGTTGTTGTCGGACGCCTACAACGACGAGCGGCGCAAGCTGGTCGGCGACAAGGCGTCGCTCGAATTGTGTCCGGGCTCGGTGGAAGGATTCGGCGCGGTGGTGAAGCTGCGCCGCGAGGAAGGCCAGCGTCGCGCCGTCGGCGGCATGGGCGCGGGCGAGCCGACGGTCGGCCGCATCGGCGAGGTTCGCGGCGATACCGTGCATTTCGACATCGTCGACCAGGCCGGCAACATGGTGTCGGCAACGCCGTCCGGCGGCTGGTTGCAATCCTCGCCGGTGATCCCCGAGCTCGGCTTCTGCCTCGGCACGCGTGCGCAGATGTTCTGGCTGGAGGAAGGCCATCCCGCCGCGCTGGCGCCAGGCAAGCGGCCACGCACCACGCTCTCGCCCACGCTCGCCCTGCGCGACGGAGAATCCTACCTCGTCTGGGGCTCGCCCGGCGGCGACCAGCAGGATCAATGGACCACGCAGCTGTTCATGCGCCACGTCCACGCCGAGATGAACCTGCAGGAGGCGATCGACGCGCCGGCCTGGCACTCCGAGCATTTCCCGATCTCGTTCTGGCCGCGCACCGCGCGGCCGGGCGTGCTCGTGGTCGAGCGTCGCCTGTCGGAGAGTACGGTGACGGAACTCGACCGCCGCGGTCACATCGTCGAGGTCGACGCCGATTGGTGCGAGGGACGGCTCACCGCCGCTTCGCGCGACGGCCGCCGCCGCCGCGCCGCCGCCAATCCGCGCGGTATGCAGGCCTACGCGGCGGGCCGGTAGACTCATCGTCCGCGTCTTGATTCAGCGAGCGGTGTCGAGCACGAACCGAACCCGTTGCTCGACCGAGCTGCGCGGCAGCTCGACCAGTTTGTAACCGTATGCGCCGTAGACTTCGACCATCGCCTCGTAGGTTCGCACCGCCTCGTCGAGGCTCTGTCTGCGCTCGCTATCCTGCCGGAAGATGTCCGGCCATGGCGGCGCGATGAAGACCCGCCGCTGATAGCGGAAGATCGCCGCGGCCTCTTCCATGTGTTGCGGCACCGGCAATCCCAGCATTCGCAGATAACCGATCACATCAGGCACCCCGCGGTCGAAGAAGATCGGCCCCGCCTGCTCCTGCGCCAGATGGTAGGAGCGCATCTCCCAGCACAACATCAGTTCGGCGAACGCCTTTGGATCGCGCCAGGCCAGCGCAGGCCCGCCGACCGCCATCTGGTCCTGAATGACGCCGCGCCCGGCCTCGATCGATCGCGCGCAGCCGGCCTGCGCCAGGGCGTCGATCAGCGTGGTCTTTCCCGACCCGGGGCCGCCGGTCACGACGAACGGCCGCTGCGTATCGCTGGTCACGGGGATTGCCTCCTTGGTCACTGCGTGTGTGGATGTCTATAAGAATTATGTCTCGTAAGGACGCGGCCCGTGCGCATGTGTGGCTGAGCCAGGCGTCGAACGCGCTGCGGATTGCTGTCGCCACACTCACGAAACCGTTGCACACGGGAGGGAAGACCGATGAACGGCGCCGCGCTCGTTGCCGAAATTCTCAAGCGCGAGGGGACCGAGTTCCTCGCCTGCTACCCGCGCAACCCGCTGATCGAAGCGTGCGCCGCGCTCGACATCCGTCCCATCCTGTGCCGGCAGGAGCGAGTCGGTGTCGGCATGGCCGACGGCTATACCCGCATCAGGCGCGGCAAGCGCAACGGCGTGTTCGCGGCGCAGGCGGGTCCGGGGATCGAGAACGCCTTTCCCGGCATCGCCCAGGCCTATTCCGAGAACGTGCCGCTGCTGGTCATTCCGGCCGGGTTGCCGCTGGCACGGCAATACGTGCGGCCGACGTTCCGCGCCGCTGATGTCTATCGGCCGGTCACCAAGTGGTCGGCGCTGGCGCATACGGTCGAGGAACTGCCGGAGCTGATGCGTCGTGCCTATCACGCCATGCGCAGCGGCAAGGGCGGGCCGGTCCTGATCGAAATTCCGGCCGAGGTATGGGATGCCGAATACCGCGGCGAACTCGACTACATGCCGGTGCCGGCGCAGCGTTCGGCGCCGGATCCCGACGCGGTCAAGGCGGCCGTCAAGATGCTGCTCGCGGCCAAAAGCCCGCTGCTGTGGGCCGGGCAGGGCGTACTGTATGCGGAGGCGAGCGACCGGCTCGCGGCGCTCGCCGAGCTGATCCCGGCGCCGGTGGTCACCACCAATCCCGGCAAGAGCGCGATCCCCGAAAGCCACCCGCTGGCGCTCGGCGCCTCCACGCGCTCGCGACCGAAGATGTTTACCGAGTTCATGGCGAAGGCCGATCTGATATTGGCCGTCGGCTCGAGCCTCACGCGCACGCCGTTCGGGCCGGGCGTGCCGCCCGGCAAGGCGATCATCCATTCCACCAACGAAGCCGACGACATCAATAAAGATTATCGGGTTGCCCAGGCCGTGATCGGCGACGCCGGCCTCGTGCTCGATGCGCTGATCGCGGAAACCGGGCGGCAAAAACGCGGCGGCGGCGGCAATGCGCTCGCCGCGCTCAAGGAGGAGGTGGCCGCGGCCAAGACGGCGTGGCTGGCGGAATGGGGCAAGCAACTCGAGTCCGACGAGATGCCGATCAACCAGTATCGCGTGATCCGGGATCTCATGCGCACCGTGGACCGCGACAACGTCATCATCACGCATGATTCCGGCAGCCCGCGCGAACAGCTCCTTCCGTTCTGGGAGACGACGGCGCCCGGCTCCTATATGGGCTGGGGCAAATCGACCCAGCTCGGCTACGGGCTTGGCATCATCATGGGCGCCAAGCTCGCCGCGCCGGACAAGCTCTGCGTCAACGTCATGGGCGACGCCGCCATCGGCATGACCGGCATGGATATCGAAACCGCCGCGCGCAATCGCATCGCCATCCTCACCGTGGTGTTCAACAATGGCGTCATGGCGGCCGAGCGCGATGTGCTCGAGCTCTCGACCAGGAAGTACGGCGCGCTGACCGTCGGCGGCAACTACGCCAAGGTGGCGGAGGGGCTCAACGTCGCCGCGACCCGGGTGGAGAAGCCGGCCGACATCGTGCCGGCGATCAAGGATGCCGTCGCGGTCACGCAATCGGGCGCGCCGTTCCTGCTGGAGATCGTCGCCAAGCAGGGCTACGACTTCTCGCGCTATCCGCTCGCGGGGTTGTAATCGCAGGGCGGTCCAGGCGTCTTCGCGGTAACCCGCCGCGGAGGCTCCTGGGCGAGACGGCGCAACACGCTGGCAATCACGCCCTGCATGGTCCCTTCACTCCGTCCTCCAGGGAACGGCCCTGCGTTCGATCTCCTGGAACACCGCCGAGGTGATCAGCCCGATGATGCCGATGGTGACGATCCCGACGAACATGATGTCGACCTGCAGCAGCTCCCATGAATTCCAGATCAGGTAGCCGATGCCGCTCTTGGTGGCGACGAACTCGGACGCCACCAGCACGATGAACGATACCGCAAGCGCGATGCGCAGGCCGGCGAAGATCATCGGCAGCGCGCCGAAGAACACGACGCGGGTGAACATCACCATCTGGCTCGCGCCATAGTTCTTCGCCACGTCCCAGTAGATCTTCTCGATGTTGGAGGCGCCGACATAAGTGTTCACGATCACGGGAAAGAACACCGCGATCGCGACCAGGGCGACCTTCGAGGCGTCGCCGAACCCGAACGCGAGCAGCAACAGCGGCATCAGCGCGATCTTCGGGATCGGGAACAGCGCGGCGATCAGCGGGTCGAAGAAGATGCGCACCGGCTTGAACATCGCCATGAGCAGACCGATGGCGACCGCGGGCACCGCGCCGATGACGTAGCCGAGCGCGACGCGGTAGAGTGTGACGCCGACGTGCCAGGCGAGCTCGCCGCTGGCGACCAGTTTGACGAAGCGCTGTGCAATGTCGCTCGGTGCCGGAATGAAGCGGCGGTCGCCGACCCCCAGCATCAACAGCACCTGCCAGAGGGCGATCAGGGCGATCGGCGAGATCAGGTAGAGCAGCCGCTCGCGCGCCTTGCCGGACAATACCTTCATGCTTCCTCCTCGCCGCGCGCGCGCATCACCTCGTCCTCCAGCACCTGCCAGATGGCGAGCTTGAGCCGGCCGAATTCGGGCGACGCCGACAGCGTGATCAAATCGCGCGGGCGCGGGAACGGCACATCGATGATCTCTTTGATGCGGCCGGGCTGCGCGGTCATCACCACGGTGCGGTCGCCGAGCAGCAATGCTTCCTCGATCGAATGGGTGATGTAGATCACGGTCTTGCGGGTCTGTTCCCAGATCCGCACCAGCTCTGCCTGCAGGATGACCCGGTTCTGGGCGTCGAGCGCGGCCAGCGGCTCGTCCATCAGCAGCATGCCGGGGTCGGTCACGAAGGCGCGCGCGATCGCGCTGCGTTGGCGCATGCCGCCGGAAAGCTGATGCGGATAGTGTCGGCGGAATTTCGTCAGTCCCACCAGTTTCAAGGCGGCGTCGACCCGCGTCGCCATCTCGGCCGCCGGCACCCCCCGCGTCATCAGGCCGAAGCCGACATTGGTCTCCACGCTCATCCAGGGAAAAAGGCCGCTCTCCTGGAACACCATCGCGTTCTCGATCGCCCAGCCCGGCGCTTCGACCTTGATGGTGCCGCTGGTCTCCTTCGCCAGTCCGGCGAGGATGCGCAGCAACGTGGATTTTCCGCAGCCCGATGGACCGACGATGCAGACGAATTCGCCCGGCGCGATCCGCAGGTTGATGTCGTCGAGCGCCACCACGCGACCCTGGCCGCTCACATACTCCTTGCCCAGGCCGACGATGTCGATCGCCGCGCCGCGCCGCTCAACGGCCATTCGTGTCGTCCTCCGCGGCTGACGGTATCAGCGGCAGCCGGCGAGCGTGCTGGCCTTGTTCTCGAGCTCGAATGGTCCGAGCTTGCTGACGGCGTGATCCACGTAGCTCTTGTCAACGATGCGGTCGGCCGGGAACTCGCTGTTGCTCATCTTGTTCTTCACGAACCAGGCCTGCATGTCGAGCATGCTGTCGATATTGATGCGGCCGTTCGGACTGCGCGCCGGCCAGGGATATTTGTGCAGCAGCTCGGAGCGGGTCTCGGTACCGGTGCGCATGGCGAGCTCGATCATCGCCGGCCGGATCGCGCCGCCGTGATAGGCCTGGCAATAGTCGCGAATGCCGCGCAGATAGGCGACGTAATAGTTGCGCATGAGCTCGCGGTTGGCCTTGGCGAAATCAGTGTTGACCATGCTGACCGCGATGGTGAGCGGGTGCGGCTTGACCGTGTCGTCGGGGTCCTTGAAGTTGACGGCGTGGCCGCCGTCGAGCAATTGCGCGGTGAAGGGCGGGATCGTGATCGCCGCGTCGATCGCCTTGTTGTTGAAGGCGACGGCGTATTGCGTGAACGGGATCACCTTGATGTCCACGTCGTTGATGGTCAGCCCATCCGATTCCAGGAGCTTGCCGACTTCATAGGTCGACACCGCGCCCTGGCCGTTGGTGGCAATGGTCTTGCCCTTGAGCTGGCGCAGCTGCGTGATCTGCCCTTTGAGATCGGGGCGCAGCATCAGATTGTGCCCCAGCGGGCTCGACACCCGGTCCACCACCATGGTGACCGGCAGGTTCTTTTCCAGGGCGTTGAAGTAGCCGGCGGAAATTCCGCCCTCGACCAGCTGCAACTGGTTCTGCGCCAGCAGGGCGATCGAGTTGGCGGCGGTATCGAGCGTGTCCATCGAGACCTTGATGCCGTACTCCTTGAAGTAGCCCTTCTCGGACGCCCACAGGATCGCGACCGTGGAGATCGAGCGCACGGCGCCGACCTTGACGGTCACCTCCTGGGCGTCCGCCGCCGGCGCCAGAACGGCGCCGAGCGTGGCAAGGCACGCCAACACGCTCCGCCGAAGCACGAAGCTCATACGTTTCTCCCTCTTCTTCCGCTTGCGCGTGACCGCGCTATTTGGATTGGATGAAATAGCGTCCCTCGCCGTCCCGATCGAGGCCTTTCTGTCGCAACGCGTCGAGCGCGCGCACGATCTCGCGCCCGTCGCGGCTGCCCACCGCCGCCATCAGTTCCTCGAAGAACTTAGGCCCGTGCGCGAGCGCGGCCGCCACCGACGGGAAGGGCGCGCCTTGAAACCGCGGCGGCTCCGGCACGCGGGTTTCGATCCGGGCGCCGGTGCCGAACGGCCAGGTCAGGTCGAAGCCCGCCTTCGCACCGGTACGCGCGCCCGTGAGCGAGGGGTCGAGCGGCAAGGTACGCATGCCGTCCACCACCATAAGGTCGCGGTCGGGCTGGAACCTGGTCGCCAGCGCCCAGTCCATCTGCTCGTCCGAGAAGATGTCCACGTCCGGATCGACGATGAACACGTTCTTGACGTTGACCAGCGCGCCGAAGCACGCGGCGATCGCGTTGCGCGCTTCGCCGGGAACGCGCTGGCGCAGCGCCACGCGCAGGTTGAACATGCCGCCGCTGGAGGCGGTGGCATGCACGGCGAGCGGTTCCCGCACCGCGGTCTCGAGCGCGCGCCAGATCATGACCTCGGTCCGCAAAGCGTTGAGCAGCGCGGTATCGGTGCGCGCGAGCGACCAGCCGCCGATGGTCGAGGTCTGAAACAGCGCATCGCGGCGGCGCGTGATCGCGGTCAGGTGGAAGACCGGGTTGCGCTTGAGCGCGCCGTAATAGCCGAGAAACTCGCCGTAGGGGCCTTCCGCCTCCACATGGCCGCGCGGATCAAGGTAGCCCTCCAGCACCCATTCGGCGTCGGCGGGGACGCGGATATCGTTGCTGACGCATTTCACCACCGGGAGCGGCGCGTCGCGCAGCGCCGCCACCAGCCCGAGCTCGTCGACCGGCAGGCGCATGACCGCGGCGATATGGTCGATCGGATGCGCGCCGACGACGAAGCTCACGGGCAGCGGCTTGCCGGCGGCGGCGCTCGCTTCGTAGATCGCGCGCAGATCGCTGGGCGAGACCAGGTCGATGCCGGCTTCGCGGCGGCCACGGAGCATCAGGCGGCGCACGCCCACATTGGTCCAGCCGCTCTTCGGATCGACCACGAAGTCGATCGAGGAGGAGATGTAGGGGGCGCCGTCGGCGCCGTGCCCGAGATGGACCGGAAGCGTGGTGAGATCGGCGTCGTCACCGGTGAGCACGACCTGCTGCGCCGGCGCCTCGGCACGCGAGACATCGATCACGTCCGCTTTGTTGCGCAGCCGCCGCAGCAACTCGGGCAGGAGTTCGTTCGGCTTGACTCCGAAGGCGCGGGCGATCCGCGCGCGGCTGCCGGTGACATTTCCGACCAATTCCTGACGTTCGGGGCCGACCGCGCCGAACAGCACCGCCTTGGGATTGCCTTCGAGGATGGCCGCGACGTCGGCGAGGTCCGTCGCCGCGCTTACGGTCTCCAGGTCATCGCCCAGCCCTTCGACGAAGCGGCGCAGGCGGAAACGGTCGACATCGGCCAGCCTCGACGGCGCTGCGGCGTGTGCCTTTTCAACGATGCCCATTTCTGCGATGCCCGGTGGCTGTCTTCGGTGCGGTGGATTATAGCCAAACGAGAGGTTGCAACCATAAACGATGCCCGCGGCCAATTGGCAATGGCGTCGCCCAAGGGGCGGCACGGCTCCCGCGTCATGTCCCGGGCTTGACCAGGGCATCCGGCCGCGAAAAGAGTCCGGGCGGATAGGCGACGAACAGGGAGAGCGCACGGAATGGACTCCAGCGACGGCGTGTCGGCGAACCCGCAGCGCGGGCCGTTCATCGGCCGCCCGATGCCGCGGTTCGAAGATCTGCGGCTCGTGCGCGGCGGTGGTCGCTACACCGACGACGTCTCGGTCGCGGAGCAGACATCGGCCGTGTTCGTGCGTACGCCCCATGCCCATGCATCGATCGTAGCGATCGACACCTCGGCCGCGCGCGCGCATCCCGGCGTGCTTGCGGTCCTCACCGGTGACGATTACGTCGCCGATGGTCATCTCGGCATGGCGCATTTTCCCAATCCCGCCGATGCCAACGACATCAAGATTCCGACCTTCGTCCCCATGCCGGAGCGGAAAATTCTCGACGAGCTGCAACTGCCGCTCGCGGCCGGCCGCGTTCGCTTCGTGGGCGAAGCGGTCGCTATCGTCGTGGCGGAGAGCCTCGTCGCCGCCCGCGACGCCGCCGAAAAGGTCGTCGTCGAATACGAGACCCTTCCGGCGGTCAGCGATGTCGCGGAAGCGCTGGCGCACGACGCGCCGACGATCTGGTCGAACGCACCCGGCAATCTTGCGCTCGACAACGCGTTCGGCGACCGCGCTGCGGTCGAAGCCGCCATCGCGGGCGCCCACGTCGTGATCGAGCAGACCATCCGCTGCCAGCGCACCGCGAGCGCCTTCATGGAGCCGCGCTCGGCCATCGGCCGCTACGACGAGGCCGCGGGCCAGTACATTTTGATTTCGGGATGCCAGGGCGTGCATCGCGTCCGCCATCCGCTGGCGGACTGCCTCAAGGTGCCGCAGGAACGCGTGCGGGTGATCTGCCCCGATGTTGGCGGCGGCTTCGGCTCGCGCACCAATCTCTATCCCGAGCAGGTCGCGGTGGTGTGGGCGGCGCGCCGGCTGGGACGTCCGGTGAAATGGACCGGCGATCGCCACGAGGCATTCCTCACCGATTACACCGCGCGCGACGTGGTGACCGCGGCGCGGCTCGCGTTCGACCGCAACGGCCGCATGCTGGCGCTCGACCTCGAGCTCACCGCCAATATCGGCGCGCATACCGTGTCGTATGTTCCACTGAGCAACGGCTACCGCGTGGCGCCGACCGTCTACGACGTACCGGTCGCGGCGGTGCGGCTGCGCGGCGTGATGACCAATACGGTGCCGACGGCCCCGTTCCGTGGCGCCGGCCGGCCGGAAGCGACCGCGGTTATGGAACGGCTGATCGACATCGCGGCGCAACGGCTGAAGATCGACCGGGTGAAGCTGCGGCAGCGCAATCTGATCCGGCACGACAAGCTTCCTCATCGCACCGCGACCGGATTGACCTATGACAGCGGCGATTTCGCCGGCAACCTGGCGCGCGCGCTCGAATGCGCGGACTGGAAAGGCTTTCCGGCCCGCCGCAAGGCGGCAAAGAAGCGCGGCCGGCTGCTCGGCATCGGCGTCGCCAATTATGTCGAGACACCCGTGGGGATGCCGCACGAGCGCGTGGCGGTCAATGTGTCGTCGGCGGGCAGCGTCGATCTCGTCGTCGGAACGCAATCGAGCGGGCAGGGCCACGAGACAAGCTTCCGGCAGGTCATGGCCGATCAGCTCGGCGTCCAACCGGACGCGATCAATTTCGTCAGCGGCGACAGTGCGACGCTCGCCTCGGGCGGCGGGACACATTCCGATCGCTCCATGCGCCTTGCCGGTTCGCTGATGGTGGAGACGTCGCGTACCGTGATCGACAAGGCGCGCCGGATCGCGGCCGCCATGCTCGATGTCGCCGAAGGCGACATTTCGTTCGCCGACGGACTGTTCATGGCGCCCAACAGCAACCGGCGTCTCACCTTGTTCGATATTGCCGGTGCGATCGATGATCTGCCGACGCTGCCGGAGGACCTGCGCGGGCCGCTGCGGGCGGAGGCAACCTTCACCGGTCGCATCCCCGCCTATCCGACCGGCGCCGCGGTGTGCGAGGCCGAGGTCGATCCCGAAACCGGCACGATCGAAATCCGCCGCTACACCTCGATCGACGATGGCGGTCAGCCGATCAATCCGCTCATCCTGCACGGGCAGGTCCACGGCGGGGTGGCGCAGGGCATGGGCCAGGCGATGATGGAAGCGGCGGTCTACGAGCCGGGATCGGGGCAACTGCTGTCGGCGAGCTTCCTCGACTATGGCATGCCGCGCGCGGATCACTTCCCGCACATGGAGGTCGAGCTGACCGAAGACCCGACCAAGGGCAATGCGCTGCGCGTCAAAGGTGGAGGAGAGGCCGGCATTACCCCGAGCTCCGCGGTGCTCATGAATGCCGTGATGGATGCGCTGTCCGGCTTCGGCATCGAGCACATCGACATGCCGGCCACGCCGCAGCGGGTCTGGCGCGCGATCCGCGATGCACGCAACGGAGCCATGCAGGGCCCCGAGGGCTGATCGCAGCGATTGCTGCGATTGCCGACATAAGCCGGACCGCCGCGGGAGGAGCGGCGCTCCCGGCGCGAGCCCGCTCGCGTCAGCGCAACCACTGGATAGGTCAGTACAGCTGGCCGATCGGTTGCTGGCCGAATCAGCGCGGCGCATCCTTTCCGTTAAGAACAAGACCAATCCAAAACGCAGGGAGGCGACCACATGAAGAAGCATGAGGAATCTCGCCGTGCATTTCTGATCGGCACGGCGGTCGGGGCGAGCGCCGTCGCGGGGGCCGGGCTCGTGCCCAACGCGCTCGCGCAAACCCACGAGCAGCACAACGCGGCCGACGTTCCGGCCACGACGGCGCAAGGACACGCGCATGCCGGCGGGCACGGTGCGTTCCTCAACGACGACGATGCGGTCACGGTCACGGCATTCGCCGAGCGGATCATGCCGGGCGCACCGGGCAAGCCCGGCGCGCGCGACGCCGGCGTGCTCAACTACATCGATCTCGCGCTCTCCGGCGCCTATTCCGATCTGCAGGACTTCTACCGCCGCGGGCTCGCCGCGCTCGATGCGCATTGCCGCACGACCTACAGCAAGCCGTTCTCGCAACTCACCGCCGCGCAGCAGGACGAAGTCATCACCGCGCTCGAAGGCGGCAAGGCCAACGGGTTCACCTGGCCGACGTCGCAGGCATTCTTCGAGACGTTGCGCACGCATACGATGGAAGGCATGTTCGCCGACCCCGTCTACGGCGGTAACAAGGACTTCGCGGGTTGGGTCCTGGTCGGATTTCCCGGCGCGCAACCGCTGTTCTCGCCCGAGGATATGAACAGC
>Ga0207708_10000537_pt1 | contig 29305 bp, 28 predicted proteins | sample KBSK5101metaG_FD_184340 | JGI IMG/M metagenome (GOLD analysis project Ga0207708, IMG submission 184340) | Corn, switchgrass and miscanthus rhizosphere microbial communities from Kellogg Biological Station, Michigan, USA - KBS K5-10-1 metaG... | ecosystem: Host-associated > Plants > Roots >... | reverse complement strand
CGTCGAGCAACATCAGACCCAGTCCGTCGGAGTAGGAGCCACCGGGCAACAGGAAGAAGCTGTCACGCGTCTGCAAGCTGCCCGATCATCTGCTGCGCTGTCTGCGGCCAGATCCGGATGACCGCAAGTGCCAGAGCGCGGCACGGCGTGCGATGCCCGACATTGGTTCGGGTCCAAGGTTCCGGTACCTCGCCGTAATCGGTGCCCTGGCGCTTCGGGTCCGCGACCGCCCCTGCTCGAGCTGGCCGAGGAAGACGTGTGGCTGTTCCAGCTCCTCATCGTCGCGCCTTCGGGCACTGCTGGTTCGCGGCCTCGCGGAGACCCGGCCGGTCTTTGCCTCGTCGTCGGCCCACCGTGCCGTGCCTAGTCTGGGGGCGTGCCCGACCCCGCCGAGATCGATGACCGGATCGACCGCGCAAGCGCGAGACCGTTCGGGCGGCGGTTCCACCTACGCGGGCGCGAGCTGGCCACGGCTGAGCTGCGCGGTCCGCAGACGATGCGGGCTCACGCCGCGGAGATCATCGCGGAGCGCCTGGCGCCGGCCGAGCCGCGCAACGACGGCCGGCAGACCCCCTACCGCAACCACCCGGTCTTCGTGGCCCAGCACGCCACCGCGACCTGCTGCCGCAGCTGCCTGGAGACGTGGCATGGCATCGCGAAGGGGCATCGGCTCGACCGCGGCGAGCGGGCCTACGTGGTCGAGGTGATCGGGCGCTGGATCGACCACGAGCTGGCGACCTCCATCGAAGGTCGGGACTCCGGGAGCTCCACCTCACGCAGATCGTGAAGGTGGAGCAGCCGGAGGCCCTTGGGGGACAGCGTGTGGCTTCGGCGATCTCCGATGGTCCTGGGCCGTGCAGGAGTTTCACTGCCGCCAAGAGTTACCTGGGAACAGGAACTGGTTCGCGGTCAATGCCTTAGCGGAGGCGCTGCGAAGCGCCGGCGTCGACGTGGATGCACTCGGGCCGGCACCAGAGGACGCTTCATATGTACGCGCGGGATCCTCTCTCCAGCGGTAGCTCGCAGTAATCGCCAGAGCCGACCGTTTGGCAGTTCCCGCCGCTCGCACGCCCCCGGACGCCGGCACAGAGCTGGCCACCGACGACGTACGCCGCCTTGAGGGACAGGAGCGGACGAATCACGCCCGCCGTGACCTCGGAGATCGCCATGCCTTCCACCATCACCCGAAGCCTTCCACCATCACCCGACGCCTCGTCACCCTCGCCGACACTGCCGATGCGCTCGCCGTGTCGACTCGAACCGTGCGTCGCTACATCGCCGACGGTCACCTCGAGGCCGTGCGTCTCAGCCGCAAGACGTTGCGGATCAAAGCCGAGTCCGACGCGCGCTTCATCGACGCAAAGCCGGTCGGCAACTGGCGGCGCTGAGGATCTTCCGGCGACGCGGAGGTGCGCAATGAAGTCGTCGGCGACGACATTGGCCGAGCGCGGGACAACGAGCCCAAGCGTCTCCCGGCCCGGGACTTGGCCGACCTGTGCCCCGAACTACGCCGCTGCCGTGCTCAAGATCAGCCCACCCGCTGGCGCACAGAGAGAGCCGGCGCTCTTCGTCGCTGCGGTGGACGGCCACGCGAACCTGAGTACGGCAGGATCATCTCGTCCCCCGAAAGAGGACAGGAGCGGCCAAATTTGGCCGCTCCTCGTTCCCCGTATGTTCCCAATTTCAGGTCCGGGTCCCGAAAACCTGCTCTGAACTGCGGAAACGTGGTGGGCGATACTGGGTTTGAACCAGTGACCTCTTCCGTGTCAAGGAAGCGCGCTACCACTGCGCCAATCGCCCGTGCTGGTGCATGTCGTTCGAGGTGGGTACGGGATTCGAACCCGTGTTGACGGATTTGCAGTCCGTTGCCTCGCCTCTCGGCCAACCCACCGTGGAGGCTAAAGGCCTACTCCGAGCGGACGACGAGGCTCGAACTCGCGACCTCAACCTTGGCAAGGTTGCGCTCTACCAACTGAGCTACGTCCGCCTGCAGCTTCCGGGTCTCCCGGTCGGTGCGATCAGAACCATATCTGATGCCTCACCCAGCACCAATTCGTGCCCGGTGCGTGTTGCGGAGCCCCGCCCGCAACTAGGGTCGGGCCATGCAGGTATGGGCGAACGGACGGCTCCTCGACCACCCCGACGAACCGGTGCTGAGCATCCTCGACCACGGATTCACCGTGGGCGACGGGGTGTTCGAGGCGATCAAGGTCGTCGACAACGTGCCGTTCGCGCTCACCCGGCACCTGCGCCGGATGCTGCGCAGCGCGGCCGGGCTTGGGTTGCTCGCCCCCGACCCGGACGTCGTACGACGGGCGATCACGGCGGTGCTGGACGCCGAACGGATCGACCTCGGCCGGCTGCGGATCACCTGGACTGCCGGCCCGTCCCCGCTGGGGAGCGGGCGCGACACGTCGGGGGAGCCGACCTTGGTCGTGGCGTCGGCTTCGATGAAGCCGTTCGAACCGAGCGTGGCCGTCGTCACGGTGCCGTGGCCGCGCAACGAGAAGGGGGCCCTGGCGGGCCTCAAGACCACGTCCTACGCGGAGAACGTGGTGGCCCTGGCCCGGGCGCACGAGCGGGGCGCCAGCGAGGCGATCTTCGCCAACACGGCCGGCAACCTGTGCGAGGGCACCGGGTCCAACGTCTTCTACGTCGTGGACGGGGAGCTGCGCACGCCCACGCTGGAGTCCGGGTGCCTGGCCGGTATCAGCCGCGAGCTCCTGCTGGAGTGGATGGACGCGGTGGAGGTCGACGAGCCGGTCGAGGTGCTGGACCGCGCGGAGGAGATGTTCCTGGTCAGCACCACCCGCGACGTACAGGCGGTGCACTCCTGTGACGGGCGCGAGCTGCCCTCCCCGGGACCGGTGACACGGAAGGCCTCAGAGGTCTGGGCCGCCCGGGAACCGGAGCACAGCGATCCGTGACCTGCGGGGTCGCTCCACTCGGGGGTTGAGGCACGCGGATCTCGTGTAGCGGCGCCCGCTGGTCTCGTCTGGGTAGCCGTCGGGTGGCACTCGTTTGCAGAAAGGGGGTTAGGCCACCCGCGAAGTGGGCACCGTGACCTCGTCCAGGCCACGCCTCCGGTGTGCCCTTCCCGACGCGATCCGGGCGCTGGCTGAACGCAGAGACGCCGAACCGCCCCGACACCATGACTGTCGGGGCGGTTCTGGTCATTTCGCCCGAAAGGACGGTAGCCGCCCGACGGGCTCGGGTGCATTCTGCGTGTATCACCGGGGAGTTCGACGTGATCGGGGAGGGACGTCGACCGACCTGGGGTTCTTGCTTCGCGGTCGGAACTCCAGCGGGGAGGGTCCCTGGGCATTCGGCGGCCCGCCGTTTCGCGTGCTAACCCCCCTCAGGCCGGGGAACGGCGGGTTCGTCATCACCGGCATGCGAGACCGGGAGACCCCGGTCCTGTTCCCCGCTTCCTCCCCATGGGAGATTCGGCGGCTAAAACCCGCTCTGACCTGGGGTTTTGTGGTGGGCGATACTGGGTTCGAACCAGTGACCTCTTCGGTGTGAACGAAGCGCGCTACCACTGCGCCAATCGCCCCGGTGCCTCACGCGGCGCCGTCACAGTAGCGCAACAGGGGCGCCTGAATCACTTCGGGAGGCCACCCGATATCGGGTACGGCGGGCGGGGTGCTCGCCGCTAGCATCGAGCGACACGACCCCGCACCAGCGACAGGAGCACCCCTGTGTCCGACGTGACCGTCACCGTGACCAGCCCCGCCGGCTCTTCCCAGCGCGCGGTCACGGCCGGCACCAGGGCGTGGGAGCTCTTCGCCGACCAGCCCGACGTGATCGCGGCCCGGGTCACCCCGGCCGACGGCGCGGGCGCGCTGCGCGACCTCGCCCAGGAGCTGGCCGACGGCGACGTCGTCGCGCCGGTCGCGATCGACTCCGACGCCGGCCACGACATCCTGCGCCACTCCGCCGCGCACGTCCTGGCGCAGGCGGTCCAGGAGTTGTTCCCGGAGGCGAAGCTCGGGATCGGCCCCCCGATCCACGACGGCTTCTACTACGACTTCGACGTCCCGACCCCGTTCGTGCCCGAGGACCTCGAGAAGCTCGAGACCCGGATGCGCAAGATCATCAAGGAGGGCCAGCGCTTCTCCCGGCGCCCGGTCTCCGACGACGACGCGCGCGCCGAGCTGGCCGACGAGCCCTACAAGCTGGAGCTGATCGGGCTCAAGTCGGGTCTCGACCCTTCGACGGGCTCAGGAGGGACCAAGCTCGACCAACGAGAAGGCGACGCCGCCCAGGAGATCGCCGAAGGCGCCGGCGCCGAGGTCGGCGCGGGCGGGCTCACCATCTACGACAACCTCAGGCGCGACGGCTCACTGGCCTGGAAGGACCTGTGCCGTGGCCCGCACCTACCGACCACCAAGCGGATCCCGGCGTTCAAGCTGATGCGCAGTGCGGCGGCGTACTGGCGTGGCGACGAGAAGAACGTCCAGCTCCAGCGCATCTACGGCACCGCATGGGAGAGCAAGGAGGCGCTCGAGGCGCACCTGCACCGGATCGAGGAGGCCGAGAGGCGCGACCACCGCAGGCTTGGCCGCGACCTCGACCTCTACTCGTTCCCCGACGAGATCGGCTCGGGGCTGGCGGTCTTCCACCCCAAGGGCGGCGTGATCAAGCGGGAGATGGAGGACTACGTGCGCCGGCGCCACATCGAGGAGGGCTTCGAGTACGTCGGCACCCCGCACATCAGCAAGGAGGGGCTCTTCCACACCTCCGGGCACCTGCCGTACTACGCCGAGGGAATGTTCCCGCCGATGGAGATGGAGGGCGCGGACTACTACCTCAAGGCGATGAACTGCCCGATGCACAACCTGATCTTCAGGTCGCGCGGACGCTCCTACCGAGAGCTGCCGCTGCGGCTGTTCGAGTTCGGCAGCGTCTACCGCAACGAGAAGTCCGGCGTCGTGCATGGGCTGACCCGGGTGCGCGGCATGACCCAGGACGACTCACACTCCTACGTCACCAAGGAGCAGGCACCGGCTGAGATCAAGCACCTTCTCGACTTCTGCCTCGGACTCTTCCGTGACTTCGGGCTCGACGACTACTACCTCGAGCTCTCGACCCGCGACGACTCCAGGCCGGACAAGTTCGTCGGCGACGACGACGAGTGGGCCGAGGCCACCGCGGTGCTGGAGAAGGTCGCCACCGACTCCGGCCTCGAGCTGGTCGCCGACCCGGGCGGCGCCGCGTACTACGGGCCCAAGATCTCCGTCCAGGCGCGCGACGCGATCGGCCGCACCTGGCAGATGTCGACGATCCAGTACGATTTCAACCAGCCGCGGGGGTTCGAGCTCGAGTACCAGGCCGCGGACGGCACCCGGCAGCGGCCGGTGATGATCCACTCCGCCAAGTTCGGCTCGATCGAGCGGTTCATCGGCGTGCTCGTGGAGCACTATGCGGGCGCGTTCCCGCCCTGGCTGGCTCCGGTGCAGGTGCAGGCGATCCCGATCGCCGAGCGCCACAACGACTACCTCGCCGACGTGGCGCGGAAGATGCGTGGCGCCGGGCTCCGGGTCGAGATCGACGACTCCGACGACCGGATGCAGAAGAAGATCCGCAACGCCCAGCTGCAGAAGGTGCCGTTCATGGTGATCGCCGGCGACCGCGACATGGAGGAGGGCGCGGTGTCCTTCCGCTACCGCAACGGTGACCAGGACAACGGGGTGCCGGTCGACGAGGCCGTGCAGCGCGTGACCGACGCCGTCGCGAAGCGCGTGCAAGTGTGAACGATGGCTTCGAGGGGTTCGACCGGCTCTGGACCCCGCACCGGATGGCGTACGTCGTAGCTGCACCCGACGACGACACCGAGGGCTGCCCGTTCTGTGCGATGCGCGAGCCGCGCGACGGTGACCTGGTCGTGGCCCGCGGCGAGACGGTCTTCGTGGTGCTCAACCTGCACCCGTACAACCCGGGCCACCTGATGGTGATGCCCTACCGGCACGTCCCCGACCTCGAGGACCTGGCCGACGAGGAGGCCGCCGAGCTGATGGCGGCGACCCGGCGTGCGGTCGAGGTGCTCAAGCAGGTGAGCGGTCCGCACGCCTTCAACATCGGGATCAACCTGGGAGGGGTTGCCGGTGGCTCGCTCGCGGAGCACCTGCACCAGCACGTCGTACCACGCTGGTCGGGCGACGCGAACTTCATCACCGTGCTCGGCGGCACCAAGACCCTGCCTCAGCTGCTCGAGCAGACCGCCGAGCTGCTCGCAGACGCCTGGGCCTGAAGTCTCAGGCGTCGGACGACACCCGGTGCGGGTGCTCGGCGGAGCGGCCCTGGAAGGCCAGGATCGCCGGGTTGACGACGTGCCCGCCGCGGATCTCGATCGCGCGCTGGATCGTCTCGTCCTCGTCCCAGGCCTCCGGTCCGGCCAGCACCGTCTCCACGAACGGCAGCAGCGCCTCGCTGTTCACCCAGGTCGCGGAGTTCCAGAGGTACGACGGGCTGTGGTCGACGCCGTAGTAGGCGACACCGTCGCCGACCTCGAACATCGGCTCGTCGAAGGACGTCGGTCGCGCCCAGCTGAACCCCATGCCGAGGTCGCAGGACACGTCGACGATCAAGGTTCCCCGCCGTAGCAGCGGCAGGTCCTCGTCGGCGAGGTAGATCAGCGGTGCCGCCGTGTCCTGGAGCGTGCAGTTGACGATGATGTCGCGCTCGGCCAGGAACGGTGCGAGCGGAACGCGTCCCTTCGCCGTGATCACGTGGCCGAGGTGCGGCGGGACCGGGTCGTGGTCGAACTGCACGATGCGCACGGAGTGGATCGGGGACCCAACGGCGGCGACCCGTCGGTGGGTGAGCACGTTCACGTCGTGGACGCCGTGGGCGTTGAGTGCGGTCACCGCGCCACGGGCGGTGGCACCGAAGCCGATCACGACCGCGGTGAGGCGCCGCCCGTAGTCGCCGGTCAGCCCGCGCAGCTCCAGCGCCTGGAGCACCGAGCAGTAGCCGGCCAGCTCGTTGTTGGCGTGAAAGACGTGCACCCCGACGGACCCGTCCACGGTCCAGTGGTTCATCGCCTCGAACGCGATCAGGGTCAGGTCCCGGTCGATGGCCAGCTGGGTCATTGCGCGGTCCTGCACGCAGTGCGGCCAGCCCCACAGCACCTTCCCGGGCTGGATCAGGGCGACGTCGGCGAGCTGCGGCTTGGGCAGCAGCACCACGTCGGAGGTGGCGATCACCTCGGCGCGGGGCGCGAACCCGGCAACGCTCGGTGCCAGGTCGTGGTCGGAGTACCCGAAGCGCTCGCCATACCCTTCCTCGAGGGTGATCCGGCGCCGAAGACTCTCGTCGATCCGCGTCAGGTGGTCGGGATGGAGGGGGAGCCGGTGCTCGTTCTCCTTGGCGGAGGTCCCGACGACCCCGAGGCTCGCCGGTGTGCGCGGTGACGCGTCGGCCACCTCAGCGCTTCTTGCCGGGCGGCATGATCGACTCGGCGGGAGCGTTCTTCGCGCGCTTGTCGGCCCGCTTCTCCTTCAGGGACTTGCCGGACTTCTTGGACATGCCTTGACGGGGTGACTTGTCGGCCATCGTGGCTCCCTGGTTGGAAGCCTGGACGGCTCCGTGCTGCCACGGTACGCCGGTCATGAGACGGCACCGCGTGTCGATACCCTGACGCCGCCATGTTGGAGAGATTTCGCGCGTTCTGGACCGGGGTGTTCAAACCCGTCGGCGACCTGCTGCTGCGTCTGGGCGTGAGTCCTGACGCCGTCACGCTGGTCGGCACGCTCGGGGTCTGCGCCGGCGCACTCGTCTTCTTCCCGCAGGGCGAGCTGCTGATCGGCGTGCTCGTGATCTCGGCGTTCGTCTTCTCCGACCTGATCGACGGCTACATGGCGCGCGCGTCCGGACGCACCTCGCGCTTCGGCGCGTTCTTCGACTCCACCCTCGACCGGATCGGCGACGGGGCGATCTTCGGTGGCCTGCTGCTCTACTTCGCCGGCCCCGGCGACTCGCAGCTCTACGTGTGCGTCACGCTGTACTGCCTGGTGATGGGGTCCGTCACCTCCTACGCCCGGGCGCGCGCCGAGTCGCTCGGCATGCAGGCCAAGGGCGGCATCGCCGAGCGGTCCGACCGGCTGGTCTCGATCCTGCTGATGACCGGGCTCGCGGGAATGCTGGACCTGCCGATCCTGGTCGAGGTCACGCTGTGGGCGCTCGCCGCGGCCAGCACCGTGACCGTGCTGCAGCGGATCCTGATGGTGCGCAAGCAGTCTCTGGTCGCCCCCGAACAGACATCTGGACCGTGACCGGGCGGGCCGCGACGCTCGGCTACCTCGCCGCCTGGCGGCTGGTCCGGATGGCTCCCGAGCGGGCTTCCCGCGCGGCCTTCGACCGGATCGCCGACCGGGTGCACGCGGCGGACGGCCCGAGCGTGCAGCGGCTGCGCGCCAACCTGTCCCGCGTCGTACCGGCCCCGGAGCTGGACGACGTCGTGCATGCCGGCGTGCGCTCGTACTTCCGATACTGGTGCGAGTCGTTCCGGCTCCCGAGCTGGCCCATGGACGACCTGGTCCGCCGCACCCGGGTCGTGGACGAGCCGGTCATCCGCGAGGCGGCGGCCGCCGGCAAGGGGATCGTGGTCCCGCTGCCGCACATGGGCAACTGGGACTGGGCGGGCGCCTGGGCATGCCGGGAGGTGCAGCCGCTGATGACGGTGGCGGAGCGGCTGGAACCGGCCCGGCTCTACGACGGCTTCGTGCGCTACCGGGCCGGGCTCGGGATGCACGTGGTGCCGCTGACCGGCGGGCCGTCGCCGATGCTGCCGCTGCTGCGGTGGGTGAAGAAGGGCGGGCTGGTGTGCCTGCTCGGCGACCGCGACCTGTCGAGCACCGGGATCGAGGTGGAGCTGCTCGGAGAGGCGGCCCGGGTGCCGGCCGGTCCCGCGGTGCTGGCGCGTCGTACCGGGGCCGCACTGGTGCCCGTCACCCTGAGCTACGACGGCCCGCAGATGGTCCTGCGTTTCCACGAGCCGGTGCCGCACGCCGACGGTGACGCCGGCGTCGTGGCGATGACCCAACAGGTGATGGACGCCTTCTCGGGCGCGATCCGCGAGCGCCCCCAGGACTGGCACATGATGCAGCGGGTCTTCACGGCCGACCTGGGGGTGCGCACGTGAGGATCGGGATCGTCTGCCCGTACTCCCTCGACACCATGGGCGGCGTGCAGAACCACGTGCGCGACATCGCCGAGGAGCTGATCAAGCGCGGGCACGACGTCTCGGTGCTGGCGCCGGCCGACGACAAGACGACGCTGCCGTCGTACGTCGTGGCCGCGGGACGGGCCGTGCCCGTGCCCTTCAACGGAGCCGTCGGCCACGTGCTGTTCGGGCCGATCGCCAACGCGCGGGTCAAGCGCTGGCTGGAGGACGGGCGGTTCGACGTCGTGCACCTGCACGAGCCGGGGACGCCCAGCCTCAGCCTGCTGGCGCTCGGAGCGACCGCCGACCTGCAGGTGCCCGTCGTGGCCACGTTCCACCAGTCCAACCCGCGGTCGCGGGCGATGTCGGCCGCCAAGGCGCTGCTGCGGCCGCGGCTGGAGCGGATCACGGCCCGGATCGCGGTCTCGGAGTACGCCCGGGAGACCCAGGTGCAGCACGTCGGGGGAGAGCCGGTGGTGATCCCCAACGGGCTGTACGTCGACCGCTTCCGCGACGCCGAGCCCGACCCGGCGCTGGCCGGGACGGACGCGACGCTGTGCTTCATCGGCCGGCTCCACGAGCGGCGCAAGGGGCTGCCGGTGCTGCTCGAAGCCTTCGCGCTGCTGGCGCCCGAGCGACCGGGACTGCGGCTGCTCGTGGTCGGCGGGGGAGATGTCGACGAGGCACGGAGCCGGCTGCCAGAGCAGGTGCGCAGGCAGGTGACCTTCCTCGGCCGTGTGGATGACCCGGCCAAGGCACGCGCCCTGCGCACCGCGGATGTCTACGTTGCCCCGAACACCGGCGGCGAGAGCTTCGGGATCGTGCTGGCCGAGGCGATGGCCGCAGGCGCGGCGGTGGTGGCCGCCGACCTGCCAGCGTTCGCCCGGGTGCTGGACGGTGGTCGACTCGGCGTGCTCTTCCCCAATGGCGACGCCGCCGCGCTGGCCGACGCGGTGGACGCGTTGCTCGCCGACGACGCCCGGCGCACCGCACTCGTCGAGGCGGCCGGCGCCGCGGTATGGCGCTACGACTGGTCGCGGGTGACCGACGAGGTGGAACGGGTCTACGAGACCGTGGTGGGCCGGTGATCCGGGTGATCGCGTCGTGACCGGGCTCTGGGTCGCGCTCGCCGTGGTGCTGCTGGTGGTTGTCGTCGGCGCCTGGTTCTCGTGGACCGCGACCCGGCTCGACCAGCTCCACCACCGGGTCGACCTCGGCCGCGAGTCGCTCAACACCCAGCTCGCACTGCGCTCGGGCGTGGTGCTCGAGCTGGCCGGCAGCGGTGTCCTCGACGACCCCGAGGCGGTGCTGCTGTCCGACGCCGCCCAGCGCGCCCGTCGTACCACCGAGACGCAGGCGGAGTCCGGGCTGTCGCGGGTGCTGCGGGCGGTGTTCGCCTCGCCGGAGACGGTCGCGACGGTGCGGGCGCAGGCACCGGACCTGGTCGACGAGCTGGCCGCGGCCTGCCACAAGGTGGAGCTGGCCAGGCGCTTCCACAACGACCACGTGACCTCCGCGCGGGCGCTGCGCTCGCGGCGACGGGTGCGCTGGTTCCACCTCGCCGGACACGCACCGGAGCCGACCACGGTGGACCTCGACGATGTGCCGCCCGCGGGTCTCGACGGGCCCTGATCCGGTGCGCATCGGGCACCGGCTGGGCCGTAGGCTGGAGCCATGGAAGAGCAGCAGCACGGCACCACCCACCCGACCACCGGGACCGGCACCTCGCGGGTCAAGCGGAGCATGGCCGAGATGCTCAAGGGCGGCGTGATCATGGACGTCGTCACCGCCGAGCAGGCGAAGATCGCCGAGGACGCCGGCGCGGTGGCTGTGATGGCCCTCGAACGGGTGCCGGCCGACATCCGCGCGCAGGGTGGGGTCAGCCGGATGAGCGACCCCGACATGATCGACGGCATCATCGACGCGGTCTCGATCCCGGTGATGGCGAAGGCCCGGATCGGCCACTTCGTGGAGGCCCAGGTGCTGCAGAGCCTCGGCGTGGACTACATCGACGAGTCCGAGGTGCTCACCCCCGCCGACTACGCGAACCACATCGACAAGTGGGCGTTCACCGTCCCGTTCGTGTGCGGTGCGACGAACCTCGGCGAGGCGCTGCGCCGGATCACCGAGGGCGCGGCGATGATCCGCTCCAAGGGCGAGGCAGGCACCGGCGACGTCTCCAACGCGGTCACGCACATGCGCACGATCCGGCGCGAGCTGCGCCGGCTGCAGGGCCTCGAGGCCGACGAGCTGTACGTCGCCGCGAAGGAGCTGCAGGCGCCGTACGAGCTGGTCAAGGAGGTCGCCGAGAACGGCAAGCTGCCCGTCGTCCTGTTCACCGCCGGCGGCATCGCGACCCCGGCCGACGCGGCGATGATGATGCAGCTCGGCGCCGAGGGCGTCTTCGTGGGCTCCGGCATCTTCAAGGCCGGCAACCCGGCCGAGCGGGCGGCTGCGATCGTCAAGGCGACCACGTTCCATGACGACCCCGACGTGGTGGCGAAGGTGTCCCGCGGGCTGGGCGAGGCGATGGTGGGCATCAACGTCGAGGAGATCCCGCAGCCGCACCGGCTCGCCGAGCGCGGCTGGTAGCTCGTGCCGATCGGCGCGAAGCGCTCCCCGGAGGACGAGCTCCAGGACTGGGCCCGGCTGCAGGTGCGGGCCGGCTTCCTCGACGAGGGCCGGATGCGCGCCGAGGTGGTCTCCGCGATCGAGGCGGAGATGCCGGGGCTGGACGCCGGGGTGCTGGCCCGGGCGTGGCTTGCGGGCGCCGCGGCGGACCTGCGACGCGAGTCCGCCACGTGGCCGGCCGAGACCGACCACGACCGGCTGCAGGCCGTGTTCGGCGAGTGCGCGGAGCACGACGTCCCGGTGCTCCAGGGTGTCGAGGACCACTGGGCCGCCAAGGCCGAGCTGGACCGCTGTACCGCCGAGGGGCGCACGCCGCGCGGGATCGCGTGGTTCACCGCTGCCGACGTCTGGCACGCCGTCGACGAGGGGATGCTCGAGGTCAACCTCTGGCACGGCAGCACCGCCAACGCCGCCCCCGGTGACGCTCTGCTGGGCGCCGTGGTGTCCTGCTTCGAGCGCCACGGCCTCGCCGCGCGCTTCGACGAGGGCCGGATCGAGGTCGCCGCCCGGTGGCAGCGGCGTCCAGTGGGCTGAGGCGCGCGCCGTCGAGTCCCAGGGTCAGCTCCGCTGGGCCGACCATTCGGGCATCTCCTGGACCGTCCACGTGTTGCCGTCGGGATCGGCGAACGACACGAACCGGCCCCACGGCTGGTCGTCGACACCGTCGGCGTCGACCCCGCGCTCCTTCAGGTCCGCGAGTGCGGCGTCCGCGGAGTCCACGACCACCTGGATCGCCCGGAGCGAGCCGGGCTTCATCTCACTGAGGCCCTTGCCGAACGCCACCGAGGCCGCCGATCCCGGGGGCGTGACCTGGACGAAGCGGATCTCCTCGCTCACCGTCTGGTCGTGGTCGACGGGCCAGCCCAGGGTGTCTCCGTAGAACGCGCGTGCCCGGTCCACGTCGCTGACCGGCAGGATGATCAGCTCGATACGGAAGTCGACCATGATGAAGCTCCTTCTCTCGGTGATGTGAATCCACGCTAAGCCTGCAACAGGAACGTTTCGTTCCTGATGATCGGCGGATTTCGTTGCTCCCTACGATGGTTGCGTGTCCACCCCCACGATCGGCGTGCTCGCCCTCCAGGGCGACGTTCGCGAGCACCTGCGCACGCTCCGTGACCTGGGCGTCCACCCGCTCGCCGTACGCCGGCCGGCGGAGCTGGAGGCGTGCGACGGACTGGTCATCCCGGGCGGGGAGTCGACCACGATGGCGAAGCTGGCCCGGACGTTCGAGCTGTTCGAGCCGTTGCAGAAGCGGATCGCCGACGGCATGCCCGCGTTCGGCACCTGCGCCGGCATGATCCTGCTCGCCGATCGGGTGCTCGACGGCACCGCCGACCAGGAGACCCTGGGCGGGCTCGACATCACGGTGCGGCGCAACGCGTTCGGGCGCCAGGTGGACTCGTTCGAGGGCGACCTCGCCGTGACCGGCGTACCCGGCCGGGTGCACGGGATCTTCATCCGCGCCCCGTGGGTCGAGCTGGTCGGCGCGTCCGTCGAGGTGCTCGGTCGGGTGGAGGCGGGCGAGGCCGCGGGTAGGATCGTCGCGGTCCGGCAGGGGCCGTTGCTGGCGACGTCGTTCCATCCCGAGGTCGGGGGAGACGGGCGCATCCACCGGTACTTCGTGGACCAGATCGTGCATGCCGACGGAAGGAACAGCTGAATGTCCGGCCACTCCAAGTGGGCGACGACCAAGCACAAGAAGGCCGTCATCGACGCGCGCCGCGGCAAGATGTTCGCGAAGCTGATCAAGAACATCGAGGTCGCGGCCCGCATGGGCGGCGGTGACATGGCCGGGAACCCGACGCTGTACGACGCCGTCCAGAAGGCCAAGAAGTCGTCGGTCCCCAACGACAACATCGACCGTGCGGTCAAGCGCGGCTCCGGCGCCGAAGCCGGTGGCGCGGACTACACGACGATCATGTACGAGGGCTACGGACCCAACGGGGTCGCGTTCCTGATCGAGTGCCTGACCGACAACAAGAACCGCGCCGCGATGGAGGTCCGCACCGCGATGAACCGCAACGGCGGCTCGCTCGCCGACCCGGGCTCGGTGTCCTACATGTTCCAGCGCAAGGGTGTCGTGATCGTCCCGCAGGAGCAGGACGGCAAGCAGGTGTCCGAGGACGATGTGCTCGAGGCGACCCTCGACGCCGGCGCCGAGGACGTCAACGACCTCGGTGAGGCCTTCGAGGTGGTCAGCGAGGCCACCGACCTGGTCGCGGTCCGCACCGCTCTTCAGGCGGCGGGCGTCGACTACGACTCCGCCGACGCGTCGTTCGTGCCCTCGATGCAGGTCGAGCTCGACAAGGACGGCGCCGGCAAGGTGCTCCGCCTCTACGAGGCGCTCGAGGACCTCGACGACGTGCAGAACGTCTTCGCCAACTTCGACGTCTCCGACGACGTCATGGAGTCGCTGGACGCGTGATGGTGCGCCAGAAAACCTAGATACCTCGGGAATTCGACGTCCCCGAGCCCACCGGCGCGTCGCTCCCACCCGCCCGCCCGCCTGGCGGCTAGCGTGGTACGAACAGGTGTTCGGACGAGCGAGGAGTCTCGCAGATGCGCGTGCTGGGGATCGACCCGGGGCTGACCCGGTGCGGCATCGGCGTGGTCGACGGGGACGTCGGCCAGCCCCTCACCCTGGTCGGCGTCGGCGTGGTCCGCACCGCGTCCGACCTGCCGGTGGCGCAGCGGCTGGTCGCCATCGAGACCGGACTCGAGGAGTGGATCGAGCGGTGCCGGCCCGACGCGGTCGCGGTCGAGCGCGTGTTCAGCCAGCACAACGTGCGCACCGTCATGGGCACCGCCCAGGCGAGTGGCATCGCGCTCGTGGTCGCAGCGCGGCGTGGCGTCCCGGTGGCGCTGCACACCCCGAGCGAGGTGAAGGCGGCAGTCTCCGGCAGTGGCCGGGCAGACAAGGCCCAGGTCGGGGCGATGGTGACCCGGCTGCTCCGGCTCGACGCGCCGCCGTCACCGGCCGACGCTGCCGACGCGCTCGCGCTGGCGATCTGCCACATCTGGCGCGGCAGCGCGCTGGCCCGGATCGAGGCGGCCCAGCAGAAGGCACTCGCCGTCGCCCGAGGAGGAGCCCGATGATCGCCTTCGTCCGGGGCCGGGTGGCCCAGATCGACCTGTCCTCCGCGGTCGTCGAGGTCGGGGGCGTCGGCCTGCAGGTGATGTGCACCCCGCGCACGCTCGCCGACCTCCGCCTCGGCCAGGAGGCGACGCTGCCGACCAGCATGGTGGTGCGCGAGGACTCGCTGACGCTCTTCGGCTTCGCGGAGGAGGACGAGAAGCAGACCTTCGAGATGCTGCTCACCGCCAGTGGCGTCGGGCCCAAGCTCGCCCAGGCGATGCTCGCCGTCCATGCTCCCGACGAGCTCCGACGCGCGGTCGCCAGTGACGACGTGAAGACGCTCACGACGGTCCCCGGCATCGGCCAGAAGGGCGCGCAGCGGATCATCCTCGAGCTCAAGGACCGGATCGGCTCCCCGGTCGGCGCGTCCACCTCTCGCGGAGGGCCCCTGACTCCCACCGCCGCCTGGGAGAGCCAGGTCCAGACCGGGCTCGTGGGCCTCGGCTGGTCGGCCAGGGAGGCCGAAAGGGCCGTCGCCTCCGTGACCTCGCACGCCGAGACGATGCCCGAGCCCGACGTGGCGAGGCTGCTCCGGCTCGCCCTCCAGACGCTGAGCAAGGCCTGATCCATGCACGAGTCCGAGCTGGAGCAGGCCGAGCGGGAGTACGTCGCCGCGCGCGTGGTCGCCGCCGACGCCAACGGCGACGAGCGGGCCCTCGAGCAGGCGCTGCGGCCGCGCACCCTCGACGAGGTGGTCGGCCAGGAGCGGGTCCGCGAGCAGCTGTCCCTGGTGCTCGAGGCGGCCCGCGCGCGGGGGCGCACCTCCGACCACGTGCTGCTCTCGGGGCCACCTGGGCTCGGCAAGACCACGCTGGCGATGATCATCGCCGCCGAGATGCAGACGCCGCTGCGGCTGACCTCCGGCCCCGCGATCACCCACGCCGGCGACCTGGCGGCGATCCTCTCCGGTCTCAACGACGGCGACGTGCTGTTCGTCGACGAGATCCACCGGATGTCGCGTCCGGCCGAGGAGATGCTCTACATGGCGATGGAGGACTTCCGGGTCGACGTCGTGATCGGCAAGGGCGCCGGCGCCACCGCGATCCCGCTGGAGATCCCGCCGTTCACGCTGGTCGGCGCCACCACCCGGGCGGGCCTGCTCCCCGGCCCGCTGCGCGACCGGTTCGGCTTCACCGCACACCTGGAGTTCTACGAGCCCCACGAGCTCGACCGGATCGTCCACCGCTCGGCCGGGCTGCTCGACGTACCCCTCCAGGCGGCGGGCTCCGCCGAGATCGCCTCGCGATCCCGGGGCACGCCGCGGATCGCCAACCGGCTGTTGCGCCGGGTCCGCGACTACGCCCAGGTCCGTGCCGACGGCGTCGTCACCCGCGACATCGCCCGTCGGGCGCTGGAGCTCTACGAGGTCGACGAGTCCGGGCTCGACCGGCTCGACCGGGCCGTGCTCGACGTGCTCTGCCGCCGCTTCGGCGGGGGACCCGTCGGGGTCAGCACGCTCGCGGTCGCGGTCGGCGAGGAGCGCGAGACCGTGGAGGAGGTGGCGGAGCCGTTCCTGGTCCGGTCCGGCCTGCTCGCGCGCACGCCCCGGGGTCGGGTGGCCACTGCGGCGGCCTGGCGGCATCTCGGCCTGGCGGTTCCCGCTGCCGCGCCGTTCGGCGTTGACGGCACCCTGTTCGACGAGAACGGGGACGGGATCGGGGTCGCTACGGCAGAATGACGCGAAAGGGCCGCTAGACTTTCCCGTCGGCCCCGACCGCGTGTGTCGTGGTCACGTCCTGTTTCGCGATAAGTCTGTGAGCCTTTACTCGTGGGTGAGTTAACACCACTGCTCCTGCTCGCGGCCCTGCTGTTGTTGTTCTGGCTGGTCGTCATCCGGCCGGCCCGCCGCCAGCAGAGCACCGTGTCGGAGCTCCAGCGGAACCTTGCCGTCGGCGACCGCGTTGTCCTCTCGGCGGGCATCTTCGGCACCATCGTCGAGCTCGAGGATTCCCGGGTCCGGCTCGAGATCGCTCCCGGCACCGTGATCGAGGTCGCCCGCCAGGTCGTCGTACGACGAGCCGAGGACTCCCTGGAGCCCGAGGACCTCGCCCCCGTCGACCCCGACGAGCCCGCCGAGGCGACCGGCAGCAGCGGCACCCTGCGCAGCCCGGACACCACCGAGACCAACGAGACCACCGACCGGCCTGACGCCGGCAAGGCCTGAGGAGAACCAGCAACGTGGCGACGAAGACTCCTCGCGCAGGACGCACGCTGATCATATTCGGGATCGCCGTGGCGCTCCTGTACGCCGCGGCGGCCCTCGGCAAGGACTGGAGCCCGCAGCTCGGCCTCGACCTCGAGGGCGGCACCCGGATCACGCTCACCGCGGACAAGACGCCTTCCCAGAACCAGCTCAAGCTGGCCTCGTCGATCATCGACGAGCGGGTCAACGGCAGCGGCGTCTCCGAGTCCGAGGTGAGCACCCAGGGCAACAAGAACATCGTGGTCGAGATCCCCGGCAAGCAGCGCAAGGACCTGATCGACGCGGTCAAGCGCACCGCGCAGCTGCGCTTCCGGCTGGTCGCCGCCGGCTCCCCGCAGTCCGGGCAGCCGCAGCCGACCCCATCCGCGTCGCCCTCCGGGGCGGCGTCGCCGAGCGGCACCCCGAGCAAGAAGGGCACGACCAAGCCGAGCAGCAAGGCCACCGCCGGCGGCACCGCCACGCCGAAGCCGCGGCCGGGCGCACTGACGGACGACACCCCGAAGGCCGGGGCCAAGGCCACCACGACGCCCTCGAAGAAGCCGTCGCAAAAGCCGTCCCCGTCCGCAGGTGCGACCCCCGCGGCCCCTGCGGGCGGCGCGTCGATCGACGACCCGCTGAAGTGGCAGCTCGACCCCGACACCAAGTCGATCGCCGCGTTCTCGCAGTACGTCTGCCCTCCCAAGGGGGAGAGCCTCCCTCCGGGCGCCGACGACCCGGACCAGCCACTGATCACCTGTGACGACCAGGGCAACAAGTTCCTGCTGTCCAAGGCGCTGATCGAGGGCACCGAGCTCAAGAACGCGTCCTACGGCACCCCTCAGAACAGCGTGGGCTGGGCGGTGGACCTGGCGTTCAAGAGCAAGGCCCGCAACACCTTCGCCGACGTCACGAAGAAGCTGGCCGGCACCGGCCGCACCTTCGCGATCGTGCTCGACGGCAAGGTGCTGTCCTTCCCGCAGGTGACGACGCCGATCCTCGACGGCAACGCCCAGATCACCGGCTCCTTCACCCAGTCGGAGGCGCGGTCCCTGTCGAACTCGCTGAAGTACGGCGCGCTGCCCGTGAAGTTCAACCAGCCCACGGTCGAGACGATCGGGCCCTCGCTCGCCGGTGACCAGCTCGCTGCGGGTGTGCTGGCCGGCATCGTCGGCCTGGCGCTGGTGATGATCTACTGCGTGCTCTACTACCGCGGCCTCGGCCTGGTGGTGGTCGCGTCGCTGATCGTGGCGGGCTCGATCACGTACGCCATGGTGCTGGTGCTCTCGAAGACCTCCGGGTTCACCCTCACCCTGCCTGGAATCGCGGGCCTGATCGTGGCGGTGGGGATCACCGCGGACTCGTTCATCGTGTACTTCGAGCGGATCCGTGACGAGATGCGCGCCGGCAAGTCGATGCGGGTCGCTGTGGAGACCGGCTGGGCGCGGGCCCGGAACACCTGCCTCGCGGCCGACTCCGTGTCGCTGCTCGCCGCGGTCGTCCTGTTCGTGTTCACGATCGGCGTGGTCAAGGGCTTCGCGTTCGCGCTCGGGATCAGCACGGTGATCGACCTGATCGTGTTCTTCTGGTTCACCAAGCCGGTGATGACCCTCCTGGCCAGGGTGCCCTACTTCAGCTCCGGAAGCCGCTTCTCCGGGCTCTCCCGCGAAACACTCGGGATTGACGAACCGCGCGTCGCAGTGGCAGGGGGTGTCTGATGGGTAAGTTCTCACGACTCGGCAATGCGCTCTACGAGGGCGACGTCTCGATCGACTTCGTCGGGCGCAAGTGGCTCTGGTACTCGATCTCGGGCGTGATCATTCTGCTCGCGGTCGGTGGCCTGTACTTCAAGGGGCTCAACCTCGGCATCGAGTTCGAAGGCGGCAACGAGTACAACGTGTCCGTGGGCACCGGCGAGGCCACCCAGGAGAACGCCGACAAGATCCGCGACGCGGTCGCAGCGACCGGCATCAAGGACGCCTCCTCGCCGATCGTCAACACTTCCGGCACCGACTCGATCACGGTCCAGACCGAGGTGCTGACCACCGACGAGTCCGACACCGTGGTGCAGGCGATCGCGGACACGGCCAACGTCGATCCCGAGGACATCTCCGAGGACGCCGTCGGCCCGAGCTGGGGCGAGCAGGTCGCCCAGCAGGCGCTGACCGGCCTGGTCGTCTTCCTGGTGCTCGTCGTCCTCTTCATCTGGGCCTACTTCCGCGAGTGGAAGATGTCCGTCGCCGCGCTGGTGGCGCTGGCCCACGACGTGCTGATCACGGTCGGCATCTACGCGCTCTCCGGGTTCGAGGTCACGCCGGCGACGGTCACCGGCCTGCTCACGATCCTCGGGTTCTCGCTGTACGACACGGTGGTCGTCTTCGACAAGGTGCGCGAGAACACCAAGAACCTGCGCGCCCGGCGTACAACGTACGCGAAGGCGGCCAACCTCGCCGTGAACCAGACCCTGGTGCGTTCGATCAACACCTCGATCGTTGCGCTGCTCCCGATCGGCGCGATCCTGTACGTCGGTGTGGCCACCCTCGGCTCCGGGGCGCTCAAGGACCTGGCGCTGGCGCTGTTCGTCGGCATGGCGGCTGGTGCCTACTCCTCGATCTTCATCGCAACCCCGCTCGTCGTGCAGCTGAAGTCGGGCGAGAAGGCGGTCACCGACGCCGAGCGTCGCGAGCGGGCGCGCGAGAAGCGCACCGTCGACCGCTACGCCGAAGTGCCGGTGTTCAACGAGGACATGCCGGTCGAGGCCGAGCCGGAGGACGATCTCGAGGACGAAAGCCGCACGGCGCACTCCGCACCGGTCGTGACCGCCGCCCGGCGGCCGGAGGCGACCGGCTCCGGCCGCGTCGTGCCGACCACGAAGGCACCCGTCACCGAGTCACGCTCCTCGGGCCGCAACCAGCCCAGCCGACAGCCGCGCTCCAAGCGACCCAAGAAGTGACGCCCGAGGGCGGTGACCCCCTCGACGCGCTGATCTGCGACGTCCCCGACTTCCCGCAGCCCGGGGTGCTGTTCAAGGACATCACCCCGCTGCTGGCCGACCCGGCCGCGTTCCGGGCGGTCGTCGTCGACCTCGCCCGAGCTGGGCGCGACGGCAGTGGGGCGGTGGCGGTTGACAAGGTGGTCGGGCTGGAGGCCCGTGGCTTCATCCTCGGGGCACCGGTGGCGCTGGACCTCGAGCGCGGGTTCGTTCCGGTCCGCAAGGCCGGCAAGCTCCCGCGGGAGACCCGGTCGGTGTCCTACGCCCTCGAGTACGGGTCCGAGACGCTGGAGATGCACACCCACGCGATCGCGCCGGGGGACCGCGTGCTGGTCGTCGACGACGTGCTGGCGACCGGTGGCACTGCGAATGCGACCGTCGAGCTGGTCGAGGCCGCGGGCGGCGTGGTGCACGGGATCGTCGTACTGCTCGAGCTGTCGTTCCTGCCCGGCCGGGCGACCGTCGGCGATGTGCCGTTGACGGCCTTGCGCACCGTCTGACTCCGTAGACTGGGGTCACCGCTCCCAGGAGGTGTGTTGGCGCCGTCGCCCGATCCCGAACCCGGCCCGGCCGTCCCGGCCCCGACCGGCAGCTCGGTGCGGGCTCGACTGGCCCGGCTGGGGTCGCGCAACCAGACCGCGAACCCGGTCCTGGAGCCCCTGTTCCGCGCCGTACGCGCGAACCACCCGAAGGCTGACCTGGCGCTGCTGGAGCGCGCGTACCTGACCGCGGAGCGGCTGCACGCCGGCCAGATGCGGCGCAGCGGTGACACCTTCATCACCCACCCGCTCGCGGTCACCACGATCCTGGCCGACATCGGCATGACCGAGCCGACGCTGGTCGCCTCGCTGCTCCACGACACGGTCGAGGACACGTCGTACACCCTCGATGAGCTGCGCTCGGAGTTCGGCGACGAGGTGGCCCGGCTGGTCGACGGCGTCACCAAGCTGGACAAGGTCAAGTACGGCGACTCGGCGCAGTCGGAGACCATCCGCAAGATGATCGTGGCGATGAGCCGCGACATCCGGGTGCTCGTGATCAAGCTGGCCGACCGGCTGCACAACATGCGCACGCTGCGCTACCTCAAGCAGGAGACGCAGGAGCGCAAGGCCCGCGAGACGCTCGAGATCTTCGCGCCGCTCGCCCACCGGCTCGGCATGAACACCCTCAAGTGGGAGCTCGAGGACCTCGCGTTCGCCACCCTCCACCCCAAGATCTACGACGAGATCGTGCGGCTGGTCGCCGAGCGAGCGCCGTCGCGCGACCAGTTCCTGGCCGAGGTGATCAACCAGGTCGAGGGCGACCTCAAGGACTCGAAGATCAAGGCCACGGTCACCGGGCGCCCGAAGCACTACTACTCGATCTACCAGAAGATGATCCACGGGGAGCGCGAGTTCTCCGACATCTACGACCTGGTCGGGATCCGGATCCTGGTCGAGGACTCCGCCGCCTGCTACGCCGTGATGGGCGTGCTGCACAACCGGTGGTCGCCGATCCAGAACCGGTTCAAGGACTACGTCGCGCTACCGAAGTTCAACCTCTACCAGTCGCTGCACACGACGGTGATCGGTCCTGAGGGCAAGCCGGTCGAGATGCAGATCCGGTCCTGGCAGATGCACCGCACGGCGGAGTACGGCGTCGCGGCGCACTGGAAGTACAAGGAGGACGTGCGCGCCGGCGTCGACACCGACCGCACCGTCGCCGAGGCGGACATGCCGTGGGTGCGTCAGCTCGTCGAGTTCCAGAACGAGTTCGGCGACGCAGGCGAGTTCCTCGACTCGCTGCGCTACGAGATCAACACGGCCCAGGTCTACGTGTTCACCCCGCGCGGTGACGTGATCCAGTTGCCGTCCGACCCGACGCCGGTCGACTTCGCCTACGCGATCCACACCGAGGTCGGGCACCACACGATCGGCGCCCGGGTCAACGGCCGGCTGGTGCCGCTGGAGTCGACGCTCGACAACGGCGACGTGGTGGAGGTCTTCACCTCCAAGTCACCCAACGCCGGACCCAGCCGCGACTGGCTGACCTTCGTCAAGTCGCCGCGTGCCCGCAGCAAGATCCGGCACTGGTTCACCAAGGAGCGCCGCGAGGAGGCGATCGAGCAGGGCAAGGACCAGATCGCCAAGCTGCTGCGCAAGGAGGGCATGCCGCTCAAGCGCGTGATGACCCACGACTCGCTGACCCAGGTCGCCAGCGAGCTCCACCTGGCCGACGTGTCCGCGGTCTACGCGGCGGTGGGCGAGGGCAACCTCGGTGCCCAGACCGTGGTCCGCAAGGTGATCGAGGTGTTCGGTGGGCAGGCCGGCGCCGAGGAGGACCTCTCCGAGGCCACGCTCATCCCGCGCGGGCGACGGCGGGCCAAGACCTCCGAGGACTCCGGTGTCATCGTCAAGGGCCTCTCCGACGTTCTGGTCAAGCTGGCCCGCTGCTGCACGCCGGTGCCGGGCGACGACATCATCGGCTTCGTCACCAAGACCGCCGGGGTCTCGGTGCACCGCAAGGACTGCACCAACGCCGGCGACCTGCTCGGCCAGCCCGAGCGTCTGGTGGACGTCGAGTGGGCGCCGACCTCCCAGTCGACCTTCCTCGTGCAGATCATGGTCGAGGCCCTCGACCGGGCTCGGCTGCTCTCCGACATCACGCTCGCGCTCTCCGAGCAGCACGTGAACATCCTGTCCGCGTCGCTGACCACCACCCGCGACCGGGTAGCCAAGAGCCGGTTCAGCTTCGAGATGGGCGACCCGAAGCACTTGGGTGCGGTGTTGAAGTCCGTGCGCCAGATCGACGGTGTGTTCGATGCCTATCGGGTGACGCAGTAAGCCGCTGGTCCCGTGCGTCGCACAGTCACCACGGTCCCGTGGTAACTGCCACGACACGCCGGCCGGAAGGCTGGGGAAGTGGGTGGCTACCACGGTCCCGTGGTATCCGGCCCACGACCCACCTTCAGCCGGCGGGGTGATCGTCGAGTCGCGCAATACGCATTCGTCGCTGGCGCTCCTCTGCGTCTCACGCAACTCGACTCCGTCGGACTTCGGCTGAGGCCCAAGGCCGGAGGCCTTGGGCCTCAGCCGAAGTCCTCTGCAGCCCTCTTCGCCATCTCCAGGAACGACCGGCGCGAGGCGAGGTTGTCCTCGAGCTCCTTGACCTTCTTCTCGTTCCCCGCGGCCCTGGCCTTCTCCAGGTCGGCCTCGATGTCGGCGATGGCGCTCTCGAGCTTGCCGACCATGTCGTCGGCCCGGGCGGACTTCTCGGGGTCGGTGCGCTTCCACTGGGCGTCCTCGACCCCGCGGATCTCCTGCTCGATCTTGCGAATCCGGGCCTCGAGGTCCTTCATCCGCTCGCGCGGGACCTTTCCGGCGGCGTCCCAGCGCTCCGCGATGTCGCGGAACTTCCGCTTGGCCTCGTCGAGGTCGCCGACCGGAACCAGCGCCTCCGCCTCGACCAGGAGCGCCTCCTTCTTCACCGCATTGGCGGCGAACTCCTCGTCCTGCTGGGTGTTCGCTGCCTCACGGGCTCCGAAGAACTGGTCCTGGGCGCCACGGAAGCGCCGCCACAGCTCGTCGTCCTCGGCCTTCGCGGCGGGGCCGGCCTCCTTCCACTGCCGCATCAGCTCGCGGTACTTGCCGGCGGTCGGGCCCCACTCCGTGGACGTCGCGAGCGCCTCCGCCTCCTTGATCAGCCGCAGCTTGACCTGCTTCGCAGCGCCGCGCTTCTCGTCCAGCTCGGCGAAGTGCGTCTTGCGTGCCCGCGTGTACGACGTGCGCGCGGACGAGAAGCGGTGCCACAACGCGTCGTCGGTCGCGCGGTCCAGCCGGGGGAGCGCCTTCCACTCCTCGAGCAGGTCGCGCAGCCGGTTGGCACCGTGGCGCCAGTCGTGGCCCTCGCCGAGCTTCTCGGCCTCGACCACGATCTGCTCCTTGCGTTCCCGCGACTCCTCGAGCTTCTTGGCGCGCTCGCCCCGTCGTACCTCGCGCTGCTGCGCGAGCACCGGCCCGAGCGCGTCGAGCCGGGCCGTCAGCGCGGCGAGGTCGCCGACAGCGTTGGCATCGGTGACCTGGTCGCGGACCTTCTTCACCGACTGGCGCGCCTCGTCGGGCGAGAGCGCCGCGCCGTGCACGCGCTGTTCGAGGAGGTCCACCTCGAACGCCAGCGCGTCGTAGCGCCGGGTGAAGAAGGCGAGCGCCTCGTCGGGCGATCCTTCGGGATACTGCCCGACGGCGCGCTCACCGTCGGTCGTGCGTACGAAGACCGTCCCGTCGGCGGCGACGCGGCCCCAGGCCCCGTCCGGGAAGCTGTCGTTGGCGTTCGGTTGAGCGGTCACTGTCCCCACCCTTGGCGTTGCGGCTTGTCGCGGTCACCCGCGACCACCGCCATTCTAGGGGCGTCTCCAGGACCGATAGGCTGGCCCCTCCCGACCATCCCCTGGTGCAACAGGAGTCCGAGGCGTGCTCATCGCAGGTTTCCCCGCCGGTCCGTGGGGGACGAACTGCTACGTCGTCGCCACCGGTCCCGGTGCCGAGTGCGTGGTGGTCGACCCCGGCAAGGACGCGGCGGACGGCGTCGCCGAGGTGGTCCGCGAGCACCGGCTCAAGCCGGTCTCGGTCCTGGTCACCCACGGTCACATCGACCACATGTGGTGTGTGGCGCCGGTCGCGGGCACGTACGACGCCACCGCCTGGATCCACCCCGAGGACCGGCACCTGCTGTCCGATCCGATGGCCGGGATGTCCAGTGAGACGGCCGGCATGCTGCTCGGCGGCGGCTACGAGTTCTCCGAGCCCGACGACGTGGCCGAGCTCGCCGACGGGCAGTCCCTCGAGCTGGCCGGCCTCGGCTTCGTGGTCGACCACACGCCCGGCCACACCCGCGGCTCCGTCACGTTCCGCACGCCGTACGCCGACCAGGACGAGGTCAGCGAGGTCATGTTCTCCGGCGACCTGCTCTTCGCCGGTTCGATCGGCCGCACCGACCTCCCCGGCGGGGACCACCCGACGATGCTGCGCAGCCTCGCGGCGAAGGTGCTCACCCTGCCCGACGACATCGTGGTGCTGCCCGGCCACGGTGAGCAGACCTCGATCGGCCGGGAGCGAGCCACCAACCCGTTCCTCCAGGACCTCGACGAGGTCCACTCCGCCAGTCGTGTCACGCGAGGGCTCTGACGTGCCCGACAAGCTCTACGCCCCGAAGGGCGTCCCGGAGTACCTCCCGCCCGACTCCGCCGCGTTCCGCGCGGTCCACGAGGCCCTCGCGGCGCCCGCGGTCGCGGCCGGCTACGGCTACGCGGAGCTGGCGGTGTTCGAGGACACCAGCCTGTTCGTGCGCGGGGTGGGCGAGTCCACCGACGTGGTGAGCAAGGAGATGTACACCCTCACCGACCGCGGTGGCCGGTCGCTGACGCTGCGCCCGGAGGGCACGGCGGGCGTGATCCGGTCCGTGATCGAGCACGGCCTCGACCGGGGCCAGCTCCCGGTCAAGCTCTGGTACGCCGGCCCGTTCTTCCGGGCCGAGCGACCCCAGCACGGCCGCTACCGCCAGCTCCAGCAGTTCGGCGTCGAGGCGATCGGCTCCGACGACCCGGCGCTGGACGCCGAGGTGATCACGATCGCCGACGACGGCTACCGCTCGCTCGGGCTGACCGGGTTCCGGCTGGAGGTCACCAGCCTCGGCTGCGCAGTGTGTCGCCCGCCCTACCGCGAGCTGCTGGTGGCTTTCCTCGCCGGGCTCGACCTCGACGAGGAGACTCGGCTGCGGGCGGCGCTCAACCCGTTGCGCGTGCTGGACGACAAGCGACCCGAGGTGCGGGCCCAGCTCGCCGACGCGCCGCTGATCATCGACCACCTGTGCGCCGACTGCGCCGCCCACTTCACCGAGGTCCGCGGCCTGCTCGACGCGACCGGCGTGCAGCACGTGGTCAACCCGCGGATGGTGCGCGGGCTCGACTACTACACGCGCACCACCTTCGAGTTCGTGCACGACGGCCTCGGCGCCCAGTCCGGCATCGGTGGCGGCGGTCGCTACGACGGCCTGATGGCCGAGCTCGGCGGCCAGGAGCTGTCCGGCATCGGCTTCGGTCTCGGCGTCGACCGCACCTTCCTCGCGTGCCAGGCCGAGGGGCTCACGCCGGGGCCTCAGCGCGCCCTGGACGCCTACGTCGTACCGCTCGGGGAGGCGCGCCTACGGGCTGCCGTCCTGGCCACGGAGCTGCGCCGGGCCGGCATTCGCACCGACCTCGCCTACGGTGGCCGCGGCCTCAAGGGCGCGATGAAGGGCGCCGACCGCTCCGGGGCCGCGTTCGCGATCGTGATCGGCGAGCGCGACCTGGTGGCCGGTGTGGCGCAGGTCAAATCGATGGACACCGGCGAGCAGACGGCGATACCTCTGGACGACCTGTCCAGCCACCTGATCCGGCAACTGAAGGAGCTCCATCCGTGATCCGCACCCATGACGCCGGCACCCTCCGTGCCGAGCACGTCGGCCAGACCGTCACCCTCACCGGGTGGGTGGCGCGGCGGCGGGATCACGGTGGGGTCGCGTTCCTCGACCTCCGCGACGCCAGCGGCTTCGTCCAGGTGGTGGTGCGCGACGCCGAGGTGGCGCACGCCCTGCGTGCCGAGTACTGCCTCAAGGTGACCGGCGAGGTGTCCGCACGCCCCGAGGGCAGCGCCAACCCCAACCTTCCCACCGGTGACATCGAGGTGATCGCGAGCGCCGACGCGGGCGTCGAGGTGCTCAGCGCCAGCGCGCCGCTGCCGTTTCCGATCGACGACGCTGCAACACACGGAGCCGGCGAGGTGGGCGAGGAGGCCCGGCTGCGGCACCGCTACCTCGACCTGCGTCGCAGCGGCCCCAACGCGGCGCTCAGGCTGCGCAGCAACGTCAACAAGGCCGCCCGCGACGTGCTCGACCACCACGGCTTCGTCGAGGTCGAGACCCCCACTCTCACGCGCTCGACGCCCGAGGGCGCGCGCGACTTCCTGGTGCCGGCGCGGCTCCAGCCCGGCAGCTGGTATGCCCTGCCGCAGAGCCCGCAGCTGTTCAAGCAGCTGCTCATGGTCGCCGGCCTGGAGCGCTACTTCCAGATCGCGCGGTGCTACCGCGACGAGGACTTCCGTGCCGACCGCCAGCCCGAGTTCACCCAGCTCGACGTCGAGATGAGCTTCGTCGAGCAGGACGACGTGATCGCGCTGACCGAGGAGATCCTGGTCGCTCTCTGGAAGCTGGTCGACGTCGAGGTGCCCACGCCGATCCAGCGGATGACGTACGCGGAGGCGATGCGCCGGTTCGGCACCGACAAGCCCGACCTGCGGATGGGCCAGGAGCTGGTCGAGTGCACCGACTACTTCAAGGACACCCCGTTCCGGGTCTTCCAGGCGCCGTACGTCGGTGCCGTCGTGATGCCGGGGGGAGCGGGCCAGCCGCGCAAGCAGCTCGACGCCTGGCAGGAGTGGGCCAAGCAGCGCGGTGCACGTGGTCTCGCCTACGTGCTCGTCCAGGACGACGGCGAGCTCACCGGTCCGGTCGCGAAGAACATCACCGACGAGGAGAAGGCCGGCATCGCCGCGCACGTGGGCGCCCAGCCGGGCGACTGCATCTTCTTCGGCGCCGGGGCCGTGAAGCCCACGCGCGCGCTGCTCGGCGCCGCGCGGCTGGAGATCGGGCGCCGGTGCGACCTGATCGACGAGACCGGGTGGAGCTTCGTCTGGGTCGTCGACGCGCCGCTGTTCGAGCCCGCCGACGATGCGACTGCCGCTGGCGACGTCGCGGTCGGTGCCGGGGCCTGGACCGCCGTGCACCACGCGTTCACCTCCCCCAAGGACCTCGAGACGTTCGACAAGGAGCCCGGCGAGGCGCTCGCGTGGGCCTACGACATCGTCTGCAACGGCAACGAGATCGGTGGCGGGTCGATCCGTATCCACCGCGACGACATCCAGAGGCGGGTGTTCGCGGTGATGGGCCTGGCCGAGGCCGAGGCGCAGGAGAAGTTCGGGTTCCTGCTGGACGCCTTCAAGTACGGCGCCCCGCCGCACGGCGGCATCGCGCTGGGCTGGGACCGGGTCTGTGCGCTGCTCAGCGGCACCGACTCGATCCGCGACGTGATCGCGTTCCCGAAGTCCGGGGGCGGCTACGACCCGTTGACCGCAGCACCCGCGCCGATCACGCCGGCACAGCGCAAGGAGGCCGGCGTCGACGCGGCCCCGAAGCCGGCTGCCGAGGGAGTGGGGGAGTCCGTCGACGCCTGACCCTCGGGCGCCGCGTCCTGCGCCGCCGGGCGCGGGGTTTCCGGTACTGACCGGGGCCGATTCGGGTCGCTCCGGACGGCGCCCGAGCGACCCCGGGTCGTGTCCAGATCGTTACCGGTCGGTGACCACGGTGAGCCCTGGGTCACATAGAGTCACAGCCGGTGCGGGCGATCCCCGCCCGTCGTCCGACTGCCGCCCACGAGTTCGAGGTGACCATGTCTCTGCAGGAGTCGCAGCTCGAGAGTCTCGAAAGCAGCTCACTTGCTGATTCCGCAGGGAACCAGGCGGTCGCCGGCCTGTCGCCGACCAAGCTCGCCATCCGGCGGTTCCGCAAGGACCGGCTGTCGATGATCTCGTTCGTGGTCGTCGCGCTCTACATCCTGGCCGCTCTCGCCGCCCCGTTCCTGGTGAGGCTCGGCGTGATCGACCCCTTCACGTTCAACAACAGCGAGAAGTACCTCGACATCGCACAGGGCGGTATCCCGCACGGCGCGTTCGGCGGGATGAGCCTCGAGCACCCGCTCGGCCTCGAGCCCGGCACGGGCCGTGACGTCATGTCCAGGCTCTGGTACGGCATCACCTTCTCGCTGACCATCGCCCTGTCGGCGACGTTGATCGCGGTCGCGATCGGCACCACGATGGGCATCATCTCCGGCTTCTCCGGCGGCAAGACCGACGCCGTCGTCGGCCGGGTCATCGACCTGACGCTCTCCTTCCCGCAGACCCTGATGCTGCTGGCGCTGTCCGGCGTGATGATCGGGCTGCTCACCGAGAAGCTCCACGTGCCGGCCGGTGACCTCGCCAACGGGCTCTACGTGGTCCTCGTCCTCGCGGTCTTCGGCTGGCCCGGTGTGGCGCGGTTGATCCGCGGGCAGGTGCTCTCGATCCGAGAACGGGAGTTCATCGACGCCGCCCGGCTGCTCGGCGCCTCCCGCCGCCGGCTGTACTTCAAGGA
>Ga0207708_10000535_pt1 | contig 29316 bp, 30 predicted proteins | sample KBSK5101metaG_FD_184340 | JGI IMG/M metagenome (GOLD analysis project Ga0207708, IMG submission 184340) | Corn, switchgrass and miscanthus rhizosphere microbial communities from Kellogg Biological Station, Michigan, USA - KBS K5-10-1 metaG... | ecosystem: Host-associated > Plants > Roots >... | reverse complement strand
ATAATACGAGCAACTGTAGCCTGCATCGCTGCCCGCAGCTCTGTTGACCCTCTATTCGATATGCTAGAGGGCGATATGCTAGAGGGCGCCACATTGCGAGCAGCACCGGAACTCTATGCGCCATGACCCAGAGCGTCGTCACCCGTTTCGCGCCGTCGCCCACCGGGTACCTGCACATCGGCGGGGCGCGGACAGCGCTGTTCAACTGGCTCTATGCGCGCCATACCGGCGGCAGGTTCCTGCTGCGCATCGAGGATACCGACCGGGAGCGGTCTACGGAGGCGGCAGTCAAGGCGATCCTCGACGGGCTGGCCTGGCTGGGGCTCGACTGGGACGGGGAGCCGCTTTACCAGTTCCCCCGCGCGCCGCGCCATCGCGAGGTGGCAGAGCGGATGCTCGCCACGGGCAACGCCTATCGCTGCTATCTCTCGCCCGACGAGCTGAAGGGCATGCACGATGCCATCGCCGCGGAGCGGGCACTGGCGCGGGAAGAGAAGCGGCCTCCGCGCGGTCCGCAGACGATCCAGAGCCCCTGGCGCGACCGCAACCCGAACGAGGCGCCGGCCGGCCTCGCGCCCGTCCTGCGGCTCAGGGCGCCGCGCGAGGGCGAGACGGTCGTGGACGACAAGGTGCAGGGCCGGGTCGTGGTGCCCAACACCCAGCTCGACGACATGATCATCCTGCGCAGCGACGGCACGCCCACCTACAACTTCGCCGTCGTCGTGGACGACCACGACATGGGTGTCACGCATGTGATCCGGGGCGTCGACCACCTCACCAACGCGGCCCGGCAGGTGCAGATCCACAGGGCCATGGGGTGGGAGGTGCCGGTCATGGCCCATATCCCCCTGATCCACGGCTCCGACGGGGCCAAGCTCTCCAAGCGCCACGGGGCGCTGGGCGTCGAGGCCTACCGGGCCATGGGCTTCCTTCCCGAGGGCCTGCGCAACTACCTGGCGCGGCTCGGCTGGAGCCATGGCGACGACGAGATCTTCTCCACCGGGCAGATGATCGAGTGGTTCGACATCGCCGATATCAACAGGGCGGCGGCCCGGCTGGACTTCAGGAAGATGGCCGATGTCAACGCCCACTACATCCGGCAGGCCGGCGACGCGGAACTGCTGCGCCGCATCGAGGACGTTCTGCCCGAGCTAGACCAGGGCCTCCTCATGAAGGCCGAGATGGAGGCCGCCCCCGGAAAGGACCCGAAGGCCGCGCCTGCGCCGGTCTCCCGCGGCAATATCCCGGAGCGGCTCGATGCAGCCTCGCGCGAGAAGCTGAGGCTGGCGCTGCCGAGCCTCAAAGGGCGCGCCAAGACCCTGCTCGACCTGCTGGACGGCGCCCGGTTCCTGTTCGATGAGCGCCCGCTGGCGCTGGAGGACAAGGCCGGCGAGGCGCTGGATGCCGGCGCCCGCGCCCTCCTGGCCAGGCTGCTGCCGCGGCTGGAGACGGCGCCAGACTGGCGGGTTGCGGCTTTGGAAGACCTGATCCGCGCCTTCAGCGAGGCGGAGGGAGCCAAGCTCGGAGCCGTCGCCCAGCCGCTCAGGGCGGCGCTGACGGGCCGGGCCGTCTCCCCGCCGGTGTTCGACGTCATGGCCGCCCTGGGGCGCGAGGAGGCCTTGGCGCGCATTCGGGACCAGGCGTCCTAGCTAGCCCCCGAAGCGATAGGGCGGCGCGGGCGGACCGGTGGCGGCGGCTCTGCCTGGTCCGTGGGCAGAGCCGACGGCGCGAGTTGACGGCCCAACTTCGCCGTTGGCATAACTTGCCGCACTGCAAAATGTAGAATAGGCAATTGACCTGCCCAACCCTTCCCCAGGTCTGCCCAACGGAACGCCAGCGCGCCAAGGCGGACACAGAGCGGACCCGGACAGAGGTGCAGACAGAGGACGAGCCCCTATGACTTCCAAGGACGACGCCGGCAAGAACGCAACGCTGTCGCTCGGCAGCAATCGGCAGGCGCACCTGCCGGTCCGGTCCGGGACCGTCGGCCCGGATGTGATCGATGTCGGACGTCTCTACCGCGATACCGGATGCTTCACCTACGATCCGGGCTTCACGTCCACCGCCAACTGCTCGTCGAAGATCACCTACATCGACGGCGACCAGGGCATCCTGCTCTACCGGGGCTACCCGATCGAGCAGCTGGCCCAGAGCTCGAACTTCATCGAGGTGTGCCATCTCCTGCTGAACGGCGAGCTGCCGAACAAGGCGGCGTACGAGACGTTTCGCAGCACCATCACGCGCCACACCATGGTGCACGAGCAGATGACGCGCTTCTTCACCGGCTTCCGCCGCGACGCGCATCCGATGGCTGTGATGTGCGGGTCGGTGGGTGCGCTCTCCGCCTTCTATCACGACTCCACCGACATCGGCGATCCCTACCAGCGCATGGTGGCAAGCCACCGCCTGGTGGCGAAGATGCCGACGCTGGCGGCCATGGCCTACAAGTATTCCATCGGCCAGCCGTTCATCTATCCGCGCAACGACCTCGACTATCCCTCGAACTTCCTGCAGATGTGCTTCGCCGTGCCGTGCGAGCCCTACGTGGTGAACCCGATCGTCTCGCGCGCGCTCGACCGCATTCTCACGCTGCACGCCGACCACGAGCAGAACGCCTCCACGTCCACGGTGCGGCTCGCCGGCTCGTCGGGCGCCAACCCGTTCGCCTGCATCGCGGCGGGCATCGCCTGCCTCTGGGGGCCGGCGCACGGCGGCGCCAACGAGGCGGCGCTGAAGATGCTGGAGGAGATCGGCACGGTCGCCAAGGTGCCCCAGTACGTGGACAAGGCCAAGGACCCGAACTCCGAGTTTCGCCTGATGGGCTTCGGCCACCGCGTCTACAAGAACTACGACCCGCGCGCCAAGGTGATGCAGCAGACCTGCCATGAGGTGCTCGATGCCCTGGGCGTCAAGGACCAGCGCATCATGGAGGTGGCGATGCGGCTGGAGGAGATCGCGCTGAAGGACGACTACTTCATCGAGAAGAAGCTCTATCCCAACATCGATTTCTACTCCGGCATCACGCTGAGAGCGATGGGCTTCCCGACGTCGATGTTCACGGTGCTGTTCGCCGTGGCCCGGACGGTCGGCTGGATCTCGCAGTGGAAGGAGATGATCGAGGACCCGGAGCAGAAAATCGGCCGCCCGCGCCAGCTCTACATCGGCCCCACCGAGCGGCCGTACGTGCCCATGGAGCAGCGCGGGTGAACGGGTGAGGTCCGAGGACCTGTTCAAGGTGCGGGGCCTCGGCGCCGTCGTGACGGGCGCGGCGAGCGGCATCGGCCTTGCGTGCGCCCGCGTGCTGACGGCCAACGGCGCCAACGTGGCCCTGATCGACCGCGATGCGGCGCGCCTCGGTGAGGCTGTGGGGGCCGTGCAGGCCGCGGACGGCGCGCGGGTGCTGGGCGAGGTGGCGGATGTCACGGACCGCGCCACGCTGGAGCGGGCGTTCGATGTGGCGGCCGCCGCGTTCGGCAGGATCGACGTGGTGTTCGCCAATGCCGGCATCAGCGGCGGGCCGGGCTTCCTCACCGCGGACGGCCGGCGGCCGGAAGAGACGGCGATCGAGGCCATCGCGCCGGAGCGCTGGGGCGCCATTCTCGACACCAACCTGACGGGCGTGCTGCGCACGATTCAGGCCGCGGTGCCGCATATGAAGCGAGGCGGCGGCGGGCGCATCGTCGTCACCACCTCGATCGCCGCGCTGAAGACCGAGACCGTGATCGGCACGCCCTACCCTGTCGCCAAGGCCGGGGCGGCGCATCTCGTGCGCCAGGCGGCGCTGGAGCTGGCGCGATACAACATCAAGGTCAACGCCATGGCGCCCGGCCCCTTCCTCACCAACATCGCCGGCGGGCGGCTGCAGCAGGACCCGGCGCTGCGCGAGCACCACGCCGGCTCGGTGCCGCTCAAGCGCATCGCCGGCACCGACGAGATCATGGGCCTCGCCCTGTTCCTGGCGTCGCCGGCCTCCGACTACATGACGGGCGCGCAGGTCGTGATCGACGGCGGTGCCACGCTGGGCTTTGCCGACTGAAGGCAGTAGGGCAATAGGGCAGTAGGGCACAAGAGGTGCTTACTGCCTTACTGCCCTACTGCCTTGTCTATTTCGGAATGAAGGTGGCGACTACCTGGTCCATGGGGCGGTCGCTGCCTGCAAGGCCCGTGGCTACGCCCATCCGGTCGTCGAGGCTGCGGTTCTGGCTCATCTTGCGCTTGCCGTCGATGTGGGCGATCGGCATGCGCAGGCCGACGATGCCACGCAGCTGCGCCCGGATGAAATCCTCCGGCGCGTCCGTCACGGCCCAGGGCTCGGCGAAGGTGCCCTCGTGGAGATCGGTCAGGCGGGTGACGACGTCGCGCAGGCGGTCCGCGTCATCGAAGAACTCGACCGGGCCGTAGGCGTGCACGGCCACGTAGTTCCAGGTCGGCACCACCTTGGCCGTCGCCTGCTTGGTGGCGTACCACGACGGCGTCACGTAGGCGTCCGGCCCCATGAAGATGGCCATCGCCGCGCCGACCGGCGCGCTCCTCCACTGCGGATTGGCGCGCGCGACATGGCCGTAGAGCACGCCGTGCTCGCCCTCGGCATCGTCGAGCAGCAGGGGCAGCGGAGTGGCGATGAGGCCTTCGGCGGTGGCGGTGACAAAGCTGCAAATCCGCGCCGCGCGGATGGTGGCGTGGAGACTCATGCGGTCGTCGTCGCGGAACGCGGGCGGGATGTACATTTGGGTGTGCTTCTCGTCGGCAATGGGGTCAGACCCGGGTCTGACCCCGTCCGCCGTCAAATCTTCTGATTGTACTCCCCCACCTCGGGGAACTTGGTCAACCGCGCGTCGATGTCGGCGAAGATGGCGCGCATGTTGGTTTCCGACGTGGGGCTCTCCACCACGACCACCAGCTCGGGCTTGTTGGAGGAGGCGCGGACCAGGCCCCAGGTGCCGTCCGCAAGCGTGACGCGCACGCCGTTGACAGTGACGAGGTCGCGGATCTTCTGGCCGGCAACCGCGGCGCCCTTGGCTGCCGCCTCCTGGTACTGCCCCGTGATGCGGTCGACAACGCCGTACTTGGCCTCGTCGTCGCAGTGGGGGGACATGGTGGGCGAGCCCCAGGTCTTGGGCAGCGCGTTCTTGAGGTCGGCGAGGGATTGGCCGGGGTTATGGTCGAGCAGGTCGCAGACGGCGATGGCCGTGACGAGGCCGTCGTCGTAGCCGCGGCCGAGCGGTGGCTGGAAGAAGAAGTGGCCGGACTTCTCGAAGCCCACCAGCGCCTTCTGCTCGTGGGTGTAGCGCTTCATGTAGGAGTGGCCGGTCTTCCAGTAGAGCGCCTTGGCGCCGTTCCTCTGCAGCACCGGGTCGGTGAGGAACAGGCCGGTCGATTTCACGTCGGCCACGAATACGGCGTTCGGGTGCCGGGCGGAGAGGTCGCGGGCCAGCATCACGCCCACCTTGTCGGCGAAGATCTCGTGGCCCTCGTTGTCCACCACGCCGCAGCGGTCGCCGTCGCCGTCGAAGCCGAGGCCCATGTCGGCCGTGTTGGCCAGCACCGCCTCGGAGATGGCCCTGAGCATCTTCATGTCTTCGGGGTTGGGGTTGTAGCGCGGGAACGAGTGGTCCAGCTCGCAGTCGAGCGGGATCACCTCGCAGCCGATGGCCTCCAGCACCTTGGGGGCGAAGGCACCGGCAGTGCCGTTGCCGCAGGCGCACACCACCCGCAGCCTGCGCTTCAGCTTCGGCCGCGCCGCAAGCGCCTTGACGTAGCGCTCGGCCAGATCCGGCACGAAAACGTAGCGGCCCCCCGCTTTTGCGCTGCGAGCGCCGCCAAGCACGATCCTCTTGAGCGCGCTCATCTCGTCCGGGCCGAAGGTGAGGGGGCGGTTGAGGCCCATCTTGATGCCGGTCCAGCCGTTGTCGTTGTGGCTGGCGGTGACCATGGCCACGCCTTCCACGTTGAGCTCGAACTGGGCGAAATAGGCCATGGGCGACAGGGCGAGACCGATGTCATACACCTCGGCCCCGCCGGCCAGCAGGCCGGTGATCAGTGCCTGCTTCACGGCTGCCGAGTACCAGCGGAAGTCATGGCCGACCACGAACCGCCTGGGCCGGCCGAGCTCGTCTGCGAGCTGCGCCAGCCCTGCGCCGATGGCGTTGAGACCCATCAGGTTGATGTCGTCGGGGAACAGCCAGCGCGCGTCGTACTCGCGGAAGCCGGTGGGCTTGACCAGCGGCAGGCGCTCGAAATCGAGCGTGTTGGGCTTCAAATCGGCGCGCGGTTTGGGAAACATGCGTCCTCTTACTGCTAAAGGGGGGAGACCCCCTGCCTCCAATGATAACGTCAATCGAAGACCGGGGATGCAAGGGGTCGACCCGGGGGCCGACCCGGGGGCCGACCCCGCCGCCAGCTGTCTGGCAAACGCCCCCGCCCAGGTCAACCGGCCCCCGGCAGCGCAGCGACGCGACGCTCGGGCTTGGCCGCGCCAGGGCCGGCCTGGCGTCACAGCTTGCGCAAGGTGAGGTACTCGCCGGAGAACTCGTAGGAGTTGAGGCGGTTCAAGAAGCTCATGCCGAGCAGGTTCTCGCGCAGCGCGCCGCGCTTGGCCACCAGTGCCTCGACGTTGTTCATCCTGATCTTGCCGACGCTCAGGGTCTTCAGGTGGATGCTGGCGGCGTAGGTGGTGCCGTTGGCGGTCTGCACCGGCACCACGTAGCGCAGCTGATCCACCTCGAAGCCCAGGAGCCGGCCGTCCTCCGGCCGCAGCACCACGGTGGAGGCCCCGGTATCCACCAGCATCTGCATCAGAACCCCGTTCGCCTCGGTGTGCACCATGAAGTGGCCATCCGGCCGCTTCCTGATGCGAACCGACCGCTCCTGATCGACCTGGTTGTCGGACCGCAGCAGGCTGTCGGCCGGCAGCAGGTCGCCGAGCACCTGGTGGCCGAAGCTGACGATCCTCTCGCGGTAGCTGTAGCCGGCGAAAAGGGCAGCGCCCAGCAGGCTCCACGCCAGCATATCGCGCATCGCCTGGCCCGCCCTGCCGCGGTAGCTGCCGGCCACCGACGCGGCGATGAAGACCAGCAGGGCGAAGCCCGAGACGACGAGGGCGAAATCCGATGGGTCGTAGCCGGCGATGGACCCCACGTCGGCGCGCATCAGCAGGGCCACGCCGGCGATCACCAGCAGCAACAGGGCAACCCACGCCGCCATGCTCACCTCCCCGCCGCGGGCCTATCCCGCCCGCACCTGTCGGGCAGGCTCGCCAGGATGCGTTGCCGCTCTTCGTCGGTCAGCTGCGACCAGCGCGCGATCTCGTCGAGGGTGCGGCCGCAGCCGGCGCACAGACCCGTGGCCTCATCGATGGTGCAGACTCGGTTGCTGGGCGACTGGATCGGCTGCGGCATGTTTGGCGATGGCACCGGGACGCGCGCGAGCGTGAGCCTCATGATGTAGGGGGCGTCCGGGCGCATGGCAATCCACATCGGCGAGCGTTTCAACAACCTGAGGTCGCTTGCTGCGCGGCTCGACCAGGGCGGGGCCGCCACCAAGCCTCCGCCTCCGGGCAGTTCTGGGCGCCCTGGCTCCCCGGAGGCGCCTCGTCCTCGCCGAGCCGGCGCGCCACGGGCGCCGTCCGGGCGCTCAGCAGGCGGGTGGGCGGCAGCCAGACGATGGCCTCGGTGCCCTTGCGCAGCGCCGAGCGCAGCCGGAAGGTGCCGCCGTGCAGCCGCACCAGGTTCTGCACGATGGGCAGGCCGAGTCCCGTGCCGCCCTCGGCCGTCTGCTGCGCCAGGGAGCCCTGGCCGAAGACCTGCATCACGCGCGGCATCTCCTCCTTGGGAATGCCAGGCCCGTTGTCCTTCACGGCCAGCATCTGGCCGCCTTCGGGGGTGGTGCCGACGGTGACGGTGATCTCGCCGCCGCCCGGGGTGAATTTGAGCGCGTTGGAGAGCAGGTTGAGGCAGATCTGGCGGATGGCCCTCTCGTCCGCCCACAGCGGCTCCAGCTCCCGGTCGGCCAGCAGGGCCACGCGCAGCCCCTTGCTCTCCGCCCGCAGGTGGAGAAGGCGGAGGCACTCCTCGGCGACACCGGCGAGGCGTACCGGCCCTTCCTGCAGCTCGTAGCGGCCGGCCTCGATGCGGGAGAGATCCAGCACCTCGTTGATCAGCTGCAGCAGGTGCCGGCCGCTGTCATGGATGTTGGCGGCGTACTCCTTGTAGCTGCCGTTGCGAATGGGCCCCAAGAGCTCGCCCTTCATCACCTCCGAGAAGCCGAGGATGGCGTTGAGCGGGGTGCGCAGCTCGTGGCTCATGGTGGCCAGGAAGCGCGACTTGGCCACGCTGGCGGCCTCGGCGCGGCGGCGGGCCTCGTCGGAGATCGCCTTCTCGCCCTCGATCTCGGCGATGAGCGCGTCCTTCTCGGCCCGGAACTCCAGCATGGCCAGCGCCGTGGCGTTGAGCCCCCTGGCCAGGACGATGAAGTAGACATGCAAGCCGACGGCGATGGCGGCCATGGCGAAGTAGAAATGGTCGTCGCCCTGGGCCAGGAGGCGAGCCACTACGGCCAGCGTGATGGGGATGGTGCCGGCGCAGAGCACCGTCATCACTGCCGAGGCAAAGGTCATGCGGATGGCCAACAGGACGATCAGGCAGGCCAGCGTGAACACGTGGCCGGTGGCGTCGGCGGTGCCGAGGCCCACCGCGGCGATGCCGGCCCAGGCGATGCCGTTTGCCAGCTCCAGCCAGACGAGCCGGCGGCGCCAGAGGGATGCATCGACATCCAGCCGCGGCCGGGTCAGCAGCCTGCGGCAGGCGGCCACGACGATGAGCTTCATGGCGATGACGGCCGCCAACCAGAGGGCGGCATGCAGCACCGGCGCCCAGAATGTCGAGGCAAGCGAGAAGATGGTGGCCAGCAGCGGCAGGCCCACGCGCGCGGACAGCTCCTTGCGCGCGAACATGCACAGCAGGTCGTACTCGAAGTCGGGCTTGCGGCTGGGACCGTGCGCCAGCCGGTTGCGGATCTCGCGCACCTTCTGGCGGGCGTTGCCGCGCCGGTCCGTGGCGTGGCCACGCGCAAAAGCGCCGTCCGCGGCGGCATCGCTCACGCACGCGGGCTCGGGACGCTCGGACATCTTACAGGAGATCGCCATACTGGAGGACGTGGCGCGATGTATCTGCCCGGCAAACTCTTAAGGCCGGGTTTATGACGGGGCACCCCCCGTTCGCACTGAGCCTGATCCCTGTTAGGGTGTGGCACGGTGTGGCACAGATTGTGTGCCGCGGCCCGCGTACCAAGGTTGCAAAGCAGGGGCCTTTTCATGAAGATCCTGGAGACCCGTACGGCGCCCAATCCGCGGCGCGTGCGTATCTTTCTCGCCGAGAAGGGCATCGAGGTGCCCCGCGAGGAGATGGACCTCATGAAGGGCGCACTGAAGACGCCTGAGTTCACCGAGAAGAACTGGTTCCAGCGCGTGCCGGTGCTCCTCCTGGATGACGGCACCGCCATCTCCGAGACCATCGCCATCTGCCGCTACTTCGAGGAGACGAGCCCGGAGCCGGCGCTGTTCGGGACGGGGGCGCTGGGCCGGGCCAAAGTGGAGATGTGGAACCGGCGCATGGAGCTGGGGCTCTTCTTCAGCGTGGCGCAGGCCTTCCGGCATCTGCACCCGGCCATGGCGCACCTGGAGGTGCCGCAGGTATCGGCCTGGGGCGAGGCCAACAAGCCGAGGGCGCTGGACATCCTCGGATTCATGGATCGGGAGCTGGCGGGGCGGCGGCACATTGCCGGAGACGCCTTCTCGATTGCCGACATCACAGCCCTGGTGGCGGTGGACTTCATGAAGCCCGCCCGCATCCAGCGTCCGGCAGAGCTCAAGAACCTCGAGCGCTGGTACGCGGAGGTGTCGTCCCGTCCCAGCGTCAAGGCGTGAGAGGCACCATGCGCAGGATCTCCCTCTCCCCGACCGGCCTCTCGGCGTGCCCTGGAGGCGTGTCATGAGGCTCACGGTCGTCGGGTGCGGCGATGCTTTCGGGTCGGGGGGGCGGCTGCAGACGTGCTATCTCGTCGAGGCGGCGGACACGCGGTTTCTGATCGACTGCGGGGCGAGTGCGCTCATCGGGTTCAACCGGCTCAAGCTCGATCCGAATACCGTCCCGACCGTCTTCATCTCGCACCTGCACGGCGACCACTACGCCGGACTCGTCTGGTGGCTGCTGCACGCCAAGCACATCGGCAAGCGCACCGTCCCGCTGACCGTCGTCGGGCCGCCGGGCGTCGAGGCGCGGCTCAAAGCGGCGGCGGAGGCGCTGTTCCCCGGCTCGATGAAGGTGAAGCTCCGCCACGAGCTCCACTTCGTCGAGCTGGTCCGCGAGAAGCGCGCGTCCGTAGGGCCGGTCACCGTGACGCCGTTCGAGGTAAGCCACCCTTCCGGGGCGCCCTCCTATGCCTTGCGGTTCGAGGCCGAGGGCAAGGTGCTGGCCTTCACCGGCGACAGCGAGTGGGTGGAGAGCCTGGTGCTGGCGGGACGCGACGCCGACCTCTACCTCATGGAGTGCTACCAGTTCGAGGGCGAGCCGCGCTACCACATGAGCTGGAGCACCATCCGCCCCCACCTCGACCGCATCGGCGCGAAGCGGGTGCTGCTGACGCACATGGCCCAGCCGATGCTGGCCCGGCGCGGCGAGGTGGCCGACCCGCGGGTGGTTCTGGCCGAGGACGGGCTGGTCCTCGACGTATGAGCGGGCGGACGCGGGATCTGGCGCGGCTGGTGCGCGAGATCGGCGCCTGCCGTATCTGCCGCGACACGCCCCGGGGGCCGCCGCTGCCGCACCAGCCGCGCCCTGTTCTGCGCCCCAGCGCGACAGCGCGCCTCGCCATCTGCAGCCAGGCGCCGGGGGTGCGGGTGCATGGCTCGGGGGTGCCGTTCACCGACCCGTCGGGCGACCGGCTCAGGGCCTGGCTGGCGCTGACTCCCGAGGAGTTCTACGACCAGCGCCGCCTGGCCATCGTGCCCATGGGCTTCTGCTTCCCCGGCCACGACGCCGCCGGCGGCGACCTGCCGCCGCGGCGTGAGTGCGCCGCCCAGTGGCACCGCCGGCTGTTCGCCGCCATGCCTCAGCTCGAGCTTGTCCTGCTGGTCGGCAGCTACGCCCAGCGCTGGCATCTGGGCCTGCCGAACGGCGCCGGCATGACCGAGACCGTAAGAGCGTGGCAGACGCGCCTCACCTCGCCCGACCGGCCGCGGCGTATTGCCCTGCCGCATCCATCGTGGCGCAACAACACCTGGCTGACGGCAAATCCGTGGTTCGAGCGGGATATGCTCCCCGCCGTGCGGCGCGAGGTGCGGCGGCTGCTCGCTTGACCCCATGCCGTCTGGCCCGCTCTTCTGGGCAGTCCGCCCGCGGATGTTGCCCGGGATGTTGCATGTGCCGCTTTGCGGCGTCCGTTGTGATAACCCCAATGGGTCTGCTAGCTTGCCTCGCGTCTTTATGAGAGGGCCTCTCGCCGGTGGAATACTTCCTTCAGCAGCTCATCAACGGACTGACCCTCGGTTCCATCTACGGCCTGATCGCCATCGGCTATACCATGGTGTTCGGCATCATCGGCATGGTGAACTTCGCCCACGGCGACGTTTTCATGCTCTCCACCTTCATCGCCCTCATCCTCCTGATGGCGCTCACCCAGGTGGCCGGCCTCGGCTCCCTCGCCATCGCCCTGTTCCTGGTTCTGATCGCGGCGATGCTGCTCACATCCCTGTGGGCCTGGGCAATCGAGCGGCTGGCCTACCGGCCGCTGCGCGGGTCGTTCCGGCTGGCGCCGCTGATCTCGGCGATCGGCATGTCGATCTTCCTGTCCAACCTGGTGCAGGTGACGCAGGGGCCGCGCTACAAGCCTGCCCCGCAGATGCTGGGCGATGTCATCATCCTGCGCCAGGGCGTCGATTACAGCGTCGCGATCTCCTACAAGCAGCTGCTGATCATGGCGGTGACAGCGGTGCTGCTGGCGGCGTTCTGGTACATCGTGCAGAACACCGCCATCGGCCGGGCGCAGCGGGCCTGCGAGCAAGACCGCAGGATGGCGGCGCTCCTGGGCGTCAACGTCGACGCCACCATCTCCCTCACCTTCGTCATGGGCGCGGCACTGGCGGCGGTCGCTGGCCTGATGTTCATGATCTACTACGGGGTGGTGCACTTCAACGACGGCTTCACGCCGGGGGTGAAGGCCTTCACGGCCGCGGTGCTCGGCGGCATCGGCTCGCTGCCGGGGGCGGTGCTCGGCGGGCTCCTGATCGGCCTGATCGAGACCATGTGGTCGGCCTACTTCTCGATCGACTACAAGGACGTGGCGACGTTCTCGATCCTGGCCATCGTGCTGGTCTTCCTGCCGTCAGGCCTGCTCGGCAAACCTGAAGTGGAGAAGGTGTAAGGCCGATGGCCCTAGTCGCCGCCGAGCGCCCCGGAGTTGCCGGCCGCCTGGTGGCGGCCCTCAAGGATGCCGCGTTGGCCGCGCTGCTGGCCCTGGGGCTCGCGGTGCCGATCCTGGCGCTGCGCATCGACCAGGACATCAACAACCAGCCGGTCCTGCGTGCGCGCTGGGACGACGTGGCGCTGGCTGTGGCGCTCGTGTTCGCCGCGCGGCTCGCCTGGCTGTTGCTGCGGCCTGCGCTGGCAGGCTCTGCCGCGAAGGCGCGGCCCGCCTCGACGGGCGCGGGCCACCTCGCCGCCCGCGCGTTCGCCCTCGCCGGCGCCGTCGGGCTGGTGCTCTACCCGCTCATCATGCTGGCGCTGGTCGGGAAGTCCGGCGCCATCAAGTGGATCGACAACTTCGGCATCCAGATCCTGATTTACGTGATGCTCGGCTGGGGCCTCAACATCGTCGTCGGCCTCGCCGGTCTGCTCGACCTCGGCTACGTGGCGTTTTACGCCGTCGGCGCCTACTCCACCGCGTTGCTCGTCCACAATCTCGGCTTCGGCTTCTGGCTGTGCCTGCCGCTGGCCGGCATCTTCGCGGCGCTGTGGGGCATTCTCCTGGGCTTCCCGGTGCTGCGGCTGAGGGGCGACTACCTCGCCATCGTCACTCTGGCGTTCGGCGAGATCATCCGGCTCGTGCTCATCAACTGGGTGCCGGTCACCAACGGCTATGCGGGCATCTCAGGGATACCCAAGCCCACCTTCTTCGGCCTGCCTTTCAACGCCAGCGACGAGGGCTTCGCCGCCACCTTCGGCATCGAGTTCACGCCGCTGCACCGCACGATCTTCCTCTTCTACACGATCCTGGCGCTCGCGTTCCTCACCAACTGGGTGACGCTGCGCCTGCGCCGGCTTCCCATCGGCCGGGCCTGGGAGGCGCTGCGCGAGGACGAGATCGCCTGCCGCTCGCTCGGCATCAACACCACTTCGACCAAGCTCACCGCGTTCGCCATCGGCGCCGGCTTCGGCGGTTTCGCCGGGTCGTTCTTCGCCGCCCGCCAGGGGTTCATCAGCCCGGAGTCGTTCACCTTCATGGAGAGCGCCGTGGTGGTGGCCATCGTCGTGCTGGGCGGCATGGGCAGCCAGCTGGGCGTGGCCATCGCCGCCATCGTCATGATCGGCGGCACTGAGATCCTGCGCGAGCTCGACTGGCTGAAACAGGTATTCGGGCCAGACTTCGAGCCCACGCAGTACCGCATGCTGCTGTTCGGCCTCGCCATGGTGGTGGTGATGATCTGGAAGCCGCGCGGCCTCATCTCCACGCGCCAGCCCTCCATCTTCCTGCGCGAGCGCCGCGCCGTGCGGGCCGACCTCGTCAAGGAGGGGCATGGCTAGATGAGCGCCGGAGTTTCCATTGGCGGGCCCATCCTTGCGGTCGAGCACCTGACCATGCGGTTCGGTGGGCTCATCGCCATCGACGATCTATCGTTTACGGCGGCCCGTGGGGAGATCACGGCGCTGATCGGCCCCAACGGTGCCGGCAAGACCACGGTGTTCAACTGCGTCACCGGCTTCTACAAGCCGTCGAGCGGGCGCCTCGTGCTGTGCCACGACGCCTCGCCGACGGCGGAGGAGCTCGACACGCTCACCCAGTCCGGCCGGCGCTGGGCGGCGGCCACGGGTGGGGCGGTATTCCTCTTGGAGCGCATGCCGGACCACGAGGTGGCGGCGCGCGCCAAGGTGGCTCGCACGTTCCAGAACATCCGCCTGTTCTCCGGCATGACGGTGCTGGAGAACCTGATAGTGGCCCAGCACAACCCGCTGATGGCGGCCTCCGGCTGGACCGTGCTCGGCCTCCTCGGCGCCCCCGCCTACAGGGCGGCGGAGCGAGCGGCGATCGAGCGCGCGCGCTTCTGGCTCGACCGGATCGGCCTCACCGACCGTGCCGACGATGCCGCCGGCGGCCTGCCCTACGGTGATCAGCGCCGCCTGGAGATCGCGCGGGCCATGTGCACCGAGCCGCAGCTGCTCTGCCTTGACGAGCCGGCCGCGGGCCTCAACCCGCGCGAGACCGCGGGGCTCACCGAGCTGCTGCTGGCCATCCGCCAGGCTCACGGGCTCTCGATCCTGCTGATCGAGCACGACATGTCGGTGGTGATGGAGATCTCCGACCATGTGGCGGTGCTGGACTACGGCCAGAAGATCGCGGACGGGCCGCCCGATGCCGTGCGCAACGACCCCAAGGTGGTCGCCGCCTACCTCGGCGTCGAGGACGAGGAGGTGGAGCAGGTCGAGGCGGAGATCGCCCGATGAGAAGGGGGCGAATGGGGAATGGCGAATGGCCAATGGCGAATGGTAGGGGCGGCGATTCGCCCAGCGCCATTCTCCATTGGCCATTCGCCATTCGCGGCTGCTCGGAGGCCGCGCCGTGACCGGCCCCCTGCTCGCCGTGCACGGCGTCAAGAGCTTCTACGGGCCGATCATGGCGCTCAAGGGCGTCGATCTTGAGGTGCACGAGGGCGAGATCGTCACCCTGATCGGCGCCAACGGCGCCGGCAAGTCCACCCTGATGATGACCATCTGCGGCGAGCCCAGGGCGCGCGAGGGCTCCATCCTGTTCCAGGGCCGCGACATCACCCGCCTCCCCACCCACGAGATTGCCCGTCTGCGCGTGGCGCAGTCGCCGGAGGGCCGCCGCATCTTCCCGCGCATGACGGTGCGCGAGAACCTGATGATGGGGGCCGGGATCGACGACGGCGTCCACTATGACGAGGACCTGGCGCGGGTGCAGAAGCTGTTCCCGGTGCTCGGCCGGCGGCTCGACCAGCGCGGCGGCACGCTGTCGGGCGGGGAGCAGCAGATGTTGGCGATCGGCCGGGCGCTGATGAGCCGGCCGCGGCTGCTTCTGCTGGATGAGCCTTCGCTCGGACTTGCTCCATTGGTGGTGAAGCAGATCTTCGAGGTGATCCGGGAGCTGAACCGATCCGGCGTCACCATCTTCCTGGTCGAGCAGAACGCCTACCACGCGCTCAGGATCGCCCACCGCGCCTATGTGATGGTGAGCGGCAACATCACGCTGTCCGGCACCGGCAGGGAGCTTCTCGCCATGCCTGAGGTGCGCGCCGCGTACCTGGAAGGCGGACGGCATTAGGGGGTGCGATCCATGGGCGAGAGCTACGACCTCGGCGGGAACGGTCCCTGGGTATTCGTACTCGTCACCTGTATCTTGGGCGGCGCCGCAGCCTACCTCTCCGGCCGCGCCATGGCGCAGACGTGGCGGCCCTACTGGCAGGTGCCGCTCTACATGGTGGGCATCGCCGCCGGCGTCCGCTTCGTCCACCACGCGCTGTTCGAAGGCCCTGTGCTGTCGGCGCCCAGCTTTGCGGTGGACTATCTCGTTATGGTTGTGGCAGCCTCGGCCGGCTACCGGATCGTGCGGGCGGGGCAGATGGCCGGCCAGTACGGCTGGCTGCTCGAGCGGGCCGGGCCGTTCAGGTGGCGCCGCAGGGCCTGACCGGTCCCTGGGCAGCTGCCCCGCTTGCGCGCACTCAAATCGACGTGACACGTCACAACTTTCGTTGAATATTCCTGCTCCCCTGCCGGCTCGCCCGCTGTGGGGGAGTGAGTCCGCACACGGGAAGGGAGATCCTGCATGAGACGTATGCTCTGGCCGGCCTTGGCCGTCGCAGCGAGCCTTGCAGCCGCCAGCACCGCCGCCGCCGACGTCAAGCTCGGTGTGGCCGGCCCAATTACCGGAGGCAGCGCCGCCTTCGGCGCGCAGCTTAAGCGGGGTGTCGAGCAGGCCGTCGAGGACATCAACGCCGCCGGCGGCATCCTTGGACAGAAGATCGTGCTGAGCGTCGGCGACGATCGGGCCGATCCAAAGGAAGGCGTGTCGGTCGCCAACAAGTTCGTCGGCGACGGGGTCAAGTTCGTCGTCGGGCACTTCAACTCCGGCGTCACCATGCCCGCCTCTGAGATCTATCAGGAGAACGGCATTCTGGAGATCACGCCGGCGGCCACCAATCCCAAAGTCACTGAGCGCAAGATGTGGAACATCTTCCGCACTTGCGGGCGCGACGACCAGCAGGGTCTCGTGGCCGGCGGCTACATCGCCAAGCACTTCAAGGACAAGCGCGTCGCCGTGGTGCACGACAAGACCACCTACGGGCAGGGCCTCGCCGAAGAGACGCGCAAGAACATGAACGCCAAGGGCATCAAGGAGATCTTCTACGAGGGCGTCAACAAGGACGACAAGGACTTCAGCGCCCTCGTCAGCAAGCTCAGGGCGGCCAAGCCCGACCTCATCTACTGGGGCGGCCTGCACGATACCGGCGGGCTCATCCTGCGGCAGATGCGCGACGGTGGCCTGCAGGCGCCATTCATGGGCGCCGATGGCATCGCCTCGGACGAGTTCGCCGTTATCGCCGGTCCCGGCGCCGTGGGCTCGCTGATGACCTACGGCCCCGACCCGCGCAAGCGGCCCGTGGCGAAGGCCGTAGTCGAGAAGTTCCGTGCGAAGAAGTTCGAGCCGGAGGCCTATACGCTCTACAGCTATGCCGCGGTCCAGATCATCAAGCAGGCGGCGGAAGCGGTCAAATCGCTGGACACCAAAAAGGTGGCGGCCGAGATCGCCTCGGGCAAAACCTTCAAGACCGTGCTGGGCGACCTCAGCTACGACAAGAAGGGCGATGTGACGCGCCTGGACTACGTCGTCTACACGTGGCGCAAGGGTCCGGACGGCAAGATCTCGTATTTCGAGAACTAGGCGTTCCGGGCGAGGCCTGATGCCTCGTCGCTGCGAGAGGTGGCCTCCGGCCACCTCTTTCGTTTTCGGGAGCTCAGTCGAGCGGTGGCTCCTCCCACCTTGCCCCTGGCAGCGATCCTTACCAGCGGAAGTGGAACGTGAGATAGCCCGGCCCGTCGTCGCCGGAGGAATCTATTCCGGAGCGGATGTACCAGAAGTCGATCGTCTCCTGGCGCAGGGTGTTGGTGCAGGTCTGCCGGCACTCGATCCAAGTGCCGCCCGGCAGTCGCACCTCCCGTCGCCCCTGGGCGTTGACCCGCACCGGCGCGGTGATGGTCTGCGGTCCGTACCGGCTTTCGGCGGTGACGTAGCCGAGCTTCGGCTCAGCCGGCCAGCGCCGCGATCCGGCCTCGGCCGGCGCGACGAGGCCGGCGGCAGCAGGCATGGCGAAAGCCGCCAGCAGGGCAAACGAGGCGCGCATCAGCCTTTTCTCCTTCCGCGTAGCGAACCGCATGATCTCTATCGGACGTTGAGCGATAGTTTACTGCGGACAGGGACGCAATGGTGGCCACCTGCCGGTGAGCGGCCGTTCGCGCGGCACCTGTAGCCGATACGACACATGGTATGGCCCTGGACTACCTTGGGTTTGGTCCCCGCCTGGTCAACGTCGCCGCCGACACTTTCTTCACGCTAACGCTTCACCGTTAAGAGCGGTGGATGCAGACGAGCCGTCGATTTCGCGGCACATTTGGGCATGGCTCCGGCTTGCGGTAAAGACTCGCTCAGGTCCCACGCTGCAAGACGTCAGTCTGCTCGGGGCTCAGTCGCGTGTTGAAGGATGTGGATGGATGGCCTGCTACCGTAGCCGCGTATGGGCCGGGCTCAAGCTCAGCGCGTCCGCCCTCTCCGGCATCGGTCTGACGGTCCTCGTCGGCGGCGCGGCGCCCGACGCCTTCGCCAAAAGCGGTCGCAGCGGCGACGCCGGCGCAACCGCCTCGCGCCCCGCCACGACAGCGGTGATGGCCATCATCTCCCTCAACCAGCAGCGGGTGACGGTCTACGACGGCGAGGGACAGATCCTGCAGTCGCCGGTCTCGACGGGCCAGACCAGCTACGAGACTCCGGCCGGCATCTTCAGCGTGCTCGAACGCAAGGTCGAGCACTACTCGAATCTTTACGACGACGCTTCCATGCCCTTCATGCAGCGGCTCACCTGGTCGGGCATCGCCATGCACGCGGGTGTGCTGCCCGGCCATCCGGCGTCGCACGGCTGCATCCGCATGCCCATCGCCTTCGCCGAGCGGCTGTTCGAGCGCACGAAGCTCGGCATGCGGGTGATCATCGTGCGTGACGACGTGAGCCCGACGGATTTCACGCACCCGGCCCTCTTCAAGCCGTTACCGGACGATGCGGGCCCGCCGTCCGCCGGCACAGGCCCGCGGGGCGCCGACAAGGTATCGGCCCGGGTCGCGGATGTCTCGCCGGCGGTTCTCGTCCCGCCGGCAGGCCCGCGCCGCGGCGCCAGGGCCGTCGCTGCCGCCAAGGCGGAGGCCGCGGCCCGCGCCGCAGCGAAGGCCGACGAGGCCCGGAGCGCGGCCCGGAGCGCCACCATCGAGGCGGCGCGCGCCAACAAAGCCATCCGCCGCGCCGAGAGCGCGCAGGCCAAGGCTGAGCTGCAGCTGCGCCGGGCCGAGCAGACCGCCGCCGGGGCCGACGGTGACGGCGATGCGGCGGAGCGGGCGCAGCAGGCCAAGGCCACCGCCAAGGCCGCGCTCAGTGACGCGCAGGCGCAGCTGGAGCAGGTGAAGGCCGAGATGCAGTCCAAGGTGGACCTAGCCCAGCAGCTGCGCCAGCAGGCCAAGGAGGCGTACGAGGCCAGCGGCGCCGCCCAGGACGAGGCGAAAGAGGCGGCCCGCAAGGCGTCGCCGATATCGGTGTTCATCAGCCGCGCCACGCAGCGGCTCTACGTGAGGCAGTCGCGTGACCAGGTCTTCGAGACGCCGGTGAGCATCGCCGAGCCCGACAAGCCGTTCGGCACCTACGTCTTCACGGCGCTCGGGCACGCCGGCAGCGAGGCCGGCCTGCGCTGGAGCGTCGTCTCCATGTACCGCTCGGCGCATGAGGCGAAGCCGGCGGCGGGCGGCAGGCGCGGCGAGCACCGCCAGGCCGGCGCAGCCCAGGCAGACCTGGCGGGGGCCAGGGAGGCGCTCGACCGCATCGCCATCCCCAAGGAGGCCAGCGACCGCATCGCCGAGATCGTCGGGCCGGGCGCCTCGCTGATCGTGTCCGACGAGCCCGCGAACCGCGAGACGGGAGCGGCCACCGAGTTCATCGTGGTGATGAGCACTGAGCCTCAGGGCGGTCTCAAGATCCGCCGTCGGACCCCGGCGCTGGAGGCGCGCAACCGCTTCCAGCGCCCCGGCTACGGCAGCTCCTCGTTCGGCTGGAGCGGCCCCCCGTTCCTGTGGTGGTAGCAGGATCGCGCGAGCGGGGTTTCGCCTTTCGCCGCTCCTCGCCCGGCGCTCTCGCAAGCGGAGAGTGGGTGCCCGTTCACTCCAGCTTGGTGGCCAGCGGCGCGAAGTCCCGGATCACCTGCTCGTAGACTTGGCGCTTGAACGGCACGATGAGCGCGGGCAGCTCGTCGATCCGCGCCCAGCGCCAGGTGTCGAACTCGGGCTTGTGGCCCGGCTGCGCCAGCATCACCTCCGTATCGCTGCCCGTGAAGCGCGCCGCGAACCACTTCTGCGACTGCCCGCGATAGCGCCCGCCCCAGGCGTTGGGGCGCAGCTGCGCCGGCAGATCGTAGGTGTACCAAGCCGGGCTCTCGCCGATGATGCGGACCGAGCGGATGCCGGTCTCCTCGTAGAGCTCGCGCAGCGCCGCTGCGGCCGGATCCTCGCTCTCGTCGATGCCGCCCTGGGGCATCTGCCACCACGCGCCCGGCCCCTCGGGCTCGGCAGGCGCATCGTGCCGTCGGCCAAGCCACACTTCGCCGGCGCGGTTCAGCACCATGATGCCCACGCAAGGGCGGTAGCCTGGTTGTGGGGAGGTCATGAGACTGGCTTGCCCTCAAACATACGGCTTCTGCAAGCGGCTTGGCGACAAGTGCTTCAATCGATGCCGGCCCTGAAAACAGCTTGGGCCACCTCGCGGTGGCCCAAGCCTTTGAGCATCGCATCCGGGCGGCGCTACGGCTGCTGCGCCTTCGGAGCCGAGGCCTCGCCGGAGGGAGATGTCTGCGGCGGCTGAGGCAGCTGCGGCAGGGGCTCGCCGCGCAGCATCTTGAGCGCGTACTGCAGCTGGGTGTCCTGGGCGGCCTCACGCGGCACGTAGCTCGACGATCCGGTGCTCTCCTTCACGTCCTTGCCGTCGTTCTTGAGGTGCCGCGGCAGGGTGGCCTCGCTCGGCGAGCGCGGCGGCGCCTTGGTCTGGAGCTCGGGTGGCAGCTCCTGCTCCACCACGATGTCGGGCTCGATGCCCTTGGCCTGGATGGAGCGGCCCGACGGCGTGTAGTAGCGCGCGGTCGTCAGGCGGATGGCGCCGTTGCTGCCCAGCGGGATGATGGTCTGGACCGAGCCCTTGCCAAACGACCGGGTGCCGATCACGGTCGCCCGCTTGTGGTCCTGCAGGGCGCCGGCCACGATCTCGGAGGCGGACGCCGAGCCGCCGTTCACCAGCACCACGATCGGCTTGCCGTCGGCGATGTCGCCGGGCCTGGCGTTGGCCCGCTGCGTCTCCTCCAGCAGCCGCCCCTTGGTGAGGACGATCGCGCCCTTTTCCAGGAAGTCGTCCGAGACGTTGATCGCCTGGTCGAGCAGGCCGCCGGGGTTGTTGCGCAGGTCGATGACGTAGGCGCGCGCCGGCCGGCCCAGCGACTTCTTCAGCGCCTCGACCTGTTTCACCAGATTGGAGTGAGTCTGCTCGTTGAAGGTCGAGATCTTGACGTAGATGATGTCGCCTTCCAGCCGCGCCTTGACCGCGTTGATGCGGATCACGTCGCGCATGATCTTCACGTCGAAAGGCTCGTCCTTGCCGCGGCGCAGGATCGTGAGCGTGATGGACGTGTTGACGGGGCCGCGCATCTTCTCGACCGCCTGCTCCAGCGAGAGGCCGACGATCTGCTCGCCGTCGAGATGGGTGATGAGATCGTTGGCCATCAGACCGGCCTTGGCCGCGGGCGTGTCGTCGATGGGCGAGACCACCTTAACCACTCCGGTGCCCTGCTCCATGGTCACCTCGATGCCAAGTCCGCCGAACTCGCCCTTGGTCTGCACCTGCATGTCCCGGAAGCTCTTCGGGTTCAGGTAGGCGGAGTGCGGGTCGAGCGCCGTCAGCATGCCGTTGATCGCCGAGTCGATCAGCATGGAGTCGTCGGGCTTCTCGACGTAGTCGGAGCGCACCCGCTCCAGCACGTCGCCGAACAGGTCGAGCTGGCGGTAGATCTCGGAGTTGCCCGGCGTGGCCGAGTAGGTGCGGGTGACGTTGAAGACGGTGGTGGCGCCGGCAAGCCCCGCCAGGACCATGAACGCCCAAAACGCCAGGTCGGATTTGCGCGTCATCCTTGTGCCTGTCATCCTTGTACCTTTCGAGAGCCGTCCGCCCACCAAGGGTCGGGATCGATTGGCTTCTGGTCCTTGCGGAACTCGATCTGGAGGACCGGGCCGCCGTCCTGCGCCGCCTGCGTCTTGACAGCCGAACTCATGACGCCCACCGGCTCACCCATGAGCACGGACTGGCCAACCTGCACATCGATCTGGGATAATCCTGCTAGCAGAACATGGTAGCCGCCGCCAGGGCTGATGATCAAGAGCTGGCCATAGGTGCGGAACTCGCCCGCGTAAATGATCACACCGTCGCACGGCGACACCACAGCCCCTCCGTAGCGGGCCTGTATGTGCATTCCTTTGGACTGGATGCCCAGATTGTTCTTCTGGCCAAATGAGATAGTGCGGCGTCCCTGGGTAGGCAGCTGCAGCGTTCCCTTGGCCTGGTCGAACGCAATATTGGGCTTGATACGGCCGGACGCAAGAGCCAGGCGCTCGCCGCTCGGCGCCAGCTCGGCAACAACCTCCTTGCCCGCCGCCGGCGCCGCCGCATTGCCCGCCGCAGGCGCAGGCACGCGGCCCACCAGCTCCTTGTCGAGGCGCTTCAGGAAGTCCGTCATCTCCTCGACGTTGCGAGCGATCCTTGCGACCTCTTGGCGCACGCTGTTGAGCTCGACCTGCTGCTGGGCGCTCGACCGGCGCTTCTCGTCCTGCAGGGCCGCCAGTCGCACGCGGGCCTCGTCGTGGCGGGCCTTCTCGGCCGTCAGCTTCTCCCGCTCCGCGCGGCCGCTCTTGATCACTTGCGACAAGTCGCTCAGCTCCTTGGCGAGTCCCTCGGCCTGCGCCCTCAGCTCCGGGAACGCCGAGGACAGCAGCATGGCACTGCGAACCATGGTTAAGGCGTCCTCGCGGCGAGTGATCATGACCGGCGGCGGATTTCTGCCCATTCTCTGCAGCGCGGCCAGTAATGCAGAAATCGCGCCATGGCGCTGGGCCAGGGTGCCCCGCAGCTGCCGCTCCCGGACATCGAGCTCGCCGAGCTTGCCCTCGATCAGGTCCAGCTGGGCCTCGTGCTGCTGGATCTGCTTGCCGGTCGCCACCAGGCGGGCGTTGATGCGTTCGCGCTCCTGATTGAGCTTGTCGATGTCGGCCTGCAGGTCCTTGGAGCGCTTCTCCGTGGTATCAAGCCGGCCCTTGTCGGCCTCCAGGCGCTTGCGTGCCTCATCGGGGCTGAGCCCTCCCTGCGCCGAAACCTGCGGCGAAACCGCGAGCAGGGCCGCGGCAGCGAGCAGGATGCGCGCCATGCGTCTGGGCACCATGAGTCTGGGCGATTGGGTCACGTCCTGACTGGTCCCCCTTATGCGACGCGTAAACGAACATGCGGGGCCGCCATTGCAGGCCGGCCGCGCCACCCCTGTGTTGCGTCAAAATCGTTATTAGAGGATTGCGGCAAATGTGGCATGGATGTGCCCGCTGCCAGGCAAATGCTCAGGTGAAGGACGCAGGACTTCAGTTTCATGGACGGCACGCCTCGCTACATCGTCATGGCGGCTCTGGCGGCGGTATCCCTGGTCCTGCTGGCGGGGCTGTGGAACATGCTGCGCGGCTCCAATCCCAACCTGAGCCAGACGCTGATGCGCTGGCGCGTGGGCCTGCAGTTTCTTGCCATCCTGGTCATGATGCTTCTGGTATACTTGTTCCGGCCCTGACTGCCGTGAGCCGCGGCCGTGAGCGCCGCGAGGATCGACTGGACCCGCTGGCAGGATTCGCCAGACTGACATTCTCGCCACAAGCCTGTAGCGTTTCGCCAGGCGCAGGAGCCGGCTAATGGTCGTCCTCAACAGGATCTACACCCGCACCGGAGACGGCGGCACCACCGCGCTCGGCACCGGTGTGCGGGTGCCGAAGCATTCCCAGCGCATTGCCGCCTACGGCAGCGTTGACGAGACCAACGCAGCGGTCGGCATGGCGCGCCAGCACCTGGCGGGCTCGGTGCCGGGCTCGGCAGGCCCGACGGGCACCCATGCCGACCTCGACGCCATGCTGGTGCGCATCCAGAACGACCTGTTCGACCTCGGCGCGGACCTGTGCGCGCCCGAGGAGCCGAGGACTGGCGAAGGAACCGGCCAAGGCACGGGCCAAGCGCCCAAGCGCGAACGCCTGCGCGTGAGCGAGGCGCAGGTTGAGCGCCTGGAGCAGGAGATCGACGGCATGAATGCGCAGCTTGCCCCTCTTCGTTCCTTTGTCCTGCCGGGCGGTTCTCCGGCCGCCGCCGCCCTGCATGTGGCGCGCACGGTCTGCCGCAGGGCCGAGCGGGAGATCGTGGCGCTCGCCGATCAGCCGGGCGAGCGCGTCAGCCCTCCGGTGCTCAAGTACATCAATCGGCTATCGGACCTGCTGTTCGTGGCGAGCCGCACCGTTAACGATCTCGGAAAGAGCGATGTCTTGTGGGTGCCGGGGGGAAACCGCTAGGGTTGCGGCTGCCGGGATCGAGGGGGACAGTCAATGGCCTTCATACCCATATCTGACGACAACCCTTTACGTTCCATCCGCGTCGCGTGGGTCACCTGGGGCCTGATCGCGGCCAACGTGCTGGTCTTCGGTCTTGAACTCCTCGGCGACGGCAGCGGCACCCAGGCCGCCATCAGCTTCGCCGTGGTGCCCTCCGAGCTGCTGCACGACTTCGGCGGCAGCGTGCCGACCGGCCTTCCGGTCCCGGTGCCCGAATGGGTGACGCTCATCACCTACCAGTTTCTCCACGGCGGCGTCCTGCATCTCTTCTCCAACATGCTGTTTCTGTGGGTCTTCGGTGACAACATCGAGGATGCCCTGGGACATCTGAAATTCCTCATTTTCTATCTTCTGTGCGGTGTGGCCGGCGGGCTGGCGCACGCCGCACTCATGTCGTCCTCGCAGCTGCCCCTGATCGGAGCGAGCGGCGCCGTGTCTGGAGTAATCGCCGCTTACCTCATGCTGCACCCGCGCGTCCGAGTCTGGGTGCTGGCCTTCCGCATCCTGCCTCTGCGGGTGCCGGCGGCCTGGGTGCTCGGGTTCTGGGTCGTATCCCAGTTCGTCATGGCGGTGCTGGCGCCCACTGACGAGGTAGCCTGGTGGGCGCATATCGGCGGCATGACCGCAGGTGCGATCCTGGTGCTTTTCATGCGCCGCCCAGGCGTCATGCTGTTCGATCGCGGCTTGGTGGCGCCGCCGTAATTGAACGTCGTTAACAGTGAAATGGGAGTGAGCCCACGCTACCGCGATTGCGTCTCGGGCGCCACATGGAGGGCTGCCCAGTTGTTGTCCATTGTGGTCCCTGAGTTGCCCAATTGACACCCAATTGTTGCCAGCCTACGCTGCCCTTCTTTCGCACGTGCGAAGCGTCCCGTTTGACCATCGCAAGACCGTCCGCAGGGTGAGCAAAACTTGAAGTTCACGAGACGGAAACGCGATTGGCGCAGCGTCGGGCGCTGAACGCGCAGCCTGGCTGCCGGTGCAGGTGCGGGCGGTTCGCCTCGTCTGGGGTGTTGGAGGCAATGAAGGCACTGGTCGCTGTCAAGCGCGTGGTCGACTTCAACGTCAGGATTCGCGTCAAATCCGACGGGTCTGGAGTCGAGCTTGCGAACGTCAAGATGTCGATGAATCCCTTCGACGAGATCGCCGTCGAGGAGGCTTTGCGGCTCAAGGAGAAGGGGCTCGTCGCCGAGATCGTTGTCGTCTCGGTGGGTCCGGCCAAGGCGCAGGAGACGATCCGCACCGCCCTGTCGATGGGCGCCGACCGTGGGCTCCTGATCGAGACCCCGGAGGGCGCTGCCGTCGAGCCGCTCGCGGTGGCCAAGCTGCTGAAAGGCGCCGTCGAGGCCGAGCAGCCCAAGATCGTCATCCTCGGCAAGCAGGCCATCGACGACGACTGCAACCAGACTGGCCAGATGCTGGCGGCACTCCTCGGCTGGCCGCAGGCCACGTTCGCCTCCAGGCTGGTCATCGACGGGGAGACCGCGCTCGTCACCCGCGAGGTCGACGGCGGGCTTGAGACGATCAAGCTCAAGCTGCCGGCCCTCGTCACCACCGACCTGCGGCTCAACGAGCCGCGCTACCCTTCTCTGCCCAACATCATGAAAGCCAAGAAGAAGCCGCTCGATGTGAAGAAGCCGGCCGACTACGGCGTGGACTCGGCGCCGCGCCTTAAGGTCCTCAAGACCGTGGAGCCGGCTGGGCGCAAGGCTGGCGTCAAGGTCGCCAACGCCGCCGAGCTGGTCGCCAGGCTGAGGGAGGCGGGAGCCCTTTCATGACCGTCCTCCTGATTGCCGAGCACGACAACCAGGCCCTCTCGCCTGCTGTTGCCAAGGCCGCCAGCGCGGCCAAGGCGCTCGGCGGGGATATCCACGTGCTGGTCGCCGGCAGCGGTGCCAAGCCGGTCGCCGAGGCCGCCGCCGAGCTCGAAGGTGTTGCCAAGGTCCTTCTCGCCGACGCCCCCCACCTCGGCCACCAGCTGGCGGAGGAGGTGGCGGCCCTGATAGTGCGTCTGATGCCCGCCTACGATGCCGCGGTGGCCCCGGCCACTGCATCGGGCAAGAACATCATGCCGCGCGTGGCGGCCGGGCTCGATGTCATGCAGATCTCCGAGATCACCAAGGTGGTCTCGCCCGACACCTTCGAACGGCCGATCTACGCCGGTAACGCCATCCAGACCGTGCAGTCCGGTGACGGCAAGAAGGTCATCACCGTGCGCACCACGGCATTTCCGGCCGTCGCCAGCGCCGGCTCGGCGCCCATCGAGACCGTCGAGGCCCCAGCCGCCGTCGGCCTCTCCATTTTCGAGAAGGCCGAGGTGCAAAAGTCCGACCGGCCCGAGCTGACCGCCGCCAAGATCGTCATCTCCGGCGGCCGCGGCCTGCAGTCGGGCGAAAACTTCAAGACCTACATCGAACCGGTCGCCGACAAGCTCGGCGCCGCCGTGGGCGCCAGCCGCGCTGCCGTGGACGCCGGCTACATGCCCAACGACCACCAAGTCGGGCAGACCGGCAAGGTGGTGGCACCGGAGCTCTACATAGCGGTCGGCATCTCGGGTGCCATCCAGCACCTGGCCGGCATGAAGGACAGCAAGATCATCGTGGCCATCAACAAGGACGGCGAGGCGCCGATCTTCCAGGTGGCCGACTACGGACTGGTGGCGGACCTGTTCCAGGTCCTGCCCGAGTTGAAGGCCGAGCTGGAGAAACTAGGAAAGTGATACCCGGCAGTCGTGGGCCAGTCGTGGGCACGTGAGCGGGCTGAAGGAGCATGCCGTCATGGAAGTGAGCCTCAGGAAAGGCGGCGAGTTGAGCGAGCGTCCGCAGGCGAGCGAGGGTCCGACGATCGCCCTCATCAGGACGGTGGGCATCATCGGCTCGGGGCAGATGGGCAACGGCATTGCCCACGTGGCGGCCATCGCCGGCTACGACGTGGCGATGAGCGACCTCAAGAAGGAGACGGTGGAGAAGGCCCGCACCACCATCGAGCGCAACATGAGCCGGCAGGTCTCGCGCTCGCTTCTCACCGAGGCCGAGATGCAGGCGGCGCTGCGACGGATCAGGCACGCGCCCGACCTTGAGTCGATCGGCGAGCAGGACCTCGTGATCGAGGCCGCCACCGAGGACGAGGTGGTGAAGCGCAAGATCTTCGCCGACCTCTGCCCCAAGCTCAAGCCGACGGCCATTTTGGCGAGCAACACGTCGTCCATCTCCATCACCCGGCTCGCCTCCACCACCGACCGGCCCGAGCGCTTCATCGGCATGCACTTCATGAACCCCGTGCCGATGATGCAGCTGGTGGAGCTGATCCGCGGCATCGCCACGGGGGACGACACCTTCGTGGTCGCCCGCCACTTCGTCGAGAGTCTGGGCAAGGTCACCGCCGTGTCGGAGGACTTCCCGGCCTTCATCGTCAACCGCATCCTGCTGCCGATGATCAATGAGGCGGTCTACACGCTTTACGAGGGCGTCGGCACGGTTGAGTCCATCGACAAGGCCATGCGGCTCGGCGCCAACCACCCCATGGGCCCGTTGGAGCTGGCCGATTTCATCGGCCTCGACACCTGCCTGTCGGTGATGCAGGTGCTTTACGAGGGGTTGGCGGATTCCAAGTACCGCCCCTGCCCGCTGCTCGTGAAGTACGTCGAGGCCGGTTGGCTCGGCCGCAAGGCCAAGCGCGGCTTCTACGATTACCGCGGCGAGAAGCCCGTACCCACGCGCTGAGGCTGCTGCACGTTGTTGGTTCGCGGTCCGGCCGTCGGACGAAGCCTGCTTGACTCGCTGTCGGCACCGCATGGATGCGCCGGTCCCGATCGGGCCTGCCGCTCGCTGCAACCATTTGCGCTGTCAGCTGTTTCGCTATCGCCTCTGCAGCGCTACGACTGGCCTTCCGGAAGCTGCTGCTCCTGCGTCCAGCTGCCGCCGATAGCCGCAACAGAGGCGATAGCGAAGATCGGCCTCGGAGACCTTTGACTGGCCGCCTGTGAAAGCCTGGATCCTCTACATCGTTGTCGTTTGGTCCACAGGGCCGCTTGATCCCGGCGGCCAGAAAACGGTGGTGCTCGAATTCGACCACCTCAAGGAATGCCTGAGCATCGCCGACCAGATGGATCGCCAGGTCAAGGAGGCGCGGTCCATCTTCGGGCTGAAGCAGGCCAGCTGCCTGCCCTGCGAGACGCTCTACGGCAAGGAGAGGTGCCCTGCAGCCTCGAAGGCGCCGAAGCCGAAGACGCGCTGAGGCTGGTTGGCTTCACTGCATCGCGCCGCACTGGGGAAGCTCTCCCTCCTCATCGTGGACGGCAAATATCGGCGAGGCTCACCTGGCCGGTGAAGGCCATGGGTGAGCCCCGCCATGCCGACCGGGCTTCGCCAGCCGGCAGATCCAGTGGGCCTTCGAGCTTGGAGCAGTCGACAGGCAGCGTCCGACTCCGGGAACGGGCAGGGAGGCTCTCGGTTCTGCATGGGCGATCCCCCGCGAAGGCCGCCGGCACCGAGAGCGCGGGTCCCCGCTTGGGGCAGATAGCCCCTCGCACCCGCGGCCTCAGGCCTCAACCAGCACCTCGAAGCCGCCGAAGATCATGCGCTTCCCGTCGAAGGGTAGCTTCTCCCCCTTCATCATCGTCTCCATGCGCGGGTCCTTCATCACCTTGGCGTTGATGCGGTCGCGGTCGGCGCGCGACTTGTACACGATCCAGGAGAACACCACGGTCTCGCTGGGCTTGCGCTGGACGCTTCTCGGAAACGAGGTGAGCTTACCCATCTTCACATCGTCGGCCACGCACTCGCGCACCTCCAGCGCGCCGTACTCGCGCCAGATCTTGGCGCATTCCTCCGCGAGACGGCGATAGGCGTCGAGATTCTTCTTGGGGACGGGGATGATGAATCCATCAACGTATCGGGGCATATGATTTCTCCTTGGAAGGGGTCAGCTTTTCACAACGGCAGCATACTATTGCCGACCGCTGAGGAAAGAACTCTGACCCCGGATTGCGGCCTCACGCGCACCGTACCGAGAAATCGGCGCAAGCCAGGCGGCGCTAGAGGTCACGTCCGGCCACCGTCGGCCGCGGCGCTGGGATCTCACTCGCGCCCCTCGAACGCCCGCCGCAGCTTCC
>Ga0207708_10000534_pt1 | contig 29336 bp, 33 predicted proteins | sample KBSK5101metaG_FD_184340 | JGI IMG/M metagenome (GOLD analysis project Ga0207708, IMG submission 184340) | Corn, switchgrass and miscanthus rhizosphere microbial communities from Kellogg Biological Station, Michigan, USA - KBS K5-10-1 metaG... | ecosystem: Host-associated > Plants > Roots >... | reverse complement strand
CGCTGGCCGGCAATCTCGGCCAGCAGAAACTTATAGAGCAGGTCCGAATCCAAGTTGCGGCCCGGCAGGTCGGCAGCGGATAACGATTGCGTGCCGAACACGCGCCGGGCGCGCTCTTCGAAGCTATCCTCCGGAGCCGATCGTTCACCCTGCTCCGCGGCCTGCACAGACCAGTCCAGCGTGGCCTCGGACGCCATCACGCGGTCGGCGGGCAGCGCCACCGAGCCGGCGCGTGCTCCCGACTGGGCGCAGGCACCCAATGTCACACAGGACGCTGTGAGCAACCAGGCAAGGCAAAAGCGCAATGAAGGCATGGCATCGGTGGGTGAAATGCATCAACAGCGCGCAATGGAACTGCAGAGAACCTGGCCGCGCGCGAAGTTTCTTCAACCCGGAACACAGTTTAGGTATATTTGGCGGCCGTCACAAGTAACCCCTATCGATCGGCCTACGTCCGTCGCGGCTTCGTCGCCCGGATCCGCAAGACGCTGAGAACAAAAGGGGTTGCAACCGCAACGGCAGCGATTTCCACGACTTCCAGACAGGGCATGGCATGACCACCACGGCAGGGTCTGAATTGACCGTTTCCGCGCAAGCACTGACACGCGCCTACGGCAGCCATCGCGCAGTGCGCGGCGTGTCGCTGGAACTGCGGCGCGGCGAGGTGCTGGGCCTGCTCGGCCCAAACGGCGCCGGCAAGACCACCACCATGCAGATGCTCACCGGCAATCTCGCGCCGACCAGCGGGGAAGTGCGCATCTGCGGTATCGATCTGATCGACCTGCCGACTCAGGCGAAGTCGCGCATCGGCTATCTGCCGGAGGTCCCGCCCTTATACCGGGAGCTCAAAGTCGACGAGTACCTGCGGCTGGCAGGGCGCCTGCACAAACTCAAGAAAAGCGCGTTGAAACCGGCGGTGGAGCGCGCCAAGAATCGCTGCGGACTGACCGAGATGGGCACGCGGCTCATCGGTTCGCTGTCGAAAGGCTATCAGCAGCGCGTCGGCATCGCCCAGGCCATCATCCACGATCCCGACGTCATCATTCTTGACGAGCCCACCATCGGTCTGGACCCGAACCAGATTCGGGAGATCCGCACGCTGATCCGCGACCTCGGCCGCGATCACAGCGTCATCCTGTCCACCCACATCCTGCCTGAAGTGGAAGCGGTGTGCGACCGGGTGCAGATTCTGCATCGCGGGGAAGTCGTTTTCTACGACAGCATCGCCGGCCTCAAACAGTTCCGCGGCGGCCAGGCCCTTCAATTCGGATTGCGCAATCCGCCGCCGCTTGCAGAAATCGCGGGGGTGGTGGCTGACGCGGAGGTCGACGCCATCAATACCGGTCTGTTCCGGCTGCGCCCGCGCGGTGCAGTCGATCCCACGGAAGCCCTCGTGCGTGCCGCGGTCGAGCGCAACTGGGGGCTTTATCTGTTGCAACCGGCGTTGGCGAGCCTGGAAGAGGTGTTCGTGCAGTTGACCCAGCGCGAAGACGATCAAGGCAGTGAGGATGCCGCATGAGACCCCTGGCGCGGTGGACTACGCAACGCGGAGCAGGGGCCCCGTTCATGGGGATGCGACCGTGGAGTAGGCCAAAGGGCGCGCATTTTGCCGTTCCCCAAGCGCGCATCCGGGGTCGGCTCCCAGAGGGAACCCTCCTCCGCCCTACTGCGCGCCCCGCTTTAGCGGGGATCGACAGCAAGTCGATTGTGGCCAAACGCCGACACGAAAATGTCTATATGACTATCGGTCTCAAGGAGGCGTCGTGATCTGGACCATCGTCACCAAGGAACTGAGAACGCTGTTTGCCTCGCCGCTGGCGTGGGTAGTGCTGGCGTTCCTGCAAATCATCCTCGGCTGGATTTTTCTCACCCGGGTGGACTACTTCCTGACCGTTCAGCCCCAGCTCGCCCGCGTGCCCAATGCGCCGGGGCTCACCGAGATCGTGGTAGTGCCGATGTTCGGCATCGCCTCGATCGTGCTGTTGATGTCGGTGCCGTTGCTGACCATGCGGCTGGTAGCCGAGGAACGCCGCAACCAGACCATGGCCATGCTGATGTCGGCGCCGATATCGATGACGCAAATCGTGCTGGGCAAGTTCCTCGCCACGCTGGCCTTCCTCGCTGTCGTCGGCGGTCTGATTGCTCTGATGGGGCTGTCGCTGCTGCTCGGCGGCAAGCTCGACCTGGGATTGATCGCCACCAATCTGCTCGGCCTGTTGCTGCTGACCGGAAGCTTTGCGGCGATAGGCCTGTTCGTATCCTGCCTGACCACCCAGCCGGTGGTTGCCGCCATCGGCACGCTGGCGGCATTTCTGGCGCTGTGGCTCGCGAACATCGCCGCCTCCGATCCGCAAAGCCCGATGCACCTGCTGTCGCTGCTGAAGCATTTCGAGACTTTCATGAACGGCTCGATCGCGGTCACGGATCTGATCTATTTTGTGTTGCTGACCGCAACGTTTCTGATCCTTTCGATCCGGCGCCTCGATGCCGATCGCCTGCGCGCATGAAACTGAATCGCAAACTGAGACTGCAACTGCTGCTCCAGAACGGCCTGTTCGTGGTGCTGCTGCTCGGGCTGGCAGCCGCCATCGCCTGGGTCAGCCGCGACGTAAAGATCCAATGGGATCTGACGCAAAGCCAGCGCAACACCCTGTCGCGGGCGTCGGCGGAGGTGCTCGGACAGCTGTCGGGGCCGGTTGCCGTCACCGCCTACGCCACCGCGCAGGACGCCGAGGGCGATGTGCGCAAGACGGTGCAGACCTTCCTCGCTCCGTTTCAGCGCGCCAAGAAGGATTTCCAGCTGGTATTCATCGATCCACGCGAGCAGCCGCAGAAGGCACAGTTGGCCGGGGTGCGCATGAACGGCGAGCTGGTGGTGGAGTTCAACGGCAGAAACGAGCACCTCACCAACCTGACCGAACAGGAACTTACCAATCTGCTGTTGCGGCTGGCTCGGTCCGCGGAGCGACAGGTGATGGCTCTGGACGGGCACGGCGAACGCAAGCTCGACGGCCGCGGCGATCACGATCTGGGCGAGTTCGGCAATCAGTTGGCTGCCAAGGGTTTCAAGACCGCAGCGTTGAACCTGGCCCAGGCACAGGACGTTCCTGGCAATCTGAGCGTGTTGATCATCGCCGGCCCGCGCGTGGACCTGCTCCCCGGCGAGGCCGGCAAGCTCAGGCGCTGGGTGGAAAAGGGCGGCAATCTCTTGTGGCTGATCGACAACGATTCGCTGCGGGGACTGCGGCCGCTCGCTGACCTGCTGGGCCTGGATCTGGTTTCCGGTACCGTGGTCGACCCGCGCGCCGGCGGCCTGAATCTGCCGCCAACCTTCGCGCTCGCCACCAGCTACGGCCAGCATCGCATCACTGAAAACTCGACCATGACCAGCGTGTTCCCCTATTCCCGCCGCATTGCAGCCGGCCAAGGAACCAGGTGGCGTTTCCAACCCCTGGTGGACGTGGCGAAGGACGGGTGGCTGGAGACCGATGGCATAAATGACAAGGTCGCCTTCGATCGCAATCGCGACATTCGCGGCCCGATAACGGTTGCGGCGGCGCTGGAGCGTGACGTGGGCAAGCGCAAGCAAAGAATCGTGGTTGCCGGCACCGGAAATTTTCTTGCCAACCAGTACATCGGCACCTTGGGCAACCTGGACCTCGGCATCAACATGGTCAACTGGCTGGCCGGGGATGATGAACTCATCACTGTTCAGCCGCGCCCGCGATCAGATCTATCGCTGGAAATGTCTCGCGCCGGACTGGCGTTGATCGGCATCGGTTTCCTGGTGGTTTTGCCGCTGGTCTTTCTGATCGCAGGCGGTTTGATCTGGTGGCGCCGCCGCAAGGCATGAAATCCAAGGTCGTTGTCAACCTGGTGCTGGTCCTGTTGCTGATGGGACTGGTAGCGTACGCACTTCTGCGTCCGCAGAAACAGTCCGATCCCGGGATACGACTCACGCAGTTAAAGCGCGAGGAAATCAACCGCATCGCGGTGCAGCGCCGCGGCAGCCCGGAGATCCAACTGGAAAAACGCGACGGCCGCTGGCGCATCCTCGCGCCGCTGCAAACTCGCGCCGATTCGATCCAGGTGGACCGGCTGACCGATATAGCTACGGCCACCGCCAAGCATAAACTCGCGGACGCTGATCCTGGCCTCTACGACCTCGCACCGCCGCAGGTGACGCTCACGCTCAATGATCAAGCCTTCGCCTTCGGGCGTGTCAATGACGTCACCTACGAGCAATACGTGGGAACGGCGGGGGCGGTGTATCTGGTAGCGCCGTTCTATGGTTATGGGATTCCCGCCGGAGTCACCCCGCTGGTCAGCCGCAAATTGCTCGACGATACCGAAGTGCCGGTCGGCTTCGACTTCGGAAACTCGCGCATAGTCAGGGACGAGCATGGCAGCTGGGTTGTCGCAGGCAAGTCTGCCGCGCAGCAGGGCAAGCCGTTGTCACAGGACGATTTCAACCGCTGGGCCGACGAGTGGCGCTTGACCACGAGTCTCGGTGTAGAGCCGCGGCGCGGCGCGCGCGGCAAGGAGCGTCTGGTCGTGCACTTCAAGGATGGCAGGAAGGTGGTGATGGAAGTCATCGCGAAGGAGCCGGAATTCCTGCTTGTTCGCAGCGACGAAAACATGCAATACCGAATGGGCGCCGAAGTCGGCAGACGTCTGCTCGATCCGCGTGCGGTCGCCGAGAAGTAATCGCGGCAGATGCCTGAACTGCCCGAGGTCGAAATCACCCGCCGCGGATTGGAGCCGCACCTGGTCGGCAGGCGCGTAGAAGCCGTGGTCATACGCAACCGCAACCTGCGCTGGCCGATCGCCCGCAATCTCGGCGCGCGTATCCGCGGGTGCAGCGTGCGAACCGTGGAGCGCCGTGCCAAGTACCTGCTGATCGGTTGCGGCAGCGGTTGGCTGATTTTGCACCTCGGTATGTCAGGCAGTCTGCGCGTGCTGCCGCGCGCAACTCCGGCCGGAAAGCATGATCACTTCGACCTCGTGCTCGATTCGGGACTAAGCGTGCGGCTCACCGACCCGCGCCGATTCGGCGCCGTGCTGTGGGCGGCCGGGGACCCGAACGTTCACCCGTTGCTCGCCGACCTCGCGCCTGAACCGCTGAGCACCGCGTTCGACGCCGGCTGGCTGCACGCGCAAACCCGCGGCCGCAGCGCCGCGATCAAGACGGTACTCATGGACAGCCACACGGTGGTGGGCGTCGGGAACATCTACGCCAGCGAGTCGCTGTTCCGCGCCGGCATTCACCCTAAAACACCGGCCGGCAAAGTTTCTCGTGAACGCTGCGAGCGTCTGGTGCAGGCGATACAGGACACGCTCAATGCAGCGATCGCCGCCGGCGGCAGCACGCTGCGCGATTTTGTCGGTTCCGATGGCAATCCCGGCTATTTCCAGCAGAATTGCTACACCTATGGCAGGAGCGGAGAACCCTGCCGCGTCTGCGGGCAGACCATTCGGCTCATGCGTCAGGCCCAGCGCGCGACCTTTTATTGCCCGCAATGCCAACGCTGACACCGGGGGGACGTGGATGCACCGAATGGTGGCGATGGCTCACTTTCCCTTGACTCGCCGGGAAAACATCCCGAGAATCGCGCGGTACCGAAAGTGCGAAAACCGGACCCACAAATCCGGGTTGGAGGCCGTTAGCAAGCCTTCAGCAGTCTGGCACTAGGCGCGGATGAGGTACGGTATAGGTCGCCCGCCTGCCGGTGTTAATCCCAAGAACGACCCAACGGCGACACTGCAGTTTTTGGGGAAGAAATAAACCTTTGAGAGGAAAATCACTATGAACAGCAACAAGACTCGCTTCGCGCGCGCTGCGCTCGCGGCGGCCCTGTTTGTTGCGGGCACCGCGATGGCCGCTGATGTAGACGGCAAGCGCCTGCTCGACGCAGACAAGGAACTTGCGAAGGGCAACTGGCTCACTTACCACGGTTCCTACAAATCGTGGCACTACAGCCCGCTCGACCAGATCAACACCAAGAACGTCAGCAAGATGACGGAGGCCTGGTCGCATACGGCGTCGCGGGCCAACCGCGGCCTGCAAGGTTTCCCGCTCGCTATCGACGGTGTGCTCTATTACTCGAGCCCCTACAACCAGATTTATGCTCTGGACGGCGCAACCGGTCAGATTCTGTGGACCTACAAGCATAAGTTGAACGAGGATCTGGTGGCACGGCAGACTCACTCCCCTTATAACCGCGGGATCGCTGCCGGCTACGGCAATATCTTTATCGGCACGCTCGATGGCAAGCTGGCAGCGGTCGACATGAGGACCGGAAAACTCAGCTGGGAAACCAAGCTGCTCGATTCCGAAAAGCTGACGGTTGGCTTTACCGGCGCACCGTTGCTGGTCAAGGACAAGGTCATCATCGGTTCGCAAGGTGGCGAATGGCCCTATCGCGGCCCGATCTTCGGCGTCAATGCCAAGACCGGCGAGAAGGTCTGGGAGTTTTTCACCGTTGGCGGCAACGACGGCACGCCCAGCGACCGGCGCGATACCTGGGGCAACGATTCCTGGAAGGTCGGCGGCGGCGGCGGCTGGATGGCCGGTGCTTACGATCCCGAAACCAATTCGGTGTGGTGGGGTACCGCCAATCCGGCGCCTTTGTACGACTGGTCGGGCGACAACTGGATGACCGAAGGTGCGCGTCCTGGCATCAACCTGTACATCACCTCCGTCATTCTGCTCGATCCGGACACCGGCAACCTGAAGGCTTACCATCAGGAGCTGCCGCACGACGCGTGGGACTTTGACTCATCGATGGGCGAGTTCGTGTTCCTCGAGCGCGATGGCAAGAAGTATGTCGTGCACCCGAACAAGGGCGGCTTCATCTTTGTTTACGATCGCGCCGGCAAGCCCGTCAATGTGTACAAGGGCGTCGATGCGATCAACTTCGTCAAGGACATCAAACCCGATGGCACACTGGTCGGGCGCGTGGACTACAAGGAAGGCAAGCATGAGAACCTCTGCCCGGCAATTGCGGGCGGATATAGCTGGAACGCCGGGACCTACAACCCGAAAACCGCGCTGTTCTATCGGGTAGGCTACGAGTGGTGTATCGACCTTACGGTGGTGAAGACCGAGCCGATCACGGAACCGGTGGTGCAGCTGAACATTGGCGCCGATTTCACGTTCGTGCCACCCAAGGGCAAGAAATCGATGAGCGGCCACATCCGTGCGCGCGATCCGATCACGGGCAAGGTCAAGTTCGAGATCACCTACCCGGGAGCAACTCCCCACGCCAGCCTGCTGAGCACCGGCGGCAACGTGTTGTTTGTGCCCGAAGCCGACGGCACCTTTGCCGCGTACGACGCAACCAATGGCAAGAAGCTGTGGACGCACAACAACGGCCAGGGTCATAACGGCGGAATCATCACTTATCTGGCCAAGGGCAAGCAGTATGTTGCGGTCGAGACCGGCTGGGGTTCACTGGTCGGCGACGGCTACGGAGACTGGTTCGGCGAGCCGTGGAAGAGCATGCCGAAGGACTCCGGCGTGTTGAAGGTATTTGCCGTGCAATAAGGCGGAACTACGACCGGCAATCATTGCCGAACAATCAGGGCGGGGAGTTTCGTCCCCGCCCTTTTTTATCGTCCTCGAAAACAGTGCTGGTGCGTTACTGCGAAAACGGCGTTTGGACGTTCATCGGCGTCCGGGTACAGGATCTACCTTCGCAAAAGGATGACCGCTTTGAGAACAACTCGGCAATTGTTGAAAGAACTGCTGGCAGGCGTCGCCCTGGCCCTGAGCCTTGCGGGCGGAGCATGGGCCGACGAGACCAAGCCTGCTCAGAAACCGTTCGACGTGAAGAGCACGTTTCGAAACATCTGCGGCTTTTGTCATGAGAACTATGGCCGCAAAGCCGCCAAGGGTCCGCAACTGATGGATTCCGAGCGTACTGACGAGTTTCTGTTCAACCGGATCAAAAATGGCCTGCCCGGCCGCATGGCGGCTTTTGGCAGCGCTTTCAACGACGATCAGATCCGCCAGATCGTGATATTCATCCGTAACCTCAAACCCGGCGAAGAGCCGCAGAACCCATGAACGGTTCCATGAAGAAATCCGAAATACGCGCCGCGCTTGCTGTTTCTTGCATGTGCGCGGCGTTGTTGTTACCAGCCGGCGGTAATGCGGTAGCCCGCACCCTTGCCGAAGTGAAATCGCTGGGCGCCATATCCATGTGCGCCAATCAGGATGCGTTGCCCTATTCCAGCAACAAGCCGGAGACCCCGGGATTCCAGGTCGAAATCGGCCGCGCCATTGCCGAGGGCCTCGGAGTGCCGCTCAACATAGAATGGATTCTGCCGCGCCGGCGCGCGAATGTGGTCAATTGCGACATGATGCTCGACAGCGTCAATGACCCGGAAGTCCATGAGGGCAAGCTGCTGCTGTCGCGCCCGTACCAGAAATCCGGCGTCGCCCTTGGCTTGCGCCGCGATTCCGAATCCATCAGCAACTTCAATGAACTCAAGAAGGGCCAGAAAATCGGCGTGATGGTCAGTTCCTATGCCGCGATGGTGCTCGGCAAGGCGGGCAAGAGCATTTCGCCCTACGCCTTCCAGTCCGACATGGTGGAAGATTTGCAGAAAGGTGAGCTATATGGTGTTGCGGTGTCGGGAGCAACCATGAGCTACTACGTGATCCAGCACCCGGAATCCGGATTGCACGTGGTGAACGCCTTCGACAGCGAGCCGCAACTCAGCTGGGAAGTGTCGGTGGGATTACGCAAATCGGATCAGGCACTGGTGGATGCCGTCAACACGGTCGTAGACAGACTGCTGGCCGACGGCAGCCTTACGCGCATCTACGCCAAGTACGGAGTGGAACACAGGCCGCCGCAGTAACCCCGTCAGGCACTTTTTGTCAGGGGGGGGTCTTGACAGCCTGCTGCGTGAGTTGCAGATACCTGTTGTAGAGCTGCTCTTTGGTTTCCGGCAATGCCGGGTTCAGCGGAATGCAATCTACGGGACAGACTTCCTGGCATTGCGGCCGGTCATAGTGACCGACACACTCGGTGCATTTGTCCGGATCAATCTGATAGATTTCCTCGCCCTGAGAGATGGCGTTATTCGGACATTCCGGTTCGCACACGTCGCAATTGATGCATTCGTCCGTGATCATCAGAGCCATGGCGAACTCACTTGCGGATTTTTGCCTTCAACCGCGGAATGACCATCGGATTGACGAACGGAGATACGTCGCCGCCCAGGCTGGCAATCTCGCGTACCATCGTGGCGGAGATAAACATGTATTGCTCGGCCGGGGTCAGGAACAGGGTTTCGACATCCGGAAACAGTTTGCGGTTCATCCCGGCCATCTGAAACTCGTACTCGAAGTCGGACACGGCGCGCAGTCCCCGCAGAATGATCTTGGCGTCATGCTTGTGCAGGTAGTCCATCAGCAGACCTGAAAAGCCTTCCACCCTGACGTTGTCGAAGGGTGCCAGCGTCTCTTTAGCCATCTCCACGCGCTCTTCAACGGTAAAGAACGGGCTTTTCCCGCGGCTGTCGGCAACCGCAACGATCATTTCGTCGAATAAAGTGGAGGCGCGGCGCACCAGATCCTCGTGGCCGCGCGTGATGGGGTCAAAGGTGCCCGGATAGACAGCCTTGTTGATTCGCTTCTTCATGATCGAACGCATTTTATCAGGAGACCGTGCACCCGCCCGGCGCGGTATTGGCGCATTGTTTCGTAACCCGTTGGCAACTCTGGCAGCCGGTCGGATTCGACATAGACGCGCGCGCCGTCGTGCAAACGCTCCGGCAGCAGCGCTAACAGGCGCGGCAACAGGCCCAGGTCAAAGGGCGGATCCAGGAAGACCACACGGTAGCGGCGCGTATCGGATCGCAGGAACGCCAGCGCATCGGCGCGCGTCAGCTCAACCTGGGCGGCGCCAAGCAGGGTGTGCGTCGATTGCAGCGCGCGGAATATCTGCGCATCGCGCTCCACCATTACCACTTCCTTGGCGCCGCGCGAGGCGGCTTCAAACCCAAGCGCTCCGCTGCCGGCGAAGAGATCGAGACAGGTCTCTCCGGTCAGGTCTTGACCCAGCCAGTTGAACAGGGTTTCGCGCATCCGGTCAGGGGTGGGCCGCAGCTCCTGGGCCGCGGGAAAGCGGATCACGCGACTGCGCCATTCGCCGCCGATGATGCGAACGCTGCTGTGGCCGCGCGCCGGCAATGGAATTCAGCGGCTCTAAGGACTCGGCGACGCGCCGACCACCACGGTGACCATGCGGGACGGATCGATGCGGCGGCGCCAGGCATCTTTCACTTCCGCCAAGGTCACCGCCTCAATCCGGGCGGGAAAATCATCCAGATAAGTTGGCGGCAGCCGGTAGAAACCGATCACCGACAAGTACTCGAGGATTTTCGCATTGCTGTCGATGCGCAAGGGGAATCCGCCAACGATGTTCTGTTTTGCCGCCTCGAATTCCTGCTGTGTCGGACCGTCGGCGACGAATTTTGCCAGCGTGTCGCGCGCCACCTTGAGCGCTTCCGCAGCCTGATCCTTTTTGGTCTGTAACCCGATCTGGAACGGCCCTTCCTGCGCGAGCGGATTGAAGTAACTATAGGCGCTGTAGGCAAAGCCGCGCTTCTGGCGGATTTCCTCGTTCAGGCGGGAGGAGAAACCGCCTCCACCGAGTACGTAATTGCCCAGCCAAAGCGGAAAGTAATCAGGATCGAGCCGCTTGATGCCTGGCTGGCCGATCAGGATGTGCGCCTGCGTCGCGGCATGGGTGATCCAGTTTATTTGTTCCTTGGCGATCCGCGGGACCGGCGGCAGGGGCGGACGCGGTGCTGCTGTCTTCAAGGCGGAGGTCAACTGCTCGGCGATGGCGCGCGCCTGTTCACGGTTGAGATCGCCGATGATTGAAACCACCGCTTCCTTGCCTGAATAGTGGCGGCGGTAAAAATCAATAAGGTCCTCGCGCGTGAACCGCGCGACGGTTTCGACTTCTCCGGAGGCGCGCAGCGAATACGGGTGCCCGGCGTAGAGCAGTCGCTTGAATTCCCGGTCGGCAATGGTTTCGGGTTTGGTGTCGGATTCCTTCAGCGACGCGAGCATCCGCTCCCTCTCGCGTTCAAAGATCGGCTGCGGGAAGGTCGGCTTCTGCAAAATCGCCAACAACACGGCAAGCGCTTGGTCGCGCTCGCGCGCACTGGACAGGGTGCGCAGACCATAACCGGCTCGATCCGTGTCGAATCGCCCGCTGATATCTGCGCCGACGTCGGCGAGACGTTCTGCGATCTGGTCCTCCTCGAGGCCCTCTGCACCCAATCGCAGCATCCGCAAGGTCAGGGCGGCCACGCCGGATTTTTCGCGGCTGTCGCGGCTGCTTCCGGCCGGAAAGTCCACGGCCACGTCCAGCATCGGCAGATCATGAGTCTCGACAAACAGCACGCGGGCGCCGGCTGCTGTCTGCCACTGCTGAATCGGCAGCGTGGCGTGCGCCGGTCTCACGCCCGCCACCGTAGCGAGCGCGAGCATGCCGGCAAGCAGTTGCGCGCTGATCGTCACGGCCGTTTGCCGTCCTCGGCAGCGGGCGCGCCGCCGCTGGCGAGTCGCTGCGGATCGAGCACCGCCACCGTCAGGTTGTCGTCCACTAGATACTTGCGCGCCACCTCGCGCACCTGGTCGGCGCTGACCTCCTGCAGTTTCTTCATCTGCCGCTCGACCGAATCATGGGGCAATCCGACGGTATCCAGCGCGCCGATGCGCATCGCCTGGTAGAACACCGAATCCTGCGCGAAGACTTGCGCGGCAATGACCTGAGCCTTGACCCGACGCAACTCTTCTTCGCTTATGCCTTCCTCGACAAGGCGCCGGACCTGCTCGCGCAATGCCGTCTCGACCTCAGTCGCGCTTTTGCCTTCCGCCGGAATGCCATCGAGCAAGAACAGCCCGGGTCCGCGATTGGTGATGTCGTAGCTCGACCCCGCGGAGTTGGCGATACGGCTTTTCTTCACCAGTTCCCGGGGAAGCCGCGCCGCAGCCGAACCGTCCAGCACGCCACCCAATACCGACAGCGCGTACGGCTCCCAATCGCTGTCCACATCGCGCAGCACCGGCACGTGATAAGCCATCAGCAGGTACGGTTGCTCCGCGGGCGCCTTTAAGCTCACCCGCTTCACTCCGTGTTGCGGTGGCTCGGCTTGCGATTTGCGCTGCGGCAGCGCACGTGCGGGAATCGGGCCGAAGAATTTCCCGGCGAGCCGGAAAACCTCTTCGGCTTCGACGTCACCACCCACCACCAGCGTCGCGTTGTTCGGGGCATACCAATTTTCGTACCATTCCCGCGCGTCCGCGAGACGCATGTTCTCGAGGTCGTTCATCCAGCCGATCACCGGCGTGCGGTAGGGATGCGCCTCATAAATTGTCGCCATCATCGTTTCTGAGAGCTGGGCATGCGGGTCGTCGTCGGTGCGCATGCGCCGCTCTTCCATGATGACCTTCATCTCCTTGCGGAACTCCTCTTCCGAGAACTGCAAGTGGACCATGCGGTCCGCCTCGAGCTCGAGCGCCAGCGCGAGCTTCGACTTGTGCAGTTGCTCGTGGTAGGCCGTGTGGTCGCGCGAGGTGAAGGCGTTACTGCGGCCGCCGGCGCGGGCGATGATCCGGGAAAACTCGCCGCCCGCCACTTTTTGGGTGCCTTTGAACATCATGTGCTCCAGCACGTGCGCCACACCGGTCGTCCCGCTGACTTCATCCATGCTGCCCGCGCGATACCAGACCATGGCTACCACTACAGGGGAGCGATGATCCTCTTTGACAATGACCTTCAGGCCGTTGGCGAGCGTGCGTTCCACCGTGTTGCCCTTCGCACCTGCCGGAGCGGTGCAGACAAAGGCGGACGCCAACACCGCCCAGCACGCAAGCGCGAGCTTATCGAGCATGGTTATGGATGATTTCCGAACAAACAGAATAGAATTGCGGCTGTATTTTCGAGTACTGCTCTGACAGCGGCAGAGTATGTTGAGTTTCCTCAAACATGACAAGGATGAATCGATGAATGGCGGCGGCGACGGCGGCTGGGCCGCCAGGTTGCGTCGCGGCCTGGCGGCTACCCGCTCGCGATTTGGCGCCCAGTTTGCGACGGTGTTCGGAAGTGGCCGCAAAGTCGATGAGCAGCTTTTCGAGGACCTTGAAAGCGTCCTGCTGTCCTGCGATGTCGGGGTCGAGGCCAGCCGTTACCTTCTGGAGCAGACACGCGCTCGCTCGCAACGAGAGCGCCTGCAGGATGCAACGCAGATTCGCGACGCGTTGCGGCAGGCGCTCCTTGATCTGCTCGCACCGCTGGCGCAGCCGCTCGACCTGTCTCTTGGCAAACCATTCGTAATCCTGATGGCCGGCGTCAACGGCGCCGGCAAGACGACGTCCATAGGCAAGCTCGCCGCCTTTTTCCAGAGCCGGGGAAAATCGGTTTTGCTGGCGGCAGGCGACACCTTTCGCGCTGCGGCACGCGAGCAATTGAAAGTCTGGGGTGAACGCAATGGCGTCACGGTGGTTTCCCAGGACGGCGGCGATACTGCGGCCGTCATTTTTGATGCCGTTCAGTCGGCCTTATCGAAAGGCATTGATGTGGTCATCGCGGACACAGCTGGACGGCTGCCGACCCAGCTGCACTTGATGGAAGAGATCCGCAAGGTCAAACGAGTCATCTCCAAGGTCATCCCCGACGCGCCGCATGAAGTCTTGCTGGTGCTGGATGCCAACACCGGACAGAACGCAATCGCGCAGTTGAAAGCTTTCGACCAGGCGCTGGGGGTGACCGGAATAATACTTACCAAGCTCGACGGCACCGCCAAGGGCGGCGCCATCGCCGCGATTGCGCGCCAACAACCGATCCCGCTGCGTTTCGTGGGCGTTGGCGAAGGCATCGACGATTTGCGGCCGTTCTCGGCTGAACAATTCGTGGAGGCCTTGTTCTGATGACGCAAAGTCGGCAGCCGGGAAATGACGCCCAGGGCTCACGAATGATCAGCGTCAGCCACATATCGAAACGCTACCCCGGCGGCTACGAAGCGCTGCGCGATGTGACCTTCAGCGTCGAGCCCGGCGAGATGGTGTTCATTACCGGTCATTCGGGCGCGGGCAAGAGCACCCTGTTGAAGATGATCGCCGCGATCGAAATGCCGAGTTCCGGTGGTGTAATTATCAACGGCCAGAACGTCTCGGCGATGAAATCCGGTGCCATTCCGTATTTGCGGCGTAATTTCGGACTGATTTTCCAGGACCACAAATTGCTCTTCGATCGCAGCGTCTTCGAGAACGTGGCACTGCCGCTGGCGATCACCGGATTTCCGCGCGGCGAGATCGCACGCCGCACCCGCGCGGCTCTCGACAAGGTCGGCTTGCTGGGGCGGGAGAAAGCCCGGCCGATCACGCTCTCGGGGGGCGAGCAGCAAAGGCTTTGCATCGCCCGCGCGATCGTCAATCGCCCCGCAATCTTGCTCGCCGACGAACCTACTGGAAATCTCGACGCCGCCTATGCCGAGGAAATCATCGGCATGTTCAAGTCCTTCAATCAGGTGGGCGTGACTGTGGTGATCGCCACTCACGACCAGGCGCTCATCGGTCGACTCGGCCCGCGCATTCTTCACCTCGACCACGGAACGCTCGCCGCATGAACTGGCTGCTGGCCCACTTTGACACGCTGCGCGAGAGCCTGGTCCGGCTGGCGCGCCAGCCTTTCGCAACCGGTTTAAATGTGATTGTGATCGGCATCGCTTTGTCCTTGCCGGTCGGGTTTTATCTTGGCATCGACAATCTGCAGGCGTTTTCACGTCAGCTTTCCAGCGACCCCCAGGTCAGCATCTTCATGGCCATGGACGCCGGGGCGGCGGATATCGCTGCCGTAGAGCGCCGTCTGCGCAGCCATCCCGAGGTCGGCCGGGTCGATTTCATCGCGCGCGATCAAGCGCTCGCCAGGCTCAAACGCAGCGCCGGACTGGCCGATGTGCTGGCCGATTTGGAACGTAACCCCTTGCCCGACGCCTTCGTGGTCACTGCCAGGAGCAACGACCCGTCGACGCTGGAGGCGCTGCGCGACCAAGCCGGGCGCTGGCCGAAGGTCGAGCATGTGCAACTGGACGCAGAGTGGGCACGGCGTCTGGACGCGGCGCTCGGGGTTGGAAGGCTGCTGGTCACGCTGCTGGCTGCCCTGCTGGCGCTGGCCCTGGTGGCGGTCACGTTCAACACCATTCGCCTGCAGATCCTCACGCGGCGCGATGAAATCGAGGTATCCAAGCTGATCGGCGCCACCAATCCTTTTATCCGCCGCCCATTCCTTTACCTCGGGTCACTGCAGGGTCTCGCGGGCGGTTGTGCGGCATGGCTCATCGTGACTCTGGCGCTGGTGGTACTCAACGTCCAGCTTGCCGAGCTCACGACGCTCTATGGCACGGCATTCAAGCTGCAGCCCCTGGATGCCGCCGACTCGCTCCTCCTGCTGGGCTTTTCGGCGGCATTGGGGTGGCTTGGCGCCTGGCTGTCAGTAAGTCGCCACTTATGGCAAATCGAGCCCCGGTAAACGGGCATCCGGGCACCGCGGGAGGGAACTTTCGGGGCCATTGGCACTCCGAGGATCAGAGTGCTAGTATCTGCAAAGCTGGCAAAAAGGAGGAGCATCCGATGTCCAATGCACTGACTCATGCGGTTGCGTTCCCGTCGACGACGGGCAGCCTGGATACCTATGTTCAGGCGGTCAACCGCTACCCGCTTCTGACGCAGGAGCAGGAAACTGCGCTCGCCCGTCGCCTGCGCGACGAAGGCGATGTGGATGCGGCGCGCCAATTGGTGTTATCGCACCTGCGCGTGGTGGTGTCCATTGCCCGCGGCTATCTGGGCTACGGGTTGGCCCACGCCGACCTGATTCAGGAAGGTAACGTCGGCCTCATGAAAGCCGTCAGGCGCTTCGATCCCGAACGCGGAGTGCGCCTGGTGTCGTTCGCGGTCCACTGGATCCGCGCCGAAATCCACGAATTCATCCTCAAGAACTGGCGCATCGTCAAAGTCGCCACCACCAAGGCGCAGCGCAAACTATTCTTCAATCTGCGCAGTCTCAAGCAGGGGCTGTCAACCATGAGTCCGGACGCGGTCGCGGAGATGGCCCGGCATCTCAACGTCCGCACCGAGGATGTGGTGGAGATGGAAACCCGGATGGGCGGGCATGACGTGGCGCTCGAGCCTTCGACCGACGAGGACGAAAGCTTCGCGCCCATTGCCTATCTGGCTGACCCTGCGGATGAGCCGGGGCTGGTGCTCGAGCATGACCAGTCGGAACGCGCCCGCAGCCAGGGGCTCGAACAGGCACTGGCTGCACTGGACCCGCGCAGCCGCCGCATCATCGAGGCACGCTGGTTGCGCGAGCAGGATTCAGCGACCTTGCACGAACTTGCCGACGAATTTGGTGTTTCCGCCGAACGCATTCGCCAGATAGAAGGACAGGCGATGAAGAAAATGCGCGCGCTGATGGCGCCGGCTGCGTCCTGATTCGTCGAAATCCCCGAGAAGCCCCGCCGAGCGCGGGGCTTTTTTTGAGTTTTTTTTTACGAGTGTTTGAGCAGCAAGGCAATGTCGTGGGCAAAAACCTCCGATCCTTGCCCATAACTCACATACAGGCGCAGTCGTCCCTGCGGGTCGAAAATATACGTGCCCGCGGAATGATCCATGGTGTAGCTGTCGGGGCGTGCGCCGGAAACTTTCTGATAGATGATCTTGAATTCTTTCGCTACCCGGGAGGTTTCCTCGGCACTGCCGCGCAGGGCCAGGAAACGCGGGTCGAATGCGGTCACGTACTGCGACAGCACTTGCGGAGTATCGCGCTGCGGATCCACAGTCACCAGCAATACCTGCACCTTGTCCGCGTCGCCACCGAGCTTTTTCACTGCGGCTGCCAGTTCTGCGAGCGTGGTGGGACAAACGTCAGGACAATGCGTGAAACCGAAGAACAACACCACCACCCGACCGCGGAAATCGGCCAGCGCCCGAGGCTGGCCGGTATGGTCGGCAAGCGCGAAATCCCGGCCGAAACTGGCTCCGGTGATATCGGTTGCGCGAAAACCCGGCTTGCCTTGGTTGCACGCGCCAAGCGCAAGCAGCGTGACCAAGATCAGCAGACACAGGCGCACCGCCGGCATCATGAGTCCTTGCCGCTTAGACGCGAAAATAGTGATCCACCAGAAGCGCGGCAAACAGCAGCGACAGATACACGATGGAGTAACGGAACGTTTTTCTCGCCAGTTCGTCGCTGTAAGCCACGCAGATGCGGACGGCGTAGATCAGAAACACCGCGCCCAGGATTACGGCGCTTCCCAGGTAAATCAGGCCGCTCATGCGGCTGGCGAAGGGCAGCGCCGTGACCGCGAGCAGGATCACGGTGTAGAACAGTACGTGCAGGCGCGTGAAGCGATCGCCGTGGGTGACCGGCAGCATCGGGACGCCGGCCTTGGCGTACTCGTTCTTCCGATACAGCGCCAGGGCCCAGAAATGTGGAGGGGTCCAGGCAAATATGATCAGGAAGAGCAGCAACGCGTCGGCGGCGACTTCACCAGTCACCGCTGTCCAGCCTAGCACCGGCGGCATCGCTCCAGAGGCACCGCCGATCACTATGTTCTGCGGCGTGAGCGGCTTGAGCAACACGGTGTAGATCACCGCATAACCGACAAACGTGGCCAGTGTCAGCCACATGGTGAGCGGATTGACCAGCAGGTAGAGCATGCTCAGTCCGAAACCGCCGACCACGCCGGCAAACAGCAATGTCTCCAACGACGTGACGGTACCCATCGGCAGCGGGCGGGCGCGGGTGCGCGCCATTTTTGCGTCGATCTTCTGCTCCACCAGGCAATTGACTGCAGCTGCCGAGCCCGCCACCAGAGCGATGCCCAATGTCGCGAAGAGCGCGGCGAACCAGAACACCGGGGACAAAAGACGCTCTGCAGGAACCGCCAGGAACATGCCGATCACCGCAGTAAAGACGATCAGGGACACCACCCGCGGCTTGGCCAACTGCAGCAACTGCTGCATTCGCGACGGTTGTGTCTGGGAATGAAAGGAAACCGACATCTGCTAACGGAAGCTGGACGGCGAATGGGCCGCAAAGTTTAGCATTACCAGCGCGGCCAGCAACAGCGCGGCCGTACCGTTGTGGGCCACCGCCACAAACAACGGCAGCCCGCCCAATACATTGGTGATGCCGAGCATGATCTGGATCAACAGGAGCGCCATTACCGCAATACCGAACCGGCGCAGATCCCGCAGCCGCATAACCGAACGTGCAAGAATCGCCAGAACTCCAAAGGTAGCCAGCGCACCCACGCGATGCGTCCACTGGATTGCATTGAGCGCCTGGTTCGATAACGCGTCGCCGTCGGCGGTCATGCCCAGCTCGCGAAAGATATGGAATCCGTGGCTAAAATCCATCGTCGGGGTCCATGCGCCATGGCAGGTCGGGAAGTCGACACAGGCCAGCGCAGCGTAGTTGGTGCTGACCCAGCCACCCAGCGCGATCTGAGCTGCCAGGACGACCAGGCCGAGAACCGCCCAAGGCCGGATCGCGCGCAACGTCGAGGGTTGGCCGCCGCTGACGCCCAGATGCCTTGCGGTCAGCCAAGTTAAAAGTGCGATCAAGGCCATGCCACCGAGCAAATGCAGGGTCACGATCGCCGGTTTTAGCAACAGGGTCACCGTCCACTTGCCGAACAGTCCCTGCGCGATGACCAGCCCGACCATCGCGAGCGGCAACCCGAGCCGCGCGGGCGGATAGTCCGCACCGTGATTGCCACGACGCCGCAAGGTCACCGTCTGCCAGGCAATGGCCACGATCATCACGCCGACGAACGAGGCAACGTAGCGATGCAGCATCTCGTTCCAGGCTTTGGGCAGCGATACCGGACCGGTGGGCGCGACCGACTCGGCAGCGCGTATTTCTGCCGCCGCATGCGTAGGCGACAACTTGCCATAGCAACCGGGCCAGTCCGGGCAGCCGAGGCCGGCGTCGGTCAGCCGCACGTAGGCGCCCAGCATCAACAGCCCGAGTGTCACGATCGTGGTAGCCACGACCAGCGTGCGCAATTGCCAGTAGCGTGCGAACACCACCAGCGCCACCACCAGCGACCCGCCCCATGCCGCCGCGTGCAGTGCATTCAGGGAGAACTGCCAGACTGCCGAATCCTGCATTCTTTATTTCCTCAGTGTTCCTTTTGCCGCCAACCGCTGGAAACCTTCAACAGTTTGGTGATGTCGTTCTTCATCCGTTGCGGATCTGCTTCGCGCGGGAAGCGCATCATCAGGTTGCCGAGAGGATCAATAACGTAAATGTGGTCACGCGGCGAACGCGGCGCCTGCAGAAGGCGCAGCAGCGGATCTGCGTCGCCGCGAAACTGGCGCGTCCCCTCATACTGCGATGCGATCGCGGGCGCCGGTTGCCGGCCGTCGGCGATCAGCCACAAGCGCTCGATGCGGTCCCTGTCCTTGCCCTGGGTCAGGCGGATCTGGCGCATCAGATACAGCTTGGACTGACAGTACCGGTCGCAGTCGCCTGAATCGACCATGACGAGCACCCATTTGCCGCGCAGCTGATCGAAGCGGAGGACCGCGCCGTCGCGATCGACAATGGCTACCCCTGCCAGCGGCGTGACCTTCAGCAATTCGCCGTAGTTGGTGAATGTCTGGGGCTTCCAGAAATAGAAGAGCAGGATGGAGGCAACGAACGGCGCCAGGCTAACGGCGCCGAGCAGCATCAGGATTTTCCGGGCCTTCTTCGGATCGGGAGCGTCTGACATGAAAAAAAATATAGAGAAATACAATCAATGCGCACAGCGAAAACCATTGCGCCGCGTATCCGTAATGCTTGGCGATGCCAAAATCAGGGCGGTCCCATGAACGCGCCAGACCGTCACCGAGATCATTGTGCTGCTCGATCACAACCGGATGGATGTCGAGCTGCATCCTGCTGCGATAACGCTCGATGGTAAGGTTCTGCCACACCGGTCCGCTTGTTTCCGTCCCGGATAATTCCAGAAATCGCCCAGGCAGCATTGCAATGCCGACAACCGAGACTTTGCCGCGTGGTGTCTTCACCTCGGGCAGGCGGGTGCGGTCGGTACCCGCCGCAATCCAGCCGCGATTGACCAGAACGTATTTCTGTGAACCCGAAAGTTTCAGCGGCATGATCACGTGATAGCCGGCCACGCCCGACAACACCTTGTTGTCGAGCAGCACGCCCGCTTCCGGCACAAACTCGCCCGCGGCTTCGATCCGGCGGAAGAGCAGCTGCCGCGCCTCGACGGGCATGGGTGACAAGACCACTGGGGCATCGGCAGCGGTGCGGTCGTAAGCCTGCTGCAAACTTTCTTTTTCGCGCGCGCGATCGATCTGCCAGTTGCCCGCGGCCGCCGTCAACGCAATGCCGACAATGGCAGCCGCGGTCGGCAGCCATCCCGGCCGGCGCAAGCGCTTTGAGGTCGCTGGCACACTCACGCGATGCGTCGCGGAAGTGGAAGCAGCAGTGCGTATCGGCTACACTGGAACTCACTTGCACTGACCCCAGCGATCATGAAACTCGTCGTCATCGCCTTTCTCATTGTCATCGTTGCCAGCCTCGCCTCGGCGCTGATCTACCTGATCCGCGACAAAGGACAATCGGACCGCACGGTGAAGGCGCTGACGGTCCGCATTGCGCTTTCCGTCACACTGTTTCTGCTGCTCATGGCCGGTTACTACTTCGGCATCATTCCAAAGCAAGGGTTCTAAAAAAAATAGCCGCACAGGTCTGATGTGCGGCCCCAATCGCCCGCTTATCCCGCGGGTTTATTCCCCCCTTTAAGTTTTTCTTCTTGCTTTTTCGTAACGCATTACTACAGCCAGTAGACCAATATGAACAGCAGCAGCCAGACCACATCAACGAAGTGCCAGTACCACGAAACACCCTCGAAGGCGAAATGGTGATCGGCGGTGAAATGCCCTCTTATCGAGCGGGCCAGGATCACCATCAGCATGATGGTGCCAATGGTGACATGGAAGCCGTGGAATCCGGTCAACATGAAAAAGGTGGCACCGTACGCTCCCATGTTTAGCGTCAGGTTCAACTCGTGGTAGGCGTGAATGTATTCGTAGGCCTGTAAACCCAGGAACAGCAGACCCAGAGCGATGGTGGCGACCAGGCCCCAGATCAATTGAGCGCGGTTGTTCTTCTTCAGGCCCCAATGCGCCCACGTGACGGTTACGCCGGAACTCAGCAAGATCATCGTATTGATCGCGGGAATGCCCCAGGCGCCCATGGGCGTGAAGGTTTCTTCGATGCCGGGACCCGAGATCGGCCAGTTATGTGCGGAGAAACCCGGCCATAACTGTTCCATGGTATCGCCGCTGCCAAGCCAGGGCACCGCCAGCACCCGCATATAAAACAGGGCGCCGAAAAATGCAGCGAAGAACATGACTTCGGAGAAGATGAACCAACTCATGCCCCAGCGGAAGGAAACATCCACTTGCTTGTTGAAACTGCCGCCTTCGCTTTCGCGGATCACCGTGCCGAACCATCCGAACATCATGTAAACGAGTATCGCCATTCCCGCCAGTACCACCCACGGACCGGCGCCGATGCCGTTCATCCAGAGAACTCCCCCGATAGCCATCAGAAACAGCGCCGTCGACCCGAAGACGGGCCAGTGCGATGGCTCAGGCAGGTAATAACGTGTGGATTGGCTCAGCATTCCCGATTCTCCCTAAGTATTGTTTGCCCTGCACTCATTGCCCCGCCGATTCAGCCGACGATGAATCTCGCCAGCAATATAAGCGTGCCTACAAATATTGCTGCGCCGACGATACCCGCGATAATCACCTGCATCGGCGTGATACCGGCCAGGTCCGCCTGGTCGTCCGAACGCCTGCGCACCCCAAAAAAAGACCAAAACACGGTCCTGAACAGCCGCAGAGGGGAAATCTTTGCTGGCCTACCCTGCTGCTGATCCGCCACGGCGAGGCCTCGCTGCGGCCGGTGCGGCGCCTTCCACCTTGAAGAAAGTGTAGGAAAGCGTGACCGTATTAACGTCGCGTGGCAGCCCCTGTTCGATGACGAAGACCACCGGCATCTGCCGCACTTCTCCCGCCGCGAAACTCTGCGTGGTAAAACAAAAACAATCGAGCTTGCGAAAATATTTTGCCGCTACCTGGGGCCCGTAACTCGGTATCGCCTGGCCGGCAACTGCCTGGTTCGAGCGGTTGCGCACTTCGTACATCACCTCCACGAGTTGCCCGGGATGCACCCTGACGCTGGTCTGCAGCGGCCTGAACTGCCACGGAAGATCGCTGCGCAAGTTGGCATCGAACTCAAGTGTTACCAGCCGGCTCCGGTCCACTTGCGTGTTGACCGGGGGCGCACTTGCTTTCTCGACATCGTAGATGCCGGTAACGTCGCAGATCAACTTGTACAACGGCACTAGCGCGTAGCCGAATCCGAACATGCCGACGGTGACGATCAGCAACTTGACCAGTATTGAACGATTCTCCGCGGCCCGGCTCATTTCCAGTGACGCAGAATCACGCCCACAAAAAAAGCTAGCGCAACCGATGCCAGGATCAGCGCAGTTCTGATTTTCCGCGCCTGCAGTTGCTTCGCCTGCTGATCATTCATGTCGGTAACGGCGTGACGGCTTGCACCGTCACGCCCGAAGTTACTTCACCGTCGGCGGCGTCTCGAAGGTGTGATACGGCACCGGTGTCGGCAGGTGTGTCCACTCGAGCGAATCTGCACCCTCCCATGGCTTCTGCGGTGCTTTCTCGCCGCTGCGGATGCACTTCAGCACAACATACAGGAACAGCAGTTGCGACAGGCCGAACCCGAATGCGCCGATCGATGAAATCATGTTGAAATCGGTGAACTGCGGGGAATAGTCCGGGATTCGGCGCGGCATTCCTGCGAGTCCGAGGAAGTGCTGCACGAAAAAGATCATGTTGAAGAAGATCATCGACAGCCAGAAGTGCCACTTGCCCAACGTTTCGTCGTACATGTGGCCGGTCCACTTGGGCAGCCAGAAATATACCCCGGCGAAGGCGGAGAACAGCGCGCCGGCCACCATCACATAGTGGAAGTGCGCGACCACGTAATAGGTATCGTGCAACTGGATGTCCACCGGCACGATCGCCAGCACCAGGCCGCTGAAGCCGCCCAGGGTGAACAGGAAAAGGAAGCCGATGGCAAACAGCATCGGCGTCTCGAACGTAAGCGAACCCTTCCACATCGTAGCCACCCAGTTGAACACCTTCACGCCGGTAGGCACGGCGATCAGCATGGTCGCGTACATGAAGTAAAGCTGCGCGGTGGTCGGCAAGCCGGCCGTGTACATGTGATGCGCCCACACCAGGAAGGAGAGAATTGCGATCGAAGCGGTCGCATATACCATTGAGGTATAGCCGAACAGGGGCTTGCGTGAAAACGCGGGAATCACCTGGGAGATCACTCCGAACGCCGGGATGGCGATGATGTAGACCTCGGGGTGGCCAAAGAACCAGAAAATGTGCTGAAAGAGTACCGGATCACCGCCGCCTGCGGCGTTGAAGAAATGGGTGCCGAAATGGCGGTCGGTCAAGGTCATGGTTACCGCGCCTGCCAGAACCGGCATGACCGCGATCAGCAGATAGGCCGTGATAAGCCAGGTCCAAACAAACAAAGGCATCTTCATCAGGGTCATCCCGGGCGCCCGCAGGTTCAGGATCGTGGTGATGATGTTGATGGAACCCATGATCGACGACATGCCGAGGATGTGGACCGCGAAAATCGTCAGGTCCATGCCCATGCCCTGCTGAACGGTAAGCGGCGCGTACATGGTCCAACCCACGCCCGGGGCGCCGCCGGGAACCGCCAGAGAGATCAGCAGCAGCAACGCTGCCGGCGGCAGCAACCAGAAACTCCAGTTGTTCATGCGCGGAAACGCCATGTCTGGAGCGCCGATCTGCATCGGGATCAACCAGTTGGCGAACCCGACAAAGGCCGGCATGATCGCGCCGAACACCATGATGAGCCCGTGCAGCGTAGTCATCTGGTTGAACACCTCGGGATTCACCACCTGCATTCCTGGCATGAACAATTCGGCGCGGATCACCATCGCCATGGCGCCGCCGGTAAGGAACATCACGAAACTGAACCACAGGTACATCGTGCCGATGTCCTTGTGATTGGTGGTCTTCACCCAGCGCATCAGGCCGCCGGGATAATGATCGTGGCCGTGCGCGTGGTCGTGTTCGTGGCCGATGACTGCGCTCATGGTTGCTTCTCCTCGATAACCTTGCGTTTGTTTCCGGGTGGGAATCCGATCGCCGCGCCTATTTGGTGGCCGGTGCCGCCGCGCCGGCGATGGCGACATTGGTCGCACTCGCGGCCGCCGCGGTCTTTTGCTTTGCCGCCCAGGCGGCGAATTCACTCTGCTCGAGCACTTCCACCACGATCGGCATGAAACCGTGCTCCTTGCCGCACAATTCTGCACATTGGCCGCGGTAGATCCCGGTCTTGTCGACCCTGAACCAGGCGTCACGAATGAAGCCTGGAACCGCGTCCTGCTTTACGCCGAATGCGGGCACCCACCATGCATGCAGCACGTCGTTGGCGGTGATCAGCACGCGCACTTTCTTGCCGACCGGAACCACCAGGGGCTTGTCGACTTCGAGAAGGTAATGCTCGCCCTTGGGTTCCGACCCGTAAATTTGCGCGCGTGGAGTGGCCAGCGTGCTGTAGAACTGCACGCCGTCAGCCACTCCGGAAAGGTCGCCTTCTCCCTTGAGATATTCGTAACCCCATTTCCACTGGTAGCCGGTGACTTTGATGGTCATATCCGGAGCGGAGGTGTCCTTCATCGCCAGCAGCGATTGGGTCGCGGGCCATGCCATGCCGATCAGGATGAAGAAAGGCACGATCGTCCAGATGACCTCGACGGTGGTGTTCTCGTGAAATTGCGCAGCCCGGTGGCCGACCGACTTGCGGTGTTTGATCACCGAGTAGAACATCATGCCGAACACGCCGATGAAGATGATCAGGCAGATGACCAGAACAATGGTGTGGAGGTCGTAGGTCTGGCGGGCGATCTCTGTTTGCGGTTCCTGCAGGTTGTACTTGGCCTGCGCCCACGCCAGGCCGGCGAACGGCATCGAGGCCGCGATCACGGCGATTCGCTGCAACAACGTCTTGATCATACTTCCCCCAAAGAGTGCCTCTTATTTAACGGACATTCAGATGTTTCTTGAGGCGGCGCGCCGTGGCCGCGAGCTGCTTGTCGGTCAAGAACTTGCCGAACTCCACTTCCTTTCCGTGGGATCGTAACGCCAATCTGCCGCGCTTCATGCCCCGTGGCTCGCTGATGATCAAATGCGCCCAGTGGCGGTTGAATTCGTATCTGCTTACGCTGCCGCGTTCCCCGCGCTCGATCACAACCTGATCGTCGTGCATGGTCATGCGCTCGTAATCGGCGGCGTGCTGCTCCATGTATCGGAACGCCAGACCCAGCACCAACAGTTCCAGTCCCGCGAATGGCAGGATCGGCCATGCGCCGTTCAATGCGAATCCGAGGGAAATCGCCAAAATAACCGCCGCAAGGGAACCCAGTACCAGACGCCTGCTGCCCGAGGAGAGAGAATTATTGCGCCGGGCGACCAGCGTGATATCGGCCGCCCCCTCTGCTGTATCGCCGTTCATGCCAGACACCCGTTTTTGCATGGCCCTGACGTGGGCCGGCAAGACGCACACCCGTCGCGTTTTCGCGCGCGGAAATGTAGCACAAGCGCCCAGACGATAGCAAGGAAACGGGCCGTCGGCACCACGGCGAAGCGCGCCGGTATTAGTGCTCCCCTGCCGTGCCCGTTTCCACTGCATCCAGATCGATAAAGGATGCGGCCAGCATCGTGTCCTGCGTGCCCAAAGGTAGCGTAGTACCCAGGCTGCGCAGTGCGTCCGTCATGCGCTGCTGCAACGCCATTGGAGACTGATCAAGATACTGCCCCCCCACGCGGTTTGATCTCTATCACCGGATGACCACTGGGACCCCGCCGCGGTTCGGGCTTCCACGCATGCCCGTACACGACCTCAAAGGTCGCCGGAAGTCGCCCGTCACGCCGCATTTCCTCGTAACGCCGGCTCAGCTCCTCAAGCGTGCGCCGGCCGGTGAGGCCGCGACTGCGTCCGATCGCAACATTCTGGGCGCCCATTGCCTTTAGCTCCCGCATCAGGGTCTTCACATCGGCATAAGTAAGGATAAGGTGCTCCATGTCCATGACTGGATCGGCAAATCCGGCTTGGATCAGCATGTCGCCGATGTCGTGCAGGTCGTAAAAGCGATGGACGTGCACGCCGCCGGTATCACCCGCGAAAGCCCGGCGCAGCTCCTTCAAGGTATCCGGGCCAAGTGTGGTAAAGCTCAGCAGTCCTCCGGGCTGAAGGACGCGCTGGCACTCCGAAAATACCCGCGGCAGGTCGTTCGCCCATTGGAACGCCAGGTTGGACCAGAGCATGCCGACCGTGCCGGTGCGAACAGGCATGTGCTCGTTGTCGCCGCATATGAACAGTTCGCGCCGCCGGCCTATCCACTTTTTCCAGTGCGGCAGGCGCGAGCGCGCTGCCTGCAGCATCGCCGGAGCGATTTCGAACTCGACTACCGTTGCGCGCGGATAACGCCGCGACAGCCCTTCTGCGGCGAATCCGGTGCCGCCGCCGGCATCGAGAATCAGCGCGGGCGCAATGCTTACCAGGTCGAGCCGCTCGAGCGCCCGCGCGCAGATTTCCCGTTGCAACGCCGCCGCGCGGTCATAGGTAGACGCAGCGAGTTCGAAAGAACGCCGCAACTGGCGCTTGTCCAGCGGGAATCCGGGGTTCACGCCGAAACCTGCTCAGCCCGATGCAGCACCTGCACGCCCTGTGCTCGGTCATGTAGTCGACGCGGGCGGCGCAAACTCCGCGCATCGAGCGCGGGGAACTCAGCGGAGAATTCGCGCATCAGAAATGACTGAACGGAAAAGGAGGTGACGAAGCGCTGCGCTTCGATCAGTCCTGGTTACGCATGACCGCCATCGGCTTCAGGCCGAGCTTGTCGAACAATTCACGATCGCGTTCTGCTTCCGGATTGCCGGTGGTGAGCAACTTGTCGCCGTAGAAAATCGAATTGGCCCCGGCCAGGAAACACAGCGCCTGCAACTCCGCAGACATCTCCTCGCGTCCGGCGGACAGACGCACTATCGCGTCGGGCATGGTAATGCGCGCAGCAGCGATGGTGCGCACGAACTCGAAAGAGTCGAGCTTTGGCGTCCCATACAACGGCGTGCCCTCGACCTGGACCAGATTATTGATCGGCACGCTCTCCGGATGCGGGTCAAGGTTCGCCAGTTGGGCGATCAGCCCGGCACGACTGGCGCGCGATTCGCCCATGCCGACGATGCCGCCGCAACAGACGCGAATGCCTGCCGCGCGCACTTTCTCCAGCGTGTCCAGGCGTTCACCCTGTCCGCGGGTCGTGACAATCTCGCCGTAGAATTCGGCTGCGGTATCCAGATTGTGGTTGTAGTAATCGAGCCCGGCGGCCTTGAGCTGCTCGGCCTGTCCGTCCTTGAGCATCCCCAGGGTGGCACAGGTTTCCAGCCCCAGCGCCTTCACCGCGCTCACCATGGCGGCTACCGTGTCAAGATCGCGCTGCTTCGGACCGCGCCATGCCGCACCCATGCAGAAGCGCGATGCGCCATTTGTTTTTGCCGCACGCGCCGCGCTCACCACTTCGTCGACCGTCATCAGTGGCTCGTTCTCCACGCCGGTGTGGTACCGGGCAGCTTGCGGACAATATCCGCAGTCTTCCGGACAGCCGCCGGTCTTGATCGACAGCAGCGTCGACAGTTGCACTTCGTTGGCGGTGAAATGCCGGCGATGAATTTGTTGGGCTCGAAAGATCAGATCTCCGAACGGCTCCGCAAGCAGCGTCTCGACGGCGGCGACGGTCCAACGCCGCGGGGTCTGCACAGAGGAATCTGCAATGCTTTGGTGTGCCGACTGGGGCATCATGGTTGCGAGCTTCGTTAAGCAGATTGGGAGTTGCGAGGATGTTCGTTGAAGGTGGGATTCATGTCAAATTTCCGCCATACGGTGTTTGACAATTGCTTGTCCGTTGTGCGGGGATTGCTACCGCCCGCCTGCCTCTTATGTGCCGCGGCTGGCGAGGCCGATGGATTATGTGAGGGCTGCCGCCGATCGCTGCCGCGGCTGTCCGCGCCGCTTTGCCCGATCTGCGCGGCCCCGAGCATCAGAGCGGAAATGTGCGGGCGCTGTTTGACCCGGCGCCCCGCTTTCGACCGGGTAGTAGCGGCTTTGGCATACGCATTTCCAGCCGATGCATTGGTTCGCGCGCTCAAATACCGGGGCAGTCTGGCTTGCGCACGACCGCTCGCTACCACGCTTGCCGGCGCGCTCGATCCTGAGCCTTATCCCGATCTGCTGGTGGCCATGCCACTGACGCAGCAGCGGCTGCGCGAACGGGGATTCAATCAGGCGATGGAGATCGCGCGGCTGATCGGCGCGGAATTCGGACTGAAAATCACCGCGAGCGGTTGCCGGCGTACCCGCGAAAGCGCGCCGCAGGCATCGTTGCCGTGGAAGGAGCGGGCCGCGAACGTGCGCAACGCCTTTGCCTGCGAACTCGATCTGGAAGGCAAGATCATCGCGGTGGTGGACGATGTGCTCACCACCGGCGCGTCGCTGAACGAACTGGCGGTGACGCTCAAGCGCCGCGGTGCACGGGAAGTGTGGGGATGGATCGTGGCGCGCACGCCGCCACCCCACTAGATCGCGCTGTTGGCTTATTTCTTCGGCGACAATTCCCGCAACTGGCGCTCGACAAAGGCCTGCAATTCTGCGTTGAGCTGCTTGGAATCGGCGGCGCGCTGGAACGCATCCTGCGCATCGGCAAACTGGTCCGTGGCGCGCAGGGACATGCCCAGCCCCATCAGCCATACCGCGTTGCCGGGGGAGGACTGCAGCGCGGTGCGATAATATTCCGCCGCATCCCTGTGTCGCCCATCACGCTGCAGCAACGCAGCGAGAAACGCATGGAACTCGGGATCAGCGCGGACATGAGGCAGCGCCGCCACCAAGGTGTTGATGGCGCCGTCGAGTTCTCCGCGATCGACTTCAAGCCGAGCCAGCACCATGGCGTGACGGGGTTGACGCGGATTCAGCTCGAGGGCTCGGCGCAATAACTCCTCGGCTTCGCCGTGGCGGCCGCTATCCAGCATCAGGCCAAGCAAGGCCTGACGGGCGCCAACATGCGTGGGATCCTCTTTCAGCGCG
>Ga0207708_10000533_pt1 | contig 29368 bp, 29 predicted proteins | sample KBSK5101metaG_FD_184340 | JGI IMG/M metagenome (GOLD analysis project Ga0207708, IMG submission 184340) | Corn, switchgrass and miscanthus rhizosphere microbial communities from Kellogg Biological Station, Michigan, USA - KBS K5-10-1 metaG... | ecosystem: Host-associated > Plants > Roots >... | reverse complement strand
ACAGTTCGGTCCCTATCCGCCGCGCGCGCAGGAAACTTGAGAAAGGCTGTCCCTAGTACGAGAGGACCGGGATGGACGAACCTCTGGTGTGCCAGTTGTTCTGCCAAGAGCACGGCTGGTTAGCTACGTTCGGAAGTGATAACCGCTGAAAGCATCTAAGCGGGAAGCACGTTTCAAGATGAGGTTTCCCACCGGGTTAACCGGGTAAGGCCCCCAGTAGACGACTGGGTTGATAGGCCGGAGGTGTACAGCAGTAATGCCTAGCCGACCGGTACTAATAGGCCGAGGGCTTGTCCCTCAAAGATGTTGCGCGTCCACTGTGTGGTTCCCGAGTTACGGTCGGGCCCAGTCCTCCTGGAGAGGGCGACTGTCTCGTTGAGGCAGGGGCGATCTAACTCCATAGAGTTTCGGCGGCCATAGCGAAAGGGAAACACCCGGCTCCATTCCGAACCCGGAAGTTAAGCCTTTCAGCGCCGATGGTACTGCAACCGGGAGGTTGTGGGAGAGTAGGACGTCGCCGGACATTCTTTTGGTAAGGGCCACCCCTGGGGTGGCCCTTACTGCTTTTGTCGCCGACGTCTCGGCGGTGCAGCGTGAAGGCTGCGAGAGGATGGATGGCATGGCGCAGGAACGAGGAGCCGGTGAGCGTCGCGGTGGGCGCGATGACCGGGCCGACGGCCGAGGTCGGCGTCCCGTGCGGGGCGGTGACCGCCCGCAGCGCGGTGGCTACCAGGGCAGCAAGCCGGACGGTCTGACCCGCGAGCAGCGTTCCGAGGCGCAAGCCCGCTACGACGGGCCGCCCCTGCCCGAGGAGATCACCGGCAAGGAGCTGGACCGTTCGGTCCTGGCCCAGCTGCGCAGCCTGCCCGAGAAGCTCGGCCAGCGCGTGGCCCGGCACCTCGCCGCGGCCGGCGCGATCATCGACGATGACCCGAAGACGGCCTACCAGCACACGCTCGCCGCCCGCGCCCGCGCCAGCCGGCTCGCCGTCGTGCGCGAGGCGGTGGGCGAGGCGGCGTACGCGTCGGGCGAGTACAGCGAGGCGCTGACCGAGCTGCGTGCCGCGCGGCGGATGAACGGCGCGCAGGACTACCTCGCCGTGATGGCCGACTGCGAACGTGCCCTCGGCCGCCCGGACCGGGCGCTCGACCTGGTCCGCAAGGCCCCCCGCGAGGGCCTGTCCAACGACCTCCAGGCGGAGCTGACCATCGTCGAGGCGGGAGCCCGTCGCGACCGTGGTGAGCTGGATGCCGCGCTGCGGGCGCTGGAGCTCGCGCCGATCCACTCGAAGTCGCGGGCGGCCTGGGTGGTGCGGCTGCGCTACGCCTACGCCGACACGCTGCTCGCGGCCGACCGCGCGTCGGAGGCGCTGGAGTGGTTCCACCGCACCGAGGCGATCGACGGCGAGGAGCTCACCGACGCGGCCGAGCGGGCCCAGGAGCTCGAGGCCCGGCTCGGCGACGCCTGAGCATTTCGCGTCCACACCCCGCACCGGCGCCGGGTGCGTCCACAGGATCGCGTTGACTCCGGGAGCGGCTCCGGATCCTGGGCCACGCTTGCCGTACGGCGAGCGGAGAGGGACAGCGGATATGGGCGACAGCGCGACGGACGAGGGCGGCAACCACGTCGAGGTCCGGGGACGGCTCAGCACCGACCCGGCGGACCGGGAGCTGCCGAGCGGCAGCCCGATCGTCTCGTTCCGGCTGGTCATCCCGCGCACGACGACGGTGATGACGCGGGGATCCAACCAGCGCTCCGACTGGGTCGACTGCACGGCCTGGAGCGCGGCAGCGCGGCGACGTGCTTCCGGCTGGAAGGTCGGCGACACCGTGGTGGTGGTCGGGGCGCTGCGTCGGCGGCACTACCGGGCGGGTGAGGTCAGCGGCAGCCGGGTCGAGATCGAGATGCTTGGCGGCCGGATGGTGGCACGCGCGGAGGAGCCCGCGGGCCGGGCCGGCGGGCGGGCCTCCGCCGCATCGGGGTGATCCGCGTGGCCGGAGTGCGGTCTGCAAGGATCGGCCGGTGCTGGGATCGAGCGAGTGGCCCCTGTGGCAGGCCTACGACGTGGCGGTCCTCGACCTCGACGGTGTCGTCTACGTCGGCTCCGACGCAGTGCCGGGGGCACCCGGTCACCTGGAGCGCGCACGCGGGGCCGGCATGCACCTCGCCTACGTCACCAACAATGCCTCGCGGCCGCCCGGCGACGTGGCGCAGCACCTGCGCGATCTGGGGATCGAGGTCGAGGACGCCGACGTGGTGACGTCCGCGCAGGCCGCGGCGCGCCTGCTGGCGGACGACCTCCCAGAGGGCAGCAAGGTCTACCTGATCGGTGGCGGCGGGCTCGACACGGCGCTCCGGGAGCGTGGCCTGGTGCCGGTGACCCGCCCCGAGGAGGAGCCGGTCGCGGTGGTCCAGGGCTACGGCCCCGACATGCCGTGGCGCCAGGTGGTGGCCGGGGCGATCCTCGTGCACGACGGTTTGCCGTGGGTCGCGTCCAACACGGACCTGACGATCCCGACGGCCACGGGCGTGGGTCCGGGCAACGGAGCGCTGGTGCGCCTGGTCGCGGATTTTGCCGGCCGGGAGCCGGTGGTCGCGGGCAAGCCCGAGCCGCCGCTGTTCGAGGAGACCCTGCGGCGGGTGGGCGGCGACCGCCCGCTGGTGGTCGGCGACCGGCTCGACACCGACATCGAGGGCGCCCACAACGCGGGCTGGGACAGCCTGCTGGTGCTCACCGGCGTGAGCGGGCTCGAGGAGCTGGCGTCGGCGACGCCGCGGCTGCGGCCGACGTACCTCGCCGCCGACCTGGCGGGCCTGGGCGAGGCCCACCAGGTCCCCGTGATGGACGGCGCCCGTGCGTCGGCCGGTGGCTGGACCGCCCACGTCGAGGGAGGCGCCCTGCGGGTCGACGGGGACGGCGAGCCCGGGGACTGGTGGCGTGTGGTCGCCTGCAGCGCGTGGGCGCACCTCGACGAGCACGACGACCCGGCCGACACCGCTGGGCTGCGCGTGCCCCACGCGGGCCGCGGGTAGCGTGAGCGCCATGGACGAGCCGGACGAGGTGACCCCCGCCGAGACGTGGGACGAGGACGAGGGCGCCCAGCGCGCCGACTCCACTCCCGCACCCGGGCGCCACCTCGCGGAGGGCACCGGCCACCCCGCGGTCGACGCGGTCCTGGCCTCGCTCGAGGGGCTAGAGGACATGCCGGTGCACGACCACGTCGCGGTGTTCGAGTCCGCGCACGACTCGCTGCGCCGCGCGCTCGACCAGGCGGCCGGTGAGGCGGCCGCGGGCGAAGCTCCGGCCGGCGAGCCGGGCCAGGGCTGACCCGTGCCGCCACGGCGGCTGCGGCTCGACGCCGAGCTGGTGAGGCGCGGCGCCGCGCGTTCCCGCGAGCATGCCTCCGAGCTGATCGCCGCCGGCCGTGTGACCGTCGACGGCGGCGCGGCCCACAAGCCCGCCACGGGTGTCACCGTCGACGCGGACATCGTGGTTCGCGACGACCCGGACCGTCCGGACTACGTCTCGCGCGGCGGCCACAAGCTGGCCGGGGCGCTGGCCGACTTCGCGGAGCAGGGCCTGAGCGTCTCGGGTCGGCGGTGCCTGGACGCGGGCGCCTCGACCGGCGGGTTCACCGACGTGCTCCTGCGGGCCGGCGCCGCGGAGGTGGTGGCGGTCGACGTCGGCTACGGCCAGCTGGCCTGGTCGCTGCGGCAGGACCCCCGGGTGCGCGTCCACGACCGGACCAACGTCCGGGAGGTGACGCCGGAGCTGGTGGGCGGTCTTGTGGACGTGGTCGTGGGCGACCTCTCGTTCATCTCCCTCGAGCTGGTGCTCGACGCCCTGCTCGCCGTGACCGCACCCGACGGCGACTTGGCGCTGATGGTGAAGCCGCAGTTCGAGGTCGGCAAGAACCGGCTCGGCCGAGGGGGAGTGGTCCGGGAGCCTGCCCTGCGGGTGGAGGCCGTGGAGAAGGTCGTCGCGGCGGCCGACCGACGTGGCTGGGGTGCGGTGGCCGGCACGGTGAGCTCGCTGCCGGGGCCGGCGGGCAACGTGGAGTTCTTCGTCTGGCTGCGGCAGGGAGAGCGTGCACTCGGCCCCGGAGCGGTCGAGGCACTCGTGGCCCGCTCCCCGGACCTGTCCGGTCCTGATGAGAAGGTGAAGCCGTGATCGCCCCGCGCCGCATCCTCCTGCTCGCCCACACGGGGCGTGAGGAGGCGCGTGAAGTGGCCTGCGAGGTGGTGCACGCGCTGCGCAGGCACGACATCGCCGTCCGGCTCCTGGCCGACGAGGCGGCCCAGCTCGGGCTGACCGAGCCGGAGGTCGAGGTCATCGGCGGGGTCGACGGCGACGCCGCCGCCGACGACTGTGAGCTCGCGGTCGTGATCGGCGGCGACGGCACGATCCTGCGGGCGGCCGAGGCGACCCACGGACACGGCACCCCGCTGCTCGGGGTCAACCTGGGCCATGTCGGGTTCCTCGCGGAGTCGGAGTCCGACGACCTGGACTTCACGATCGACGCGATCGTGACCCGCCGCTACACCGCCGAGGACCGGCTCACGATCGATGTCGCCGTCTACCAGGACGGCCAACAGCTCACCAGCACCTGGGCCCTCAACGAGGCCAGCGTCGAGAAGGCCGCCCGGGAGAGGATGCTCGAGGTGGTGGTCGAGATCGACGGGCGGCCACTGTCGAGGTGGGGCTGTGACGGCGTGGTGTGTGCGACACCGACCGGCAGCACCGCCTACAACTTCTCTGCCGGGGGACCGGTCGTGTGGCCGGGCGTGGAGGCTCTGCTGATGGTGCCGATCAGTGCGCACGCGCTGTTCGCGCGGCCCCTTGTGGTGGCCCCGACCAGCGTGCTCGCGGTCGAGGTGCAGGCCAACACCGCGAGCGCGGGCGTGCTGTGGTGCGACGGCCGACGGATGGTGGAGCTCCCGCCCGGTGCCCGGATCGAGGTAAGACGGGGCGCGAGACCGGTGCGGTTGGCCAGGCTCCACTCGGCACCGTTCACCGACCGGCTGGTGGCCAAGTTCGGCCTCCCGGTCGAGGGCTGGCGGGGCGCCGCTCAGCGTCGTCGCAAGGACAACGGCGGCCAGGCGTGATCGAGGAGCTGCGGATCCGCTCGCTGGGCGTCATCGATGAGTCGGTCCTCGAGCTCGGGCCCGGCCTCAGTGTGATCACCGGCGAGACCGGCGCCGGCAAGACCATGCTGGTCACGGCTCTGGGGCTGCTGCTCGGTGGCCGCTCGGACGCGGGGGCGGTCCGCACCGGCGCCCGCAACGCACGCGTGGAGGGCCGGTTCACGGCCGGCGACGAGCTCCGGGCCGCGGTCGAGGATCTCGGCGGCGAGCCGGACGACGACGGCACCGTGCTGTTCGTGCGGCAGGTCTCCGCCGAGGGTCGCTCCCGCGCCTACGCCGGGGGAGCCGCCGTGCCCGCCGGCAGCCTGGGCACGCTCACCGATGCACTGGTCGCGGTCCACGGCCAGTCCGACCAGCACCGGCTGCTTCGCCAGGAGGCTCAGCGCGAGGCACTCGACCGGTTCGCGGGCGAGCCGGTGGCAACGCCGGCGCGTGCCTACGCGGATGCCTACCTACGGCTCCGGTCCGTGGAGCGTGAGCTCGACGAGGTGGTGCGCAGCGCCCGCGAGCGCGCCCGCGAGGCCGACCTGCTCCGGCACGGCCTGGCCGAGATCGAGTCGGTCGACCCGCAGCCCGGCGAGGACGTGCACCTGGCCGCGGAGGAGCAACGGCTCGGGTTCGCCGACACCCTGCGGACGGCGGCGGAGCAGGCGCGCGAGCTGTTGTCCTCCGACGAGGGTGCCGCCGACGCGCTGGGCGCGATGGCGGTGGCGCGGCGGTCCCTGGAGGGCGTGCGCGAGCACGACCCGCAGGTCGCCGAACTCGCCGATCGGCTGGCCGAGGCGTCCTACCTGCTGAGCGACCTCGCCGCCGACGTGGCCTCCTACGCCTCGGGCCTGGAGTCCGACCCGACCCGGCTGGCGACGGTCTCCGAGCGGCGGGCGGCACTGACCGCGCTCACCCGCAAGTACGGCGAGGACATCGACGAGGTGCTGGCCTGGTCGCGGGCCTCCGCCCAGCGGCTGTTCGAGCTCGACGACACCGATGACCGGACCGCCCGCCTGCGGGCCGAGCGCGGTGACCTGCGCGCGACGCTCGGCGACCTCGCCGCGACGATCTCGGCCGCACGGCACGACGCCGCCACGCGGCTCGGCGACCAGGTGACCGCCGAGCTCTCCTTGCTGGCGATGCCTCACGCCCGGCTGGCGGTCTCCGTGACCTGCCACGACGACCCCGACGGGCTGGAGGTCGGCGGGCGCGCGGTGCGCTTCGGCGCCGACGGCGTCGACGAGGTGGAGCTGCTGCTGGCGGCGAACGTGGGCGCCGACGCCCGGCCGCTGGCCAAGGGCGCCTCGGGCGGCGAGCTGTCCCGGGTGATGCTGGCGCTGGAGGTGGTGCTGGCCGGCACCAGCCCGGTGCCGACGTTCGTCTTCGACGAGGTCGACGCGGGCGTCGGCGGCAAGGCCGCGGTCGAGGTAGGTCGCCGGCTGGCGATGCTGGCGCGCACCTCCCAGGTGGTCGTGGTCACACACCTGCCCCAGGTCGCGGCGTTCGCCGACGGGCACGTGGTCGTGCACAAGTCCAGCGACGGGCTGGTCACCACATCCCACCTGCAGGTGATCGACGACGAGGCCCGGGCGCGGGAGCTCTCCCGGATGCTGGCCGGCATGGAGGAGTCCGAGACCGCCCTGGCGCACGCCGAGGAGCTCCTCGCCGCCGCCCGCGAGGTGCGACACCACTAGGTCGTGCGAGACACGACTTGGCCCCCGGGTCCACGGCGGTCAAGGACCCCCATGGCACCATGGGCGGCGCCATGAAGCTCCCCTCCCGACGCGCCAGCGCACCCGAGTTGCCGGGGCTTTCGGGCAAGGCGCGGGTGGAGCGCCGCACCGGTTCCCTGGCATCCCGGCTGGGACCCGGCGACATCGCCGTGGTGCACCGAACCGACCTCGACGCGACCACGGCCCGCGCGCTGCTGGACCACCGCGTGGGCGCGGTCCTGAACAGCGCACCGTTCGTCTCCGGCAGCTATCCGACGCTCGGTCCCCAGCTCCTCGCTGACGCCGGCGTGCTGCTGCTCGAGGCGAGTCCCGACGACGTCGGCATGGTCGAGGACGGCGCGACGGTCCGGATCCACGAGGGCGTCGTCCACGGCGAGGACGGCGAGCTGCTCCAGGCCCGGGTGCTCGGTCCCGACGACGTCACGCGCCGGCGCGACGCGGCCCGGATCGGCCTGGGCCGCCAGCTGGAGGCGTTCGCCCACAACAGCTCGGAGTTCCTGCGTCGCGAGCAGGACCTCCTCCTCAACGGCGAGGGACTGCCCACCCTGCGGACCCGGATCGAGGGACGGCCGGTGGTGGTCGTCGCTCGCGGATCGCGGCACGACGAGGAGCTCAAGGAGCTGCGCCGGTTCATCCACGAGCAGCGGCCGGTGCTGGTGGGCGTCGACGGTGGCGCGCACGTCCTGCTGGCCCACCGGCTGCGGCCGGACGTGGTGCTGGTCTCCGCTGGCCTGGTCGGGTCCGACGACGACGACGCGCTGACCGAGTCGGTGCTCCGGGAGGCACGCGAGCTGGTGGTCCACGAGCGCCGCTCGGAACGTACGGCGGCCGCCGACCGCCTGCAGCGCTGGGGGATCGGGGCGCCCCGGGTCACCAGCGACGCCGACACATTCGACCTGGCCCTGCTCCTGGTCCACGGGGCCGGCGCCTCGATGATCGTTCCGGTCGGCCGGGACGCCGGATTCGAGGAGTTCCTCGATCGCGGCCGGGCCGACCAGGCCAGCACCTTCCTGACCCGGCTCCGGGTCGGCCAGCACCTGGTCGACGCCTCCGCCGTGCCCGCGCTCTACACCGGCCGGGTGCGCGGCTGGCACCTCCTCGTGATCCTCATCGTGGCCCTCGTCGCGCTGTGGCTGGCGATGGCCACCACCCCGATCGGCAACGTCTGGTGGCACGACGTCGGTGACTGGATCCAGGCCCGCTTCGACGACATCGAGGGACTCTTCACGTGATCACGTTCCGCTACCACATCGTGTCCCTGGTCTCGGTCTTCCTGGCGCTGGCCATCGGGATCGCGCTCGGCGGCGGCCCGCTCAAGGGCGAGGTGGACAACAGCCTGGTCAAGGAGCTGGCCGCCCGGAAGAAGATCCAGACCGAGCAGCGCCGTGAGATCCGCCGGCTCCGTGCCTCCGGAGCGTTTGCCGACGGCTACGCCAAGGCGACCGCGCCCACCGTCCTCGCGGGCCGGCTACGCGGCGTGCCCGTCGCAGTGGTCAGCATGCCCGGCGCCAACCGCGCGACGGTCTCCAACCTCCAGGACCTGGTCAGCACCTCCGGGGGCAAGCTGGTCGGGCGCTACCGGGTCGGCGACAAGCTCGGCGACAACTCGAACAAGGGGCTGGTCGACCAGCTCGGCACCCAGCTGGAGCCCGAGGCCGACGACGTGGAGATGCCGGACGACGTGTCGACGTACCAGCGCTTCGGCCTGCTCCTGGGCCGCGCGATCGGCACCAGGTCCAAGGCTCGACAGCGCTACGACACCACGAGCTCAAGCCTGGTCTCGGGCTTCGGCACCGCCGGGCTGGTCTCGGCCGTGGGCACGCCGACGGGCCGGGCCCGGGTGGTGCTGGTCGTCACCGGTCCGGGTGACAAGTCCCGCACCCAGGCCGGCATCGACGAGATCCACGCCGTCGTCACCGACGCGCTCACCGACGAGGTGTCCAGCGTGGTCCTCGCCGGACCAGCCGACGCCGCCCGCGACGGCGGACTGATCCGCAAGATCCGCGACGACGTGGGTCTCTCGGCGTCCCTGTCGACGGTGGACAGCGCCGGCACCGGAGCAGGCGCAGTGGTCAGCCTGCTGGCCGCCGCTCAGGACCTCGACAGCGGCACCGGCCAGTACGGCGCCGTCGACGCGGCGGACGGCCCGGTGCCCGGCGACACGACCGGATGACGGTGAGTTCGGACACCAATGCCGCCGTGTCGGCGATCGAGCCCCCCGACGGTTGGTAGGCTAGAACCCCGTGGAGACATCGCCGCTTCGCATTTCGCCCTCGGCCCACGGGAGTCCTCCTTGGTAGACCGCCAGCCGACCAAGCATGTCTTCGTCACCGGAGGCGTGGCCTCCTCTCTGGGCAAGGGCCTCACCGCGTCCAGCCTGGGCAACCTGCTGAAGTCGCGCGGGCTCCGGGTCACCATGCAGAAGCTCGACCCGTACCTCAACGTCGACCCGGGCACCATGAACCCCTTCCAGCACGGCGAGGTGTTCGTCACCGACGACGGCGCGGAGACCGACCTCGACGTCGGTCACTACGAGCGGTTCCTCGACACCGAGCTCGACCAGATCGCCAACGTCACGACCGGGCAGGTCTACTCGACCGTGATCGCCAAGGAGCGCCGGGGCGACTACCTCGGTGACACCGTCCAGGTGATCCCGCACATCACCAACGAGATCAAGGACCGAATCCGGGCGATGGCGCAGTCCGAGTCCGTCAAGGTCGGGCAGAGCCACATCGACGTCGTGATCACCGAGATCGGCGGCACCGTCGGTGACATCGAGTCCCTGCCGTTCCTCGAGGCCGCCCGCCAGGTGCGCCACGACATCGGCCGGGACAACTGCTTCTTCCTGCACGTCTCGCTGGTGCCCTACATCGGCCCGTCCGGCGAGCTGAAGACCAAGCCGACCCAGCACTCGGTCGCGGCGCTGCGCTCGATCGGCATCCAGCCCGACGCCATCGTGTGCCGGGCCGACCGCGAGATCCCGAGCTCGATCAAGAAGAAGATCTCGCTGATGTGCGACGTCGACGAGGAGGCCGTGGTGACCGCGGCCGACGCGCCGTCGATCTACGACATCCCGAAGGTGCTGCACCGCGAGGGCCTCGACGCCTACGTGGTACGCCGGCTCAACCTGCCGTTCCGCGACGTCGACTGGACGCTGTGGGACGACCTGCTGCGAAGGGTGCACCACCCAAGCGAGGACGTGACGATCGCGCTCGTCGGCAAGTACATCGACCTGCCCGACGCCTACCTCTCCGTGGTCGAGGCGCTCCGGGCCGGCGGCTTCGCCCATGACGCCAGGGTCAACGTCGAGTGGGTCGCCTCCGACGACTGCGAGACCCCCGACGGGGCAGCCAAGCGGCTCGCCGACGTCGACGCGGTCTGCGTGCCCGGCGGGTTCGGCATCCGCGGCATCGAGGGCAAGGTCGGCGCCCTCACCTACGCCCGCACCCACGGGATCCCGACCCTGGGCCTCTGCCTTGGCCTCCAGTGCATGGTGATCGAGTTCGCGCGGAGCGTGGCAGGCCTGGAGAAGGCGGCGTCCACCGAGTTCGACCCCGACTGCCCCGAGCCCGTGATCGCCACCATGGCCGAGCAGCACGCTTACGTGGAGGGGGCTGGCGACCTCGGCGGCACGATGCGACTCGGCCTCTACCCGGCCGACCTGCTCGAGGGCTCCTTGGTCCGCCAGGCTTACGGCGCCGAACGGGTCGACGAGCGGCACCGGCACCGCTACGAGGTCAACAACAGCTACCGCGAGACGCTTCACGACGCCGGGCTGGTGTTCTCGGGCATGTCGCCGGACCGCAACCTGGTCGAGTACGTCGAGCTCCCCGTCGACGTGCACCCGTACTACGTCGCCACCCAGGCCCACCCCGAGCTCCGCTCCCGCCCGACCCGCCCGCACCCGCTGTTCGCGGGGCTGGTCGGCGCTGCGATCAACCGGCAGCGCGAGCTCCGGTTCCCGATCGACGAGTCCGGGCTGCGCCGCCCGCCCGCCGACGACGAGAGCTGAGGGGCACCGGCGTGGACGACCTGCGCGACGAGCCGGTCGCGTGGCCCGTCGCCCGGTCCACGGACCTCTACCGCGGCGACTGGGTGCTGGCGCTGCGCGCCGACACCCTGAGGGCACCGGAGCGTCCGGACCAGGAGTTCGACCGCTACGTCGTCGAGCTGCCCGGTGCGGTGATGGTCCTGGCCGTCGACGCCGACGAGCAGGTGGTCGTGCTGCGCCAGTACCGGCACGCGGTCCGGACCCGGCTGGTCGAGCTGCCGGCCGGGCTCCTCGACGTACCGGGGGAGGACCCGGTGGTCGCGGCCCGGCGTGAGCTCCGTGAGGAGACCGCGCTGGTGGCCGACAGCTGGCGTCACCTGGTGACGGTGCTGCCGTCGCCGGGGATCAGCACGGAGACCCACGTGATCTACCTGGCCCGCGGGCTGCACGACACCGACCGGGGCGGCTTCGAGCCGGAGCACGAGGAGGCCGAGATGAGCGTCGACCGGGTGCCGATGACGGACCTCCTTGCGGCGGTGCTGGCGGGCCGGGTGCGCGACGCTCCGCTGGTCACCGCCGTGCTCGCCTACGACGTCATCACCCGGCGCGAGGGCGCCGCGCCGAGCGAGTAGGGTCACGGCGAGGAGCCCCCCGACGACGAGGTCGGGACGGTGCGCAAGGAGGATTCTGGTGAAGGTCGGCGTTCCGAAGGAAGTCAAGAACCACGAGTACCGGGTGGCCATGACGCCCGTCGGCGTCCACGAACTGGTGTCCGACGGGCACGAGGTGGTGGTCCAGAAGGACGCCGGTGTGGGGTCCTCCATCCCCGACGAGGAGTACGTCGCGGCCGGGGCCAAGATCCTCGACCAGGCGGACGACGTCTGGGCCGACGCCGAGATGGTGCTCAAGGTCAAGGAGCCGGTCGCCGAGGAGTACCACCGGATGCGGGAGGGGCTGCTGCTCTTCACCTACCTCCACCTGGCAGCCGACCGGCCGCTGACCGAGGAGCTGACCAAGCGCAAGGTCACCGGCATCGCCTACGAGACCGTGCAGCTGCCCTCGGGCGGGCTGCCGCTGCTCTACCCGATGTCCGAGGTGGCCGGCTGCCTCGCGCCCCAGGTGGGCGCGCACTCGATGATGAAGGCCGAAGGCGGTCGCGGGGTGCTGATGGGCGGCGTCGGCGGCGTCGCCAACGCCAAGGTGGTGATCATCGGTGCCGGCGTCTCCGGCCAGAACGCCGCCAACATCGCGCTCGGCATGGGCGCCGACGTGACCCTCCTCGACACCGACCTCGACAAGCTGCGGATGTCGTTCTGGCGCTACAACAACCGGGTGCACGGCCTGGCTTCCTCGCGGCTGACCATCGAGCAGCAGGTGACCGAGGCCGACCTGGTCATCGGTGCCGTGCTCATTCCCGGGGCGAAGGCGCCCACGCTGGTGAGCAACGAGCTGGTGTCCCGGATGAAGCCGGGCTCGGTGCTCGTGGACATCGCGGTCGACCAGGGCGGCTGCTTCGAGGACACCCACGCCACGACGCACGCCGACCCGACGTACATGGTGCACGACTCGGTCTTCTACTGCGTCGCCAACATGCCCGGAGCCGTCCCCAACACCTCGACCTACGCGCTCACGAACGCGACGCTGCCCTACACGGTGGCGCTGGCGCGCAAGGGCTGGCAGCAGGCCTGCCGCGACGACCACTCCCTGTCGCTGGGGCTCAACACGCACGCCGGCAAGGTGACCAACGGCCCAGTCGGCGAGGCCCACGGAATGGACGCGGTCGCGCTGGAGGAGGCACTGGCCTGACCTTGGTCGTCTCGACAGGCTCGACATGAACGTCTCGACAGGCTCGACATGAACGTCTCGACAGGCTCGACATGAACGTCTCGACAGGCTCGACATGAACTCCACAAGCTCGACCACCGGCCTGGCGCGAGACCTGCGCACGTACCTCGACCACCTCGTCGTCGAACGCGGGCTGGCCGACAACACGCTCTCGTCGTACCGGCGCGACCTGCGGCGCTACGTCGGGTTCCTGCTCGCCCACGACGTCACCGATCTCGGCGACGTCACAGAGGCCACCGTCACCGAGTTCCTGATGGCCCTGCGCGAGGGCGACGCCGACCACCCGCCGCTCAGCGCCTCGTCGGCGGGACGCACCGTTGTCGCGGTGCGGGGGTTCCACAGGTTCGCGGTCCGTGACGGGCTGGCCAGCCACGACCCGTCCGCCGGTGTGCGGCCACCGTCGCCGGCCAAGCGGCTGCCCAAGGCGCTGGCGCTGGGCGACGTCGAGGCGATCCTCGACGCGGCGGGAGCGGCCGGCACTGCGCTGGCACAGCGCGACCGAGCCCTGCTGGAGGTGCTGTACGGCACCGGCGCCCGGATCTCGGAGGCGGTGGGCCTCGACGTCGACGACATCGACCTCGATGACGGCACGGTGCTGCTGCGCGGCAAGGGGAGCAAGGAGCGGATCGTGCCGGTCGGCAGCTACGCCCGCGACGCGGTCTCGTCTTACGTCACCGGTGCTCGCGCGGACCTGGTCGCGGCCGGCACCGGCAGCAACGCCGGCGGAGCGCTGTTCCTCAACGCCCGGGGCGGTCGGCTCTCGCGGCAGAGCGCCTGGACGGTGATCGTCCGTGCCGCCGACCGGGCCGGGGTGACCGCGGAGGTGTCACCGCACACGCTGCGGCACTCGTTCGCGACCCACCTTCTGGAGGGCGGTGCCGACGTCCGGGTGGTGCAGGAGCTGCTCGGCCATGCGTCGGTGACGACCACCCAGATCTACACCCTCGTGACCGTCGACAGCCTGCGCGAGGTGTACGCCGCGGCGCACCCCAGGGCGCTCGACTAGCTCGATCGCAACGCTGCGACGTGCACAGGTTCGTCCACATCGGGGACCTTGCCTGTGGACTCGCCGCCTGAGGAGCACACACGCAATCCCCAGATTCGTCGTGCCTCCACTTCGCCTGCGCGGTGCCGTTGAGATCGGGTCTCCCGGTGCATAGAGTCGCGCGGGTCGCCGCGACAAATGTATCTGTCGACATCGAGAGCGACAGAATCCCGTGGCAGACGTCCAGGAGGCCGTTCTATGAGTGCTGGGTACCCCGGCAACGAGGAGCTCGTCGAGGATTCAGGTCCGGTCCCTGTGGCCCAGCGCGACCATCGGTCCCAAGAGGAACCCGGACGTCGTCCGGTGCCCGCCCCGGCGGCCGTGGCCGCCGTGGAGCGCCCGATCGGCCCCACCGGCCGGCCGATGATCGACATCCCGGAGCCCGAGCCGGTGGCCCACCACGGCCCGGCCCGCGTGGTCTCGATGTGCAACCAGAAGGGCGGCGTCGGCAAGACCACGACCACGATCAACCTCGGTGCCGCGCTCGCGGAGTACGGCCGAAAGGTGCTCCTCGTCGACTTCGACCCACAAGGGTCGCTGTCGGTCGGGCTGGGCATGAACCCGCACACGATGGACCTCAGCGTCTACAACCTGCTGATGGAGCGCGACGTCACCCTCGACGACGTCGTCGTGCCGAGCGGGATCGGGAACATGGACCTGCTGCCGTCCAACATCGACCTCTCCGCCGCCGAGGTCCAGCTCGTGCACGAGGTGGCGCGGGAGCAGACGCTCCAGCGGGTGCTCCGGCCGGCGCTGGCGAAGTACGACGTGATCCTGATCGACTGCCAGCCCTCACTGGGGCTGCTCACCGTCAACGCGCTGACCGCCTCCGACGGCGTGATCGTGCCGCTCGAGTGCGAGTACTTCGCGCTGCGCGGCGTGGCGCTGCTCAAGACCACGATCGACAAGGTCTGCGAGCGGCTCAACCCCGACCTCGAGATCGACGGTGTGCTCGGCACCATGTACGACGGGCGCACCCTCCACGGCCGCGAGGTGATGGCCCGGCTGGTCGAGGCCTGGGGCGACACCGTCTTCCACACCGTGATCCGCCGCACCGTGAAGTTCTCGGACTCCACCGTCGCGGGGGAGCCGATCACCAGCTACGCGTCGAGCTCGGGCGGCGCGATCGCCTACCGTCAGCTCGCCAAGGAAGTGTTGGCCCGGTGGCGCGACGAGTGAGCCTGCCGACGGCCGAGGACCTCTTCCGCCCCGTTGAGTACTCGCAGGACCGGACGTCGGACGCCCAGCAGGAGCAGCAGGAGCGCGAGTCCGAACGGCACGACGGGCGCGGTCGGCGGCCCAGCGGACGGGTCCGGCACGACGAGAAGATGACGGTCTATGTGACCGCGGCCGAGCTGCTCGAGATCGAGCGCGCGAGGCTGTCGCTGCGCAGCCTGCACGGCGTGGCCGTCGACCGCGGGCGGCTGGTCCGGGAGGCGGTGGCGATGGCGCTCGCCGACCTGGAGTCCAACGGCGACGACAGCGAGCTGGTCCAGCGCCTGATCGGGCGATGACGCCCCGATGAGTCACCCCACGATGAACACGCTCGAGGCCTCCGATCACGTCGATGCTGCCTTCTCGCTGCGCCTGGACAACTTCGAGGGCCCGTTCGACCTGCTGCTCAGCCTGATCGCGAAGCACAAGCTCGATGTCACCGAGGTGGCGCTGTCGACGGTCACCGACGAGTTCATCGCGCACATCAAGCGCGGCGCCGACGACGATCCCGACCACCAGTGGGACCTCGAGCAGACCACGGCGTTCCTCGTGGTCGCCTCCACGCTCCTCGACCTCAAGACGGCGCGGCTGCTGCCGCAGGGTGACGTCGAGGACGAGGAGGACCTCGCGCTGCTGGAGGCGCGCGACCTGCTCTTCGCCCGGCTGCTCCAGTACCGCGCGTTCAAGCAGGTGGCGTCGGTGCTGGAGAGGCGGATCGGGAGCGAGGCGCGGCGCCACCCGCGCGCGGTCGGCCTCGACGAGCGGTTCGCAAACCTGCTGCCCGACGTGCTGATCGGGCTAGGCCTGGAGGAGTTCGCGGCCCTCGCGGCCAAGGCGCTGGAGCCGAAGCCGGTGCTCGAGCTCTCCCTCGCCCACATCCATGCGCCGACCGTCAGCGTGAAGGAGCAGGCGGTGATCGTGGTCGAGCGGCTGCGCCGCCAGGGCACGCTGACCTTCCGGGCCCTCGCCGGCGACGCCCCCGACATGCTGACCCGGGTGGCCCGCTTCCTGTCGCTGCTGGAGCTGTTCCGAGAGGGCGTCGTGGCGTTCGAGCAGATGAGTCCACTCGGCGAGCTGAGCATCCGCTGGACCGGCGCCGATGAGGGCGAGATCGAGATCACCGACGAGTTCGACGGCGTACCGGTGCCCGACGAGGTGCCCGTCGCGGAGGAGACCACCGATGACTGAGGCGTACACGGAGCAGCAGACCGACGAGGTGCTCGCGGTGCCCGTCGCCGAGCTGCGGCCGGCCCTGGAGGCCGTGCTGATGGTCGCCGACCAGCCGCTCGACCAGGTCACGCTGGCCACCGCGGTCGGCTACCCGGTGACCGAGGTGAGCAAGGAGCTCACCGCGCTGGCCGGGGAGTACGACGAGCAGGGCCGCGGGTTCGAGCTGCGCAACGTCGCCGGCGGCTGGCGCTTCTACACGCGTGACGCCTACGCGTCGGTGGTGGAGAAGTTCGTGCTCGACGGACAGCAGGCCAGGCTCACCCAGGCGGCGCTGGAGACGCTCGCCGTCGTCGCCTACAAGCAGCCGGTGAGCCGCGCCCGGGTCTCGGCCGTGCGCGGGGTCAACGTCGACGGCGTGATGCGCACCCTGCTCACCCGCGGCCTGGTCGAGGAGGCGGGCACCGATCACGAGACCGGCGCACACCTCTACCGCACGTCGAGCTACTTCCTGGAGCGGATCGGGCTCACCTCCCTCGCCGACCTGCCGGACCTGGCGCCCTTCCTGCCGGACATGGCTGATCTCGAGGGCGACCTCGAGGAGTCGGTCACTGAGGAGCCGTGACCGACCTGCCGACTGACGACGACGGTCTGGTCCGGCTCCAGAAGCTGCTCGCGCAGTCCGGGGTCGCCAGCCGCCGCAAGTGCGAGGAGCTGATGCTGGCCGGCGAGGTCGAGGTCGACGGCGAGGTGGTCACCAGGCTCGGCACCAAGGTCGACCCGCGGACCGCGGTGATCCGGGTCGGCGGCAAGCGCCTTCCGCCCGTGAGCGCCAACGTCTACCTGGTGCTCAACAAGCCGCGCGGCGTGGTCTCCACGATGTCCGACCCCGAGGGCCGCCCGACCCTGACCGACTACGTCGCCGACCGGCCCGAGCGGCTGTTCCACGTCGGACGGCTCGACACCGAGACCGACGGGCTGATCATCCTGACCAACGACGGTGACTTCGCGCAGCGGCTGGCGCACCCGTCGTACGAGGTCGAGAAGACCTACGTCGCGGAGGTCACCGGCGTGGTCACCAAGGCCACGCTCCGCCGGCTCGCCGACGGCGTGACCCTTGACGACGGGCCGGTGGAGGTGCGTAGGGCCCGGGTGATCTCGACGCAGGGCGAGCGGAGCATCGTCGAGGTGGTGATCCACGAGGGCCGCAACCGGATCGTCCGCCGGCTGCTCGACCACGTCGGCCACCCGGTGCAGCGACTGACCCGCACCCGGATCGGCCCGGTGGCGCTCGACCGGCTGAGGCAGGGCACGTTGCGCGAGCTGACCCGCGACGAGCTGGGGATCCTGCTCGACGCGGGTCGGCTCTAGCCGCAGCTAGGGTTGCGGGTCACGGGAAGGGGTCCTGATGTCGGTGCGCGCGGTGCGCGGAGCCACCCAGCTGGAAGCGGACACCCGGGAGCAGATGCTCGACCGGGTGGCCGAGCTGGTGCTGGCCGTGATGGACGCCAACGGGCTAGAGGTCGACGACTTCATCAGCGTGGTGTTCACCGCTACCGGCGACCTCCACGCCGAGTTCCCGGCGTACGCCGCCCGCCAGCTCGGGTTCGGTGAGATCCCGCTGCTGTGCGCCCGGGAGCTGGAGATCGAGGCCTCGATGCCCCGGGTCGTGCGGCTGCTGGCCCACGTCGAGTCGGAGCTGCCCAAGGCAGACGTGACGCACGTGTACCTGCACGGGGCCGCGACGCTGCGCAGCGACCTGACCCGCGTGCGGTCGGTCCCCGATGAACCACCCCACGAGATCGCTCGCTACGCTCCCGATCCCGCGGGGACCCCGGGAAATGAGTGACTGGGACGGCGACCGGATCCACGTCGTGGGCGCCGGGCTGCTCGGCACCTCGATCGGGCTCGCGCTGGCCCGGGTCGGGGTCGAGGTGTGGCTCAGCGACCGGTCCCAGGACAACGTGCGTACGGCCGCCGGACTCGGTGCGGGCGTGCCCGCCCCGCACGGCAGGACAGCGCCGGTGGTGGTCGTCGCCGTGCCGCCGACTTCCATTCCGCAGGTCGTGGCGCGGTCGCTGGCAGCCGGGTCCCTGGTCACCGACGTCGGGAGCGTGAAGTGGCCGCTGGTGGAGCGGATCGGCCGGCTGGTCGGTCCGGAGGCGCTCACCCACTACGTCGGCAGCCACCCGATGGCCGGCAGCGAGCGCTCCGGCCCGCTCGCGGCCACTGCCGCGCTGTTCGACGGCCGCCCCTGGGCGATCACTCCGCATGCCACGTCCTCGGACCAGGCGGTGGACACCATCGAGCTGCTCGCGGCCGCGTGTGGTGCCGCGACCGTCCGGATCACGCCGCGCGACCACGACCGCGCGGTCGCCCTGACCTCCCACCTGCCGCACCTGATGGCGGTGCTGGTCGCGGGACGGTTGCTCGACGCGGACCCGCGCCAGCTCGCCCTCTCGGGCCAGGGGGTGCGGGACGTGACCCGGATCGCTGCCGGCGACCCGGCCCTGTGGCGGCAGATCCTGATCTCCAACGCGCCGGCACTGCGCGAGGTCCTCTCGGACATCCAGCTGGAGCTCGACGAGCTGATCGGGGCGCTCGACGAACCCGAGGACCTCGACGAGGTGCTGCGTCGTGGGGTGGCCGGCACCCAGGTGATCCCGGGCAAGCACGGGGGACCGGCGGAGGAGACGGCGTCGGTCCACGTCTCGGTGCCCGACCACCCGGGCGAGCTGGCCCGCCTGTTCCACGACGTGGGGGAGATCGGCACCAACATCGAGGACCTGCGCATCGACCACGACCCCGGTCGCCCGGTCGGCCTCGTCGAGCTCGTGGTGAAGGACACGTCCGCGGACCCGCTCCGCGATGCTCTCGAGGCGAGGGACTGGGTCGTCCACCGGTAGGATCCTGCCCCGTGAACAGCACGGTTGTCCCCACGATTGTCCCCCGGATTGTCGTGGCCATGGACGGGCCCTCCGGATCCGGGAAGTCGAGCACCGCGCGCGGTGTCGCGACGGCTCTCGGCCTGCGCTACCTCGACACCGGCGCCCAGTTCCGCGCGATGACCCGGTGGATGCTGGACAACGACGTCGACGTCACTGACCACGCCCTGGTCGCGACGCTCGCCGACCGGCCCGTGATCGCGTCCGGCAGCGACCCGCAGGACCCGACAATCGCGGTCGACGGCGTCGACGTGGCCACTGCGATCCGGACGCAGGAGGTCACCGCCGCCGTCTCCGACGTGGCGTCCGTACCCGAGGTGCGCGCCCGCCTGCTGGCGCTTCAGCGGTCCCTGATCGGCGACGGCGGCATCGTGGTCGAGGGGCGTGACATCGGCTCGGTCGTGTGGCCCGGCGCGGAGGTCAAGGTGTACCTCACCGCCGACCCGTCCGCGCGCGCCGTACGGCGTACCGCGGAGAACGGCGCCGGCTCGGTCGACGCCACCGAGGCCGACCTGATCCGTCGCGACCTGATCGACTCCGGGCGCGCCACCGCACCACTGACGGTGCCCGCGGGCGCCGTTCACATCGACACCACGCCGTACACGTTGCAGGAGGTCGTCGACCGGGTCGTGGCGCTGGTGCGCGACACGGTCGGGGCAGCGTGAACGCGATCGCGCCGCGCGCTCTGCACGAGGACCTGCCCCGCACCATTGGCGTCCGAGGGCCGCACACCTGGGCGCTCCGCGGGCTGGGTGGCACCTGCCGGGCGATCATCCGCCACTGGTACGACGTGCAGATCACCGGCCGGCAGCACTTCCCTGCGGCCGGGCCGGTGGTCGTCGCGGCAAACCACTCCGGCTTCATCGACGGACCACTGATGGCGATCATGGCACCGCGCCCGCTGCACGCGCTCACCAAGCGGGAGATGTTCGCGGGCGCGATGGGCCCGTTCCTGCGCCAGTCCGGCCAGATCCCGATCTGGCGCGAGGCGGTCGACCCGTTGGCTGTGCGCACCGCGCTACGGGTGCTGCGCGACGGCGGCTGCGTGGGCGTCTTCCCGGAGGGAACACGCGGCGCCGGTGAGCTGTTGACCACCGAGGGCGGGGCGGCGTACCTCGCCCTCGTCACCGGGGCACCGGTGCTGCCGCTGGTCTACCTCGGGACGCGCGAGCCTGGCGGCTCCACGAACTCGATCCCGCCGAAGGGCACCCGGGTCGTGATGCAGTACGGCGAGCCGGTCCACCTGGACCAGCAGCCGTGGCCACGCCGCCAGGCCGACGTACGACGTAGCGCCGAGCAGATCCGCCTGGCGCTGAAGGACCTGCTGGACGCCGCCGAGCGACGCACCGGCATGACCACCCCGGGTCCCCTCCCGGACCCGCACCGTGAGGAAATTCTGTGACAGAGCCCATCGCCGACGACACCGTCGTCGGCCCCACCCCGGTCCTGGCCGTCGTCGGCCGCCCGAACGTGGGCAAGTCGACGCTGGTCAACCGGATCATCGGCCGCCGCGAGGCGGTCGTCGAGGACCGGCCCGGTGTGACCCGTGACCGCGTCTCCTACGACGCCACCTGGAACGGACGCGCCTTCACCGTCGTGGACACCGGCGGCTGGGACCCCGACGCCCGTGGCCTCTTCGAGCGGATCTCGGCCCAGGCCGAGGTCGCGGTCAGCGTCGCCGACGCGGTGATGTTCGTGGTCGACGCGGGGGTCGGGATCACCGACGCCGACGCGGCCGTCGTGAAGATCCTGCGCAAGTCCGGCAAGCCGGTGGTGCTCGCGGCGAACAAGGTCGACGACGCCCGCACCGAGGCGGAGGCATACGGGCTGTGGAACCTCGGGCTGGGGGAGCCGATGCCCGTCTCCGCACTCCACGGCCGCGGCTCGGGCGACCTGCTCGACGCCGTGCTCGCCGCGCTGCCGGAGACGCCGCCCCAGTCGTGGGAGCCCGTCGGCGGACCGCGCCGGGTCGCGATCGTCGGCAAGCCCAACGTCGGGAAGTCGTCGCTGCTCAACAAGCTTGCCAAGTCCGACCGCGTCGTGGTCGACGACGTTGCCGGCACGACGGTCGACCCGGTCGACGAGCTGATCGAGCTCGGTGGCCGGCCGTGGCGGTTCATCGACACCGCCGGCATCCGCAAGCGGGTCAAGGAGGCGTCAGGCCAGGAGTACTACGCGAGCCTGCGCACCAACACCGCGATCGACCGGGCCGAGGTGGCGGTGTTGGTCGTCGACGGCTCCCACCCGATCTCCGAGCAGGACCAGCGGATCATCATGACCGTCGCGGATGCCGGCCGAGCCCTGGTGATCGCGTTCAACAAGTGGGACCTGGTCGACGAGGAGCGTCGCTACTACCTCGACCGCGAGATCGAGCGTGACCTCGTGCGCGTGCCGTGGGCGCCACGGATCAACATCACCGCGAGGACAGGCTGGCACGTCGACCGGCTGGTGCCGGCGCTCGACGCCGCGCTCGAGGGCTGGGAGACGCGGGTCGGCACCGGCGCGCTCAACGCGTTCCTCGGCCGTCTCGTCTCCGAGCACCCGCACCCGGTGCGCGGTGGGAAGCAGCCCAAGGTGCTGTTCGCGACCCAGCCGAGCACGGCTCCGCCCACGTTCGTGCTGTTCACGTCCGGCAAGCTGGAGGCGTCGTACCTCCGCTACATCGAGCGTCGGCTCCGCGAGGAGTTCGGGTTCGTGGGCACGCCGATCCACCTGATCCAGAAGCCCCGGGAGAAGCGGAAGCGCTGAGTCAGCGGACCGGTCCGGCGACCAGTGTCACCGTCGCGGTGTGCGACGACCCTGAGGTGTCCGTCCAATGGAGCCGCACCGTGTCCCCGGGCTGGTACCCGGCGATGGCGGCGCGGAGTGCGGACGAGGTGTTGACCGAAATGCCGTCGACGGATGTGATCGTGTCGCCCTCCGTCAGCCCGGCCCCGGCTGCAGGGGTGTTGTCGTAGGCGCCGGCCACGGTGCTGGACGCGTCGCCGAGGGCGACGCCCAGGAACGCCGGCCGGCCGTAGGCGTAGCGGCTGCTGGTGACGCCGTGGCCCAGGTCGTCGGCGATCCGGAGCACCTTCGCGATCGGGATCGCGTAGCCGGTCACGTCGCCGCCGCTCGACGCCGCCGTGGTCATCCCGAGCACCTCGCCCTGGGCGTCGTACGTCGCGCCGCCGGAGTCGCCGGAGATCACGTCGTTGCTGATCTCGATCAGCCCGGTGAGCGTCTGTCCCTCGGCGTTGCCCTCGCTCTGCGTGGTGATCTGCTGGTCGAGGGCCATCACCTCGCCCGCGGCAGCGCTGAGGTGGTCCTCGGTGCCGTTGGCGTCGCCGACCGCGGTCACGGCGTCGCCCACGCTTGGAAGCGTGCTGTCGGTGGTGACCGTCCTCAGCCCGCTGGCGTCGGCGAGCTGGAGCACGGCCACGTCGTCCTTGGTGTCGGAGCCGACCACCGTCGCGGTGTAGGTCCTGCCCGTGCTCATCACGGTCGCCTTGACCGTGGTGGCGCCGGCGACGACGTGGTGGTTGGTGACCACCTCGCCGTCCGAGGTCAGGATCATGCCGGTACCGTCCGCCTCCCCGTCCTGGTAGCCGAGCGTCGACACGATCCGCACCAGGCCGGTGGTCTGGCTCGCGGTCGCAGTGGTGCCGGTGTCGGTGTTGGGCTGGGTGCCGTCGCCGGGGAGCGACCCCCCACCGAACGGCAGCGTGCCGGCGCCGTCCTGCTGCCGGCGCCAGTCGTTGCCGAGCACCGAGTCCTGCTGCGGCGACGCGGTCGTGCCGTGGACGCGCTCGCCCACGGCGTACCCACCGATGCCGCCGAGCGCGAGGACCATCGTGGCGGCCGCGATACCGGCAACCCAGCGCTTCCGCGCCCGCGGGCGGGGCTGTGTCTCGATCGGCACGGTTGCGGGCTGCTCCTGGTCGTCCACGGTTCCTCCACGTCACGAGATCGTCGAAGTCCATTGAGCATCGGCCACTTGTGCGGAACCTGTGAGGCGACGTACCGAACGCTGTTCCTTCGCCGAAAAGTACCTGAGAGGCGTGTCCTTCAACCACGACTTGTTTCAGCCAGGGCCCTTGTGGGGAGCCGATGGAGCGAGTACACTCGAACACATGTTCGACAGCGTGGATCTCGCGGCCACCTTGGTCGAGCTGGCGCGTCTCGAAGGCGCGGACCTCGGGGACGCCGAACGCATCGACCAGATCCGGCTGCTCGAGCAGATCAAGGCCGCGGCGGCTGCGGCCCAGGCCCGGATCAGCGTGGCCTTCGACGCCAGCCAGCGGCTGCGTGCGGCCGAGCGCGGCCTGCCGGCCGCGGCGCAAGGGCAGGGGATCGCGGGCCAAATCGCGCTGGCCCGGCGTGAGAGCCCGTTCCTCGGGGCCCGACACCTGGGGCTGGCCAAGACGCTGGTCGCGGAGATGCCGCACACCCTGGCCGCGCTCACCCGCGGCGAGATCACCGAGTGGCGCGCCACGTTGATGGCGCGCGAGACCGCCGAGCTCTCACGCGAGGACCGGATCGCGGTGGACGCCGAGGTCGGCCCCGACCTCGCCGAGCTGGGCGACCGCCAGGTCGCGCACCGGGCTCGCGAGGCCGGCTACAGGCTCGACCCGCACGCCTTGATCCGGCGCACCGCCCGTGCGGAGTCCGAGCGCTGTGTCACTCTCCGGCCCGCTCCTGAGGCGATGAGCTACCTCACCGCTGCGCTGCCGCTCGCCCAGGGCGTCGAGGTCTACGCCACGCTTCGCAGATGCGCCGACTCGCTCGTGGGCACCGGTGCCAGCGCCGGGCGCACCCGCAACCAGATCATGGCCGACACCCTGGTCGCCCGGGTCACCGGGCGCGAGCAGGCCACCGGCACCCCGGTCGAGATCCACTTGGTGATGACCGACCGGGCCGTGCTCGGCGGCGACGACGAGCCCGGCCAGCTCGGCGACGAGCTCACCGGACACGGCCCGGTCCCGGCCTGGCTGGGCCGCCGGATCGTGCGGGAGGCCGAGCGGGCATGGATCCGCCGGCTCTACACCACCCCCAGCGGCGACCTGGTCACGACCGACTCCCGCCGCCGACTGTTCCAGGGCAAGCTCCGCCGGCTCCTGGTTGCCCGCGACCGGCTCTGCCGCACCCCATGGTGCGACGCCCCGATCAAACACCTCGACCACCCGGTCCCGGTGACCCGCGGCGGCACTACCACCCGCCTCAACGCCCAAGGCCTGTGCGAGCGCTGCAACTACGCCAAGGACGCCGTCGACTGGTGGGTCCGCGCCGACCCCCAGCACGCCGGCCGACATCGGGTCCTGATCACGACCCCGACCGGCCACACCTACCGCTCCGAATCACCCCAACCGCCCGGCACCAGACAGGTCAGTGACGTCGAGTTCTACCTGTCCACGCTCGCCCTCGCGAGCTGAGCGCGCGCGTCAACGGCCTCGTGCGCGGGACGAGCCAGCTGCTTCGGGTCGCCGATGTTCACCGCAAGCCTCCCGATGCGGGACAGACCGCCCTGCTGCGGTAACGTTCCCCTCGCCCAACGGACCTTGTCCGGGGCATTCGGGCTGTGGCGCAGCTTGGTAGCGCACTTGACTGGGGGTCAAGGGGTCGCAGGTTCAAATCCTGTCAGCCCGACGGGGTATAACCGCAGGTGAGAGGCGGTTTCGGAGAGATCCGGAGCGGCCTCGACTGCTTCTCCGGACCCCGTTGCACGTCATTCCGGCACGTCATTTGCCAGCGTCGAGCGCGTCGCCGATCATCCGCGATCTTCACGCGGGCGACGACGAGCAGGACCGGCGGATCCGAAGGAGGGTCGAGGCAGCACGCCAGGCGCAACCGGGGTGCGTGACACCGAACGAAGTCGAGTTCGACGACGAGTCAGAGATCCAGCCCTTCCCGTAGGCCGTCGCGGTAGCCGCACATTTGGGGGGTGAGCTCTGCGTCCGGCACGTTCTTTACCGCCTCATGCCACTGCACCGCGAGCGTGAAGCGTTCCGTCTCCGCCAGACCGTCGAGGCGGGCGCTCTCGTAATCGTCATCCGAGGGTTCGACTACCCTCAGCCGCTTGTTTCCGATCATCTGTGTCCCCTTCCTTCGCTCTGCTGGTCGGTGTGAGTCGTCCCATTCAGGGTGCCTGACGGGCGGGTCTGGGACACCCGCCGAATGACGGGTTAGGGTACCTGCCGCGTCGGTGCAATCGCGCCGCGCCCAGGGCAGGGCACGCGCCCTACTAGGTAAGCTCCGGCGCGGTTCGCTCGACCCTGCGGGATCTAGTGTGCAGTGCGTGTGGATCACTCAGGCTCCGGCGGCCGAGATCCTTGGCCTCGGGCATGGCCGCAATCCTCCTGCTCACCGCGTGCGGCAGCGGTAGCGAGTATGACTCGGCCACTGCGGTCGCCGAGGGCGCTGGTTGCACGAAGGCCCAGCCGATCGCGCATGCGGACCTCCCACTGGTCGCCACCGAGGGCGTTGATTGCACCTTCAACGGGCACGCCATAACGGTGTACTGGTTCGAGTCTGAAGCGCGGATGGATAACTACGGCAGCCAGCGGGGTTCTGCGCACCCTGGGGAACCGCCGCAGACCGCCGAGGACCGGGCGGGCGAATAATTCACCCTGTACCGCGACAACTTCGCAGTTGTGTGCGATCAGCGAGCCGACTGCGACCCCATGAAGAAGAAGGTCGGCGGGGAAGTCCGCTGACCCACGCGCGCGACCGCCCCGGTGACGGTTTGGATAACCCAGCAGGCGGCCGACCTGCTCGGCTGTCACGTGTCACTGGTCGGGAAGTTGGTGGCGCGGGGCGGGCGCGAGGAGCGATCCCGCGCGAGGTCTCCGCCACGGCGGCGCAAAGGCAGGTTTGAGCCACCGGATGCTGCGCATGACGGGCTGACCAGCGCGCAGGCCGCAGAACTGCTCGGCGTGAGCGCCGTCGCAGTGAAGCTGCGGTGCCGACGTGGCCGGCTGCCGTTCGTCGAGAAGGCTGGGCGGCGATGGTTCCGGCGCGATCACCTCGAGCTGGTGAGGCACGCGGATTTGGTGAAGCGCCCGTCACCCGCTTCACATGACCGCCAGGTGGAGTGAAGAACCCGCCGCCCGTGGCTTGGTCCGGCTGGGAGGGGCCACGTGGAACGGCGGGTCTGGGGGGTGCTGGGTGCCCTTGCTTGTAAGCGCTCCGGCGATGGGAAGGTTACGGGTGGAACGAACTGGTATGAACCAGCTCGCCCCTTACGGACGCTCGAGGGGCCCCCGGCAGCGTGTGACGGAGGCCCCTTGCGTTGCTCGGCTGAGGCTAACCCGGGGTTGCCTAAGGCGGCCGGCGCGCCGTGCATGGCGGCGAGTCGCTGGCGGAGCTAGGTTCCGGCGAGACCACCTCGAGCTGGTTCAAGCACGCGGATCTCGCGAAGCGTCACGCCTGAAGCTTCCCAAATCGATGCCAGTCGCGGAGAACGTTCTCAGCGCGCGCGATCACGTCCAGCATCTGCTGGCGTCGCCCCGCGGGGTCAAGTCCACGGTCGTGGTGGATGAAGGGGCCACCGCGTGATCCGGTGGCTGCACTCTAGGCAGTGAGTGCTGCGGGTGAAAGGTCCTCCTTCTTGTTGGTCTGGATCAGCGCCATCCGGGACCGGGCGAGGACCTCGAGGCCCAGGTAGCGGCGGCCTTCGCTCCATTCGTCGTGCTGCTCGGCCAGGACGGCGCCGATGAGCCGGATCGCGGAGGTTCGGTCGGGGAAGATGCCAACGACGTCGGTGCGGCGGCGGACCTCGCGGTTGAGGCGCTCGTTGGGGTTATTGGACCAGATCTGGCGCCAGATCTCCTTGGGGAATGCGGTGAACGCCAAGATGTCCGCGCGGGCCTCCTCGAGGTGCTCGGCCACCGCCGGGAGCTTCTCGACCAGGGCCTCAACGACGCGGTCGAACTGGGCATGGACCGAGTTGGCGTCGGGCTGGTCGTAGATCGAGTGCAGCATCGCCTTGACCCATCCCCAAGACGACTTCGGGGTCGCCGACATCAGGTTCGCGGCGTAGTGGGTGCGGCATCGTTGCCAGCTGGCGCCGTCCAAGGTGGCTCTCATCGCGGCAACCAGACCACTGTGCGCATCGGAGGTGACCAGCTTGACCCCGGACAGGCCGCGGGCGTTCAGGCCGCGGAACAGGGTCAGCCAGCCGGCCTCGGACTCGGCGGAGCAGATGTCGAGGCCGAGGATCTCCCGATGTCCGTCGGCGTTGACGCCCGTGGCGATCAGCACGTGGGTGTTGACCACTCGGCCGCCCTCACGGACCTTCATCGTCAACGCGTCCGCAGCCAGGAACGTGTAGGGGCCGGCGTCCAGGGGCCGGGTCCGGAAGTCCTCGACGTGGGCGTCGAGCTCACGTGCCATCACCGAGACCTGGGACTTCGAGAGCCGGGTGATCCCGAGGGTCTCGACCAGCTTCTCCATCCGCCGGGTGGAGACCCCGAGCAGGTAGCAGGTCGCCACCACGGTGGTCAGCGCTCGCTCGGCCCTCCGACGGCGCTCGAGCAGCCAGTCGGGGAAGTAGGAACCCTCGCGCAGCTTCGGGATCGCGACCTCCATGGTCCCGGTGCGGGTGTCGAAGTCGCGGGTCCGGTAGCCGTTGCGGGAGTTGGTCCGCTCCGGACTGCGCTCCCCGTAGGCAGCGCCGCAGATCGCGTCGGCCTCGGCCGACATCAGCGCCTGAACGAACGTGGACAGCATGCTGCGGAGCAGGTCGGGCTCGGCACGCTTCAGGTGCTCGGCCAGGAACGTAGGCAGGTCAATAGAGTTGGGGTCGACGGTCATCGTCGTGATCTCCTTCAGTCGTGCTTTCGCAGGTCTTCTGAAGGATCACGCGGTGGCCGTCGCTATGTCAGGACGCCACGCTCACACCGGGCCCGTCGTACACCACGTCCCTGGACTCAACTGTTCGCTGACACCAGTCAGGCGGACTTGACACTGATGTCTGTGATGACCGGTGAAGATCAGAACGGTATCGCCACCGTCAGTTTCTGGTTCCACCTCGACTGGCGACTTCCATCCGGAGCTGCGGCACCCTTCGACGCCGTTGATGTAGCCTCCCTTTCGCCTGATGGCAAGGTCCAGGAACTGCACATCATCTACGACACGGTAGATGTCCGTCCTGCGTTCCAGACCGACGTCGGACGCTCATCGTGGCGTCGATCGAACCTTTAGTCCTCGCTGCGCGATGGCATACGCACATCGGGTGCATGAGGTGGTGGCAGTCGGACGCCAACAATGCGCGGACTTGCTCGGGTGAACCCTGAATCTGACTGCTCGCTTCCTTTTCTCCCTTTTGCATGTTGGCGGGCGGTTACGGTCAGCCGCGAGTGGATTGCTGCTGGTGGGCCTGTGCGCGCCTCGGTAGCCAAGAAGTCGGCTCCCAGTCAGTGACCGCCTCGATACCATTCCCGGATGACCGAGGACTACCCCGCTCTGGTCGAGCTCAGCCACATTGCCCAGGAATCGGCAGAGGCTTACCTCGCCGGCGACCTCGACACGTACGCAAGGGTGCTGCCGCACGCGGACGACTTCACGTTGATGCCGCCGTTCGGCGGGCCTACCAGGCGGGGCTTCGTTCTGGACGACGAGACGCGTGAGGCCACCCGGAGCACCTTCCGGGGCGGTCAAGTGGAGGTTGAAGTCGACGCGTCGTACGTGACGGACGACCTCGCCGTGCTCGCAGTGGTGGAGCGACAGCGCGGCCTCGTGGGGGAGCTCGCCGAGCAGGACTGGTCCCTGCGCGTCACGCTCGTGTTCCGACGTGACGGCGGCCAGTGGTGGCTCGTGCACCGGCACGCGGACGCGCTGGTCCACACCATCGGTTGGAACGCGCTTGCGCAGCTCGCACGGGGCGAGCTGGACGACTGAGCTATCACTGATCCAGCGCTTCGCGGACAATCGCCACCGTCACTCCCAGGGACTCGTCGCGGCCAGTGGACCAGCTGCGGGGTCTGTTCGACGCCAGACAACGGCTCCCGTGACACCCCTTGAGTCTCCCGGGCCGGTTGCACGTCACGGTCAGCAGTCACGAGACATCGGGCGACGTCTCTCGCACCGTCAAGGTGCGCCTCCAACCTGGCGAACACGTGCGTAGACAAGTGCTTAACCAACAGGCCGACAAGCAGCTGGAATGACCCAGCTATGTGTGGGCGGTGTGGGTCTTTGAGGTGGCTGTCCAGGTGAGCGAGGGTGTGGGGTGGGCTCCGACGACGCATCTCGGTAGGGGGCGATTTCTGCTCAGGAACGCTGTGCTGGGAGCGACTTCCAGTCGGTGGCGGGGACGCTT
>Ga0207708_10000523_pt1 | contig 29609 bp, 28 predicted proteins | sample KBSK5101metaG_FD_184340 | JGI IMG/M metagenome (GOLD analysis project Ga0207708, IMG submission 184340) | Corn, switchgrass and miscanthus rhizosphere microbial communities from Kellogg Biological Station, Michigan, USA - KBS K5-10-1 metaG... | ecosystem: Host-associated > Plants > Roots >... | reverse complement strand
ACGACCGCGGTGGCCTCCATGTTCGTGGCGTCGGAGGAGGCGACCTCGGGCTCGGTCATCGTGAACGCCGAGCGGATCCGTCCGTCCAGCAACGGCTCCAGCCACTCCCGGCGCTGGGCGTCGTCGCCGTACTTGAGCAGGACCTCCATGTTTCCGGTGTCGGGTGCGTTGCAGTTGAAGACATGCGGCGCGATGAAGGAGCGGCCGGTCGCCTCGGCGATCGGCGCGTAGTCGACGTTGGTCAGCCCCTCACCGCCGTCCGTGCCGAAGCGGGCGGCGTACTCTCCCGCGTGCTCCTTGGGCAGGAAGAGGTTCCAGAGCCCCTCCGCCCGAGCCTTCGCCTGGAGGTCGGCCAGCAGCGGCAGCGGCTGCCAGGGGTCGCCGTGGGCCCTCAGGTCGGCAAGGTCGCGGTGGTACTGCGGCTCGGCCGGCTCCACCTCCCGGGCCATGAAGTCCCGGACCCGGGCGGTCAGGTCGGCGGCGCGGGCAGAGGGTGCGAAGTCCATGGCCCCGAGCGTAGGACCTCACCCTTTTCGGGGACCGAAGACCTGTCCCCCTAGGTTCCTCTCAGGGAGATGAGGCAGGCTGGTGGACGTCCGGGACGGCCCTCGCGCCTCCCACCCCACGTGAACGAGGTCTGTAGTCCCATGAAGCGCACACTCCTGCTGATCGGCGTCGTCGCCGCTCTGCTCCTCAGCACCACGGCCTGCGGCGGCACCAGCGAGGAGGAGCAGAACGCCTCGGACAACATCGCCAAGAGCTTCGCCGGGTCACAGCCCTCGAAGGCCCGCAAGGCGGTCGCCGCCTGCTTCGGTGACGAGCTGGTCACGAGTGCCGGCGTCGACCAGCTGAAGAAGGACAAGGTCATCGACGAGAAGCTGAAGGCCGCGTCCCAGCTGCCCACCAAGCTGTCGAAGAAGACCGCCGAGGCGTACGGCGACGCGATCGTGACCTGCTACAAGTTCTCCAAGCTCAAGGCCGACATCAAGAAGCAGTCGAGGGCCAGTGACGACCAGGTCGACGCCTACGTGAAGTGCATGGACGCGATCGACGACGGTGACCTGAAGACCACGATCGTCGACGGCTACACCAAGTCCACGCCGTCCGCGACCGTCAAGAAGGTCAACAAGGCGACCACGGAGTGCGGCAAGAAGCTCGGCCAGGGCCAGTAGCCGGGGCGGACGACCCCGGCGTCGGGTCGGGTCAGGCGGGGAGCCGCTCGCCCTTCTCGGCCAGCTCGGACAGGTACGACGGGGGGCGGAAGCGCTCGCCGTAGGTGTCGGCGAGCTCGTGCGCGCGCGCCACGAAGCCGGTGAGACCGCGGCCGGAGGCTCCCTCGTAGCCCTGCATGAACTGGGCGGCACCACCGGTCAGCGCGGGGAAGCCGATCCCCATGATCGAGCCGATGTTCGCGGCCGCGGACGACTCGATGACGCCCTCGTCGAAGCAGCGCGCCGTCTCCACCGCCTCGATGAACAGCAGCCGGTCCTTGAGCTCGGCGATGTCGGCCTGCCCGTCGGCCGGCGGGAACAGCTCCGCGAGACCTGGCCACAGCCGGGTGCGCCTGCCGTCGGCGTACTCGTAGAAGCCCGCACCCTTGAGCTTCGAGGGGCGCCCCGCCTCGATCATCGCGTCGATGACCCGCTCGGCCGGGTGCGGCGTGTAGGTGGCGCCGTCGCGCTCGACCGCGGCCCGGGTGGCGTTGCGGATCTTGACCATCAGCTCCATGTTGAGCTCGTCGGAGAGCTGCAGGGTGCCGACCGGGTAGCCGGCCTGGGTCGCGGCCCGCTCGAGCGACATCGGGCGCACCCCCTCGCCGAGCATGGCCAGACCCTCGTTGACCATGGTGCCGATCACGCGCGAGGTGTAGAAGCCGCGGCTGTCGTTGACCACGATCGGGGTCTTCTTGAGCTGCATCACCACGTCGAGCGCCTTCGCCACCGACGCCTCGGAGGTCTTGCCGCCCTTGATGATCTCGACCAGCGGCATCTTGTCGACCGGCGAGAAGAAGTGCAGCCCGATGAAGTCGTCGGGGCGGTCGACGCCCGCGGCGAGCTCGGTGATCGGCAGTGTCGAGGTGTTGGAGCACAGGAGCGCGTCGGGGTTGACCACGTCCTTGATCTCCGCGAACACCTTGTTCTTCAGGGCCGGGTCCTCGAAGACCGCCTCGATCACGGTGTCGACGCCGGCGCAGTCGGCCGGGTCGGCGGTCGGGTGGATGCGGGCCAGGATCTCGCGCTTGGTCTCCTCGGTCATCTTGCCGCGGGTGATCGCCTTGTCCAGCAGCGCGACCGAGTGCTGCTTGCCCTTGTCGGCCGCCTCCTGCGAGACGTCCTTGAGCACGACGTCCAAGCCCGAGCGGGCGGCGGAGTAGGCGATGCCGGCGCCCATCATCCCGGCGCCGAGCACGGCCACCCTGCGGGCGACGTACGGCGGCACGCCCTCGGGCCGCAGCGACCCGGAGTTGATCGCCTGGAGGTCGAAGAAGAACGCCTGGATCATGTTCTTCGAGTTCTGGTGCGTGATCAGGTGGGTCAGGTAGCGCGACTCGATCCGGGTCGCGGTCTCGAAGTCCACCTGGGCACCCTCGACGGCAGCCGCGAGGATCGCCTTCGGCGCCGGCATGTCGGCACCCTTGAGCTGCGTGCGCAGCATCGCCGGGAAGGCGGGGAGGAACGCGGCCAGCTTCGGGTTCGAGGGGGTGCCGCCCGGCATCCGGTAGCCGTCGCGGTCCCACGGCTGCGTCGCGGCCTCGGCGTCGTCGGCGTGGTCCTCGATCCACGCCTTCGCGGCCGGCACCAGCTCCTCGCGAGTGGCGACCAGCTCGTCGACCAGGCCCAGCCCCTTCGCCTCGGCCGGCTTGAAGCGGGTGCCCTGGAGCAGCACGCCCATCAGCGCGTCGGCGATGCCGAGCATCCGCACCGTGCGGGTCACGCCACCGCCGCCCGGCAGCAGGCCGAGGGTCACCTCGGGCAGACCGAGCTGCACCTTCGGGTCGTCAAGCACCACCCGGTGGTGGCAGGCGAGCGCGATCTCCAGCCCGCCGCCCAGCGCGGCACCGTTGACCGCCGCCACGACCGGCTTGCCGAGCGTCTCCAGCCGGCGGAGTCCGGCCTTCACGTCCTGCGCCATCGCGAATATGTCGCCGGCGTCGTCGGGACCGGCCTGCACCATGGCGTTCAGGTTGCCTCCGGCGAAGAAGGTCTTCTTGGCGCTGGTGACCACCACGCCGCGGAGGTCGTCCTTCTCGGCGTAGAGCCGGTCGACGGCGGCGGCCATCGAGTCGCGGTACAGGTCGTTCATCGTGTTCGCGCTGGCCGTGGGGTCGTCCAGGGTGAGCACGACGATGCCGTCCTCACCCTTGTCGTAGCGGACGGCGCTCTGGGTCTCGGTCATGACTGCTTCCTTCATTGCTCTCCGTGGTCTCGACAAGCTCGACCGTCGGTGGTCGAGCTTGTCGAGACCGTCGTTGTCAGACGCGTTCGATGACAGTGGCGATGCCCATGCCGCCGCCGACGCACAGCGTGGCCAGGCCCCGGCGGAGGTCGCGGCGCTCCAGCTCGTCGATCAGGGTGCCGAGGATCATCGCGCCGGTGGCGCCCAGCGGGTGGCCCATCGCGATCGAGCCACCGTTGACGTTCGTGATCTCGTCGCTGATGCCGAGGTCGCGCATGAACCGCATCGCGACCGCCGCGAACGCCTCGTTGATCTCGAAGAGGTCGATGTCGCCGACCTCGAGGCCGGCCTTCGCCAGCGCCTTGCGCGAGGCGGGCGCCGGGCCGGTCAGCATGATCGTCGGGTCGGCACCGGAGACCGCGGCGGCGATGATTCGTGCGCGCGGGGTGAGACCGAGGTCGGTGCCGACCTGCTCGTTGCCGATCGCGACGATCGCGGCCCCGTCGACGATCCCCGAGGAGTTGCCCGCGTGGTGGACGTGGTCGATCTTCTCGATCCAGTGGTACTTCTCCAGCGCCACGTTGCCGAAGCCGCCCTGCTCGGCGACCTGCGCGAAGCTCGGGCGGAGCCTGCCGAGGCCCTCGACCGTCGACTCGGGCTTGATGAACTCGTCGTGGTCGAGCACCACCAGGCCGTTGGTGTCGACGACCGGGACCACCGACCCGGAGAAGTAGCCGTTGGCCCAGGCCTTCGCGGCGCGCGCGTTGGACTCGACCGCGAAGGTGTCGCAGTCCTCGCGGCTGAAGCCCTCGATGGTGGCAATGAGGTCGGCGCCGATGCCCTGCGGGACGAAACCGGTGGCGATCGCGGTGGCCGGGTCCATCGCCCACGGGCCGCCGTCGGATCCCATCGCGACCCGGCTCATCGACTCGACGCCCCCGGCCAGGATCAGGTCCTCGAACCCGCCGCGTACCCGGCTCGCGGCCTGGTTGACGGCCTCGAGACCCGACGCGCAGAAGCGGTTGAGCTGGACGCCGGCCACGGTCTCCGGGTAGCCGGCCACGAGCGCGGCCGTCTTGGCGATGTCGCCGCCCTGGTCGCCGACGGGCGAGACGACGCCGAGCACGACGTCGTCCACCCGGTCGGGGTCGAAGCCGTCGTTGCGCTTGCGCACCTCGTCGAGCAGGCCCACGACCAGGTCGACGGGCTTGACCTCGTGGAGGCTGCCGTCCTTCTTGCCCTTGCCTCGCGGCGTGCGGATGGCGTCGTACACGAAAGCTTCTGCAGACATCGTCGGTCCCAACTTCTCAGGTCTCGGGTCCTGCCGATTCTGACAGTAATGCTGTCAACGTCCAAGGGTGCGGCACATGTGACGCCGGTCTCCTGACTACGGTGTGCGCCATGCCCGCGGACGTCTTCTTCCTCCTTGCCGGCGTCTGCCTCCTGCTGGCCGTCCTGCTGCCCGCGGCCCTGCGCTCCTACGCCCTCTCCCCGCCGCTGGTGCTGCTGCTCGTCGGGGTCACCCTCGGCTGGACCCCGTTCGCCGAAGACCTGCAGGTCGACCTGGTCGCCGACCGCGCGCTGGTCGAGCACGTCACCGAGCTCACCGTCCTGATCGCACTCATGGGCGTCGGTCTGGCGCTGGACCGGCCGCTCGACCTGCTCAGGCCGGCGTCCTGGCGGGCCTGGTCACCGACCTGGCGGCTGCTCGGGATCGCGATGCCGCTCTGCATCCTCGGCGTCGCGCTGCTCGGGTGGGCCCTGGGGCTTCCGGTCGCGGCTGCCCTGGTCCTGGGTGCCGTGCTTGCCCCCACGGACCCCGTTCTCGCCTCCGACGTCCAGGTCGGCGGGCCTGGCTCGTCGATCCCGGACGAGGCCGCCGAGGACCTTCCCTACGCCGAGGACCCGACGGTGAGCAGCGAGTCCGGCGAGGTGAGGTTCGCGCTCACGTCCGAGGCCGGGCTCAACGACGGCCTCACCTTCCCCTTCGTCCACGCCGCGGTCCTGGTGGCCGCCGGCGGATCGGTGCTCGGCGAGGTCGGCGCGTGGCTCGCCTGGTACGTCGTGGGCAAGATCGCGATCGGCGTCTTAGCCGGTGTGCTGGTCGGCCGCCTGCTCGCCCGCGTCGCGTTCCGTTCGTCCAAGGAGCCGTTGCGGCTGGCGGAGCAGGGCGAGCCTCTGCTGGCGCTGGCTGCGCTCCTGACCGCGTACGGCGTGGCCCAGGTGGCGCAGGGCTACGGCTTCCTGGCGGTGTTCGCCTGCGCGATGGCGATGCGGTCCGCGGAGCGGAAGCACGACTACCACCGCGCGATGCACGAGGTCATCGAGCGCCTGGAGCGGCTCTTCACGCTGCTCGTGCTGCTGCTCCTCGGCATCGAGATCTCGGGCGGCGTGCTCGACCACCTGGACTGGCGCGGTGTGCTGGTCGCGGCCCTGTTGCTGTTCGTGATCCGCCCGCTGTCCGGGATCCTCGCGCTCGGGGTGCGGCCGCGACGCACCCCGGAGGCAGGTGGGCTCTCGCCCCGTGGCCGCGCCGCGGTCGCGTTCTTCGGCGTGCGGGGCGTCGGGTCGATCTACTACCTTGCCTGGGCCACGGGGGAGATCGAGCTGGACGCGGCGCCGTGGCTGTGGTCCACGACTGCGTTCGCGATCGCGCTGTCGGTGGTGGTGCACGGCGTCGCCGCTACGCCAGTGATGAAGCGGCTCAACGAGGAGCCCGTCACCTGACCCGCCAGTACGGCGGGCGCGCGAGTCGGTCGGGCAACCGCGTGGCGGCGTCACCGCGGGCGGCGTTCACCTGGAACTGCGTGAGGAACAGCGCGTCCGAGAGGTCCGTGCCCGCCACGTCGGCCGCCCGCAGGTCCGCGCCCAGCAGGTCGGCCGGGCCGAGGTCGTGGTCGCGCAGGTCGGCGCCGATCAGCACCGCGCCGCGCAGCGAGGCCCCGGTCAGCTCGCGTCCGCGCAGGTCCTGCCCGGAGAGGTCCCGGCCTCGCAGGTCGGGGCCGTCACTGCCCGCACGAACCAGGCGGCTCGCCTCGCCGAGCAGGCCGTCGGCCCGGAGCTGGAACGGCGCCACGTCACCGGGCACCGGTGCGCGGCAGGCCGCGTCGACGCCGTCGCACAGGCCTTCGAGCTCGTCGCGGAGCGTTGCGACAGCCGGCCGTGCGAGGGCGTCCTGCAGGTACCAGAGCAGCTCGTGCAGCCGCTCGACCACCTCGAACGCGGCGAACATCTCCTGCCTGACCTCCGGCGCCGAGAGCCAGTCGCGCCCGTCGTACAGCTCCTGAACCACGCGCTGCCCGGCGCCGAAGCACTCGTAGACGGTGCAGCCCGGGAAGCCCCGCCCGCGCAGGTCGGCATGGATCGAGCAGCCGAAGTCGTCGGCGAGGTTCGGGCACGGCGTGTGGCTCGGCTTGTCGATCGCGAAGTCCGACGAGGCCGAGAACGCGGGCACGGCGCAGCAGAGCCCGGCACATCGGGAGCAGTCCGCGCGGAGCTCGGTCACATCAGGCCTGCACCGCGACGCCCAGCTCGATGAGGGTGTCGACGTCGTCGATCCCCCACGCTGCAAGGGCTTCGCGGGTCGAGCCCCCCGGGGACGACGGCCCGGTTGTGAGCGACGGAGCGGTGCGCGAGAAGCGAGGGGCCGGTGCGGGCTGCACGAGACCGTCGCGGTCGACGTACACCTCGCGGGCCTTGTTGTGCGGGTGCTCGAACGCCTCCGGCAGCGGGATGATCCCGGCCACGCAGGCGTCGGTGCCCTCGAACTTCGCGACCCACTCCGCCTGTGTGCGCTCCCTGATCCGCGCCGTGATGGCGTCGCGCAGGTCGCCGAGCGCGGCGAAGTCGTTGCGGTCCGGCACCGCGCCGGCGAGCCCGAGCAGGTCAAGGAACTCCTCGTAGAACCGGCCCTCGAGTGGTGCCACCGAGAGGTGTCGGCCGTCGGAGGTCTCGTAGACGTCGTAGTACGGCACGCCGCCGTCGAGCAGCCCGGACGCCCGTTGCGCGTCGGGGATGCCGGTGGCGTGGAAGACGGCGCCGATCGCGTTGAGGTGCGCGGTGCCGTCGACGATCGCGGCGTCGACCACCTGTCCCGTGCCGGAGACGCGGGCCTCGAGCAGCGCCGCGAGCACGCCGATCACGAGGTACGTCGACCCGCCGCCGAAGTCGCCGAGCAGGTTCGAGGGGAAGTGCGGACGCCCTCGGTCCTGGCCGAGGCCGAACAGCGCGCCGGCGACCGAGATGTAGTTCATGTCGTGGCCCGCGGAGTGCGCCAGCGGGCCGGACTGGCCCCACCCGGTCATCCGCGCGAACACCAGCCGCGGGTTGCGGGCGTGGCACACGTCGGGTCCGACACCGAGCCGCTCGGCGGCGCCCGGGCGCATCCCCTCGACCAGCACGTCGGCCCGCTCCACCAGCCGCAGCACGGTCTCCACCGCCTCCGGCCGCTTGAGGTCCAGCGCCACGCTGGGGCGGCCACGGGTGAGGATGTCGTGCGGGCCGCCGCCCAGCAGCCCGCCGCCCGGGCGGTCGACGCGCACCACGTCGGCGCCGAGGTCGGCCAGGATCATGCACGCGTGGGGACCGGGGCCGATCCCGGCGAGCTCGACCACCTGGACTCCGGCGAGCGGTCCGGTGCCCTGTCCGAGCGCGTAGGTCATGGGGCGGAGTCTTGCAGGGGTCTCACGCGTGGCGGTCCTGGCCGAGGTCTTCGTGGTCGCGGTGTGACTGCGGCTCGACCTGGAACGTCGCGTGCTCGATCCCGAAGTCCTGCCGGGCGCAGAGCGCCAGCTCGTCGAGCACCGCACCGACGCCGCGTTGCTGGAGGCAGGCATCGGTGACGGTCACGTGCGCGGACAGCGAGGGCATGCCGCTCGTGATCGTCCACGCGTGCAGGTCGTGCACGTCGGTGACCCCGTCCATCGCCATCAGGTGCTCGCGCACCCGCGCGACGTCGACGTCCTTCGGCGCGGACTCGAACAGCACGGCGCCCGTGTCGCGCAGCAGGCTCACGGCCCGCGGGACGATCAGGACCGCGATCAGCAACGAGGCAACGGGATCCGCGCGCAGCCACCCGGTGGCCAGGATCACCACAGCGGCCACGATCGCGGCCAGCGACCCGACCGTGTCGCTGAGCACCTCGAGGAAGGCGCCGCGCATGTTCAGCGAGGCGTCGCGCCGGGCGGAGAGCACGACCAGCGAGATCGCGTTGGCCAGCAGTCCGACCGCGGCGAAGGCCAGCATCTGGCCGGCCGCGACGTCCGGCGGGTCGACCATTCGCCGGATCCCGGCGTACGCGAGGTAGCCGCAGACGCCCGCCAGCACCACCGCGTTGACGAGTGCGGCCAGGATCTCCGCCCGGTGGTAGCCGAACGTCCGCCGCTCGTTGGCCGGGCGCGTCGCGACGTACGACGCCCCGAGCGCGAGCAGCACCGCCGCGACGTCGGTCAGCATGTGGCCGGCGTCGGCGAACAGGGCGAGCGAGCCCGAGAGCACGGCACCCACGACCTCGACCACGACCACGGTCGCGGTTACCGCCACGACCAGCCAGAGCCGGCGCCGGTCCGCCGCCCGGCCGGCTGCGTGGCCGTGCCCTGCTCCCATGCAGGCCAGCGTAGGCGCGGCGTCCGTCCACTAGCGTGACCCGCATGCCTCCCGTGGCGCTGCACCACCGCGTGACCGGTCCCTCCTCCGGCGCGTTCGTGCTGCTCGGGGGCTCGCTGGGCTCCACGCACCGGCTCTGGGACGAGCTGGTCGCCGACCTCTCCACCGACCACCAGGTGGTGGCGATCGACCTCCGCGGCCACGGAGACTCCCCGACCGCGGTCGGGCCGCTCTCGATGGCCGACCTCGCCTCCGACGTGCTGGCGCTGGCCGGCCTGGTCGGTGCCGAGCGGTTCCACTACGTCGGGCTGTCGCTGGGCGGCGCGGTCGGACAGCAGGTGGCGCTGGACGCACCCCACCGGCTGCTGTCACTCACGCTGGCCTGCACGGCCGCGCGCTTCGGCGACCCGGCCACGTGGCACGAGCGCGCGGCCGCCGTCCGGTCCGACGGCATGGAGCAGCTGCGCGGCGCGACCGCGGACCGGTGGTTCACCGACGAGGTGCGCCTCGAGCAGCCGGTCCGGGTCTCCGAGATCCTCGACCAGCTCGTGGCCTGTGACCCGGAGAGCTACGCCCTCGCCTGCGAGGCGGTGGCGGCGTTCGACAGCCGCGACCGGCTGGCCTCGATCACGGCGCCCACGCTCGTGGTCACCGGTGAGGCCGACCCGACCTGCCCGCCCGAGGTCACCGCGGTGCTGCGCGAGGGCATCCCGGGTGCCGGACACGTGCTGCTGGAACGCAGTGCGCACCTCGCGAACATCTGCCGTCCCGACGCCTTCGCGGCAGCGGTGCGCGCCCACGTCGAGGCCCGGTCGTGAGCCACACCGTCGTGCAGATCCCGGTCCGCGAGGCCGAGACGATCGTCCGGCGCCGGGCCCTCGCCTCCGGGTCGCCGTTCCAGCCGCAGGACGGGGGCGTGCTCGCGCACATCACACTGCTCGGCCCGTTCATCCCGGAGCCCGACATCGACGACGGCGTGCTCGGCGACCTGGAGCGCTACTTCGCCGACGTCACCAGCTTCGGCTTCACGCTCTCCGGCGTCTCGGAGTTCCCCGGCGGGCCGACCTACCTGGTGCCGGAGCCCGGGGGCGTGTTCCGCCGGCTAACGTCCGGGCTGCTCCGGGTGTTCCCCGAGTTCCCGCCCTACGGCGGCGCGTTCGACGACGTGGTGCCCCACCTGAGCGTGCCGCTGGTCGACGGCGAGGACACCGAGACCCTGCGCGCCGAGCTCGAGCGGCGGCTGCCGATCGAGGCGGTGGCACACACGGCGACCCTGGTCCGGGTGGCCGAGGGCGACACGCTGACCCTGGCGACGTTCCCGTTCGGGACCACCGCCGCCTGAGGACGACTCAGGGCGCCGGCGGGGTGGGCAACCGGTCGAGCGTGAACCCGAAGTGCTCGCGGTAGGCGCCCAGCACCTCTTCGTCGGACCCGAGGGTGGTCTCGGTGCGCCTCCCGGCGACGGTCGTGATCAGCAGCCGGTCGCTGATCGTGACCCGGCCGTGGTCGCCGGTCGGGCGCGAGCAGGTCAGCGACTGCGTGAAGTGCGAGTCCGGCGAGGTCTGCTGGTACCAGCAGGTCGGTGCGAAGTCGCCGAGGACACGCGGCCGCTGCTCCACCCTCAGCTGGGGCCGGTCGCCGAGCCGGACGTCCAGGTCGCCCTCGTGGGTCTCCGCGACGCGGACGACGCCGGCCAGGTCGTGCTGGTCGTCGCGCACGTCGAGCCGGAACGGCGCCACGACGAACCGGCCGAACCCGACGTCGACCAGCCAGGGCGCCTGATCCACGTCGACCCGGAGGGTCAGGTGGTCGAAGAGCGGCCCCGGCCCGGCGTCGCCGTACACCCGGGCGGCGAGCATCGTCACGTCGTACCCGAGGTGCCGCAGCAGCAGCGCGAACGCGCCGTTGAGCTCGTAGCAGAAGCCGCCGCGGCGCCGACCCACGATCTTGTCGACCAGAGCGGCCTCGTCGAGCGAGATCCTCTCACCGAGATGGATGCTCAGGTTCTCGAACGGCACCGTCGTCAGGTGCCGGCCCATCAGCGCGCCCAGGGCCGCCGCCGAGGGCGGCTCGCGGGTGGCGCCGATCCGGGCGAGGTAGGCGTCGGCCGTGGCGTCATCCATGCGCCAGCAGATCCTCGATCACCCGCGCAACGCCGTCGTCGTCGTTGCTGGGCGCGACATGGTCGGCGACGGCCTGCACGGTCGGGTGCGCGTTGCCCATGGCGTACGACGTGCCGGCCCACTCGAGCAGCGCGATGTCGTTGGGCATGTCGCCGATCGCCAGCACCTCCTCGGGCGCGATCCGGCGCTCGGCGCACAGCAGGGCCAGCGTCGTCGCCTTGGTCACCCCCGCCGCGCTCATCTCGAGCATCGCCGAGCCGGACGACCAGGTGACCACCACCCGGTCGCCGACGGCCGCCTCCGCGCGGTCCCAGAACTCCTGCGGCGAGATCTGCTCGTGGCGCGCCAGCAGCTTGAGCGCCGGTCCGTCGAAGATCTCCTCGAGCGGCCCGCGCCGGGCGTCGTCCGGGATCGCGTTGCGCTCGAGGAAGCCGGGCTCCAGAGCGATGCCGGGCAGCCGTTCGACGGCGAAGTGGCTGCCGGGCACGGCCTCGCGGATCAGCCGGCAGACCTCGAGACCTACGACCGGGTCGATGGTGCGGGTCGAGCGCACTGCGTCGCCGGCGACGTCCCAGACCAGAGCCCCGTTGGAGACGATCGCCAGGCCGTGGCCACCGACGTGGTCGAAGACCTCCTCGGCCCAGCGCAGCGGCCGTCCGGTGACGAAGACCACCTCGATCCCGGCCGCCTCGGCGGCGAGCAGGGCCTCACGGGTGCGCGGCGTGATCGATCCGTCGGAGTGCACGAGCGTGCCGTCGAGGTCCGTGGCGACCAGCCGCACCCTCGGCAGGTCGGTCACGGGAACCACCGGCGCAGCTCCTCGGCCGCGCCGTCGTCCTCCACCCGTCCCGCGACGTGGTCGGCGGCGTCCCTCACCTCGGGCGGCGCCTGGCCCATCGCGACCCCGCGGCCGGCCCAGGCCAGCATCTCGGTGTCGTTGCGCCCGTCGCCGATCGCGAGCACGTCGGCCCGGTCGACGCCGAGGTCGTGGCAGGCCCACTCGAGTCCGCTGGCCTTGCTGACGCCCTCCGGGGCGAGGTCCAGCCACGCGGTCCAGCCGATGAAGTAGTTGGTCCCCTGGAGCCCCAGCGACTTCGCCAGGTGCACGAAGTCCTCCGACGTGGAGTCCGGGTCGCGCACGATCACCCGGCTCACCGCGTCGAGCGCCAGGCCGTCGAGGTCGGTCACGATCATCTCGCCGTCGAGCTCGCCGTCGGGAAAGAGCCGGTTCACCCGGTAGCCGACGCCGTGCTCCTCCACGGCCACGGCCGCGCTGGGCACGTGCTCGAGCACCGTGCGCACCGCGGCGCTGGCGTCGAAGGTCACCTCGTGCACGACCTCCATCGGCGCGTGCCGGAAGACCACCGAGCCGTTGGACGCCACCACGTGCAGCCGGTTGCCGGTCAGCTCCTCGACGGTGCGGGTCAGGTCCAGCCGGTCGGCCATGCCGGCCATGCTCAGCGGCGCCCGACCCGAGGCCAGTACCACGTGGGCGCCCGCCTTCGCCGCGGCGAGCACCGCCTCGGCCACCGGCTGCGTGGTCTGCTCCGCGCTGTGGCCCGCCTCGAAGTCCGGGATCAGCAGCGTGCCGTCGATGTCGAGCGCGACCAGGGCAGGCCGCCACTCCTCAAGGTTTCGAGACGGTTGCTGCGCAACCTCCTCAACCACCGTTCACCGGCTTCAGGACCTCGCGCCCCTGCAGGTACGGCCGCAGCGCCTCCGGCACCCGCACCGAACCGTCCTCCTGCTGGTGGGTCTCCAGGACCGCCACGATCGTGCGCGTCATCGCGCACAGCGTGCCGTTGAGGGTGGCCACCGGCCGGGTCCCCCCAGGCAGCTTGCTGCGGATGTCCAGCCGCCGGGCCTGGAAGTCCGTGCAGTTCGAGGTCGAGGTCAGCTCGCGGTAGCGGCCCTGGGTGGGGATCCACGCCTCGCAGTCGAACTTGCGCTCCGCGCTCAGGCCGAGGTCGCCGGCGGCGACGTCGATCACGCGGTAGGCGAGCTCGAGCTTGTCGAGGAACTCCTTCTCCCAGGCGAGCAGCCGCTGGTGCTCGGCATAGGAGTCCTCGACGGTGGTGAACACGAACATCTCCACCTTGTCGAACCAGTGCACGCGGATGATGCCCCGGGTGTCCTTGCCGTGCGAGCCGGCCTCCTTGCGGAAGCACGGGCTGAACGCGGCGTAGCGCAGCGGGAGCCGGCCGGCGTCGAGGATCTCGTCGGAGTGGTACGCCGCCAGCGGCACCTCCGAGGTGCCGACGAGGTACATGTCCTGCCCCTCGATCCGGTAGACGTCGTCGGCCGCCTGGCCCAGGAACCCCGTGCCCTCCATCGCGCGCGGCTTGACCAGGGCGGGCGGGATCACGGTCGTGAACCCGTTGGCGCGGGCCTGGTCCATCGCCATCGCGGTGAGCGCCAGCTCCAGGTCGGCCCCCGCGCCGGTCAGGTAGTAGAACCGCGAGCCCGAGACCTTGGCGCCACGCTCGATGTCGATCGCGCCCAGGATCCGGCCCAGCTCGACGTGGTCGCGCGGCTCGAAGCCGTCGGCGCCGAAATCGCGCGGCGTGCCGACCGTCTCCAGCACCACGTAGTCGTCCTCGCCGCCAGACGGCGCCTCGTCGTTGGCGAGGTTGGGGATCGACATGATCGCCTCGCGCCAGTCGTCGTCGGCGACGCTCTGCGCTGCCTCGGCGGTCCTGACGTCGGCGGCGAGAATCCTGGTGCGCGCCAGCAGGTCGGCCTTCTCCTCGCCTGCCGCCTGCGGGATTAGCTTGCCGAGCTGCTTCTGCTCCGCGCGCAGCCGCTCGAAGTCGGCGATCGAGGCGCGCCGCTCCTCGTCGGCGCTGAGCGCCACGTCGACGACGTCACCGGACAGTCCCCGCTTCGCCTGGGCGGCACGGACACGGTCGGGGTCGTCGCGGAGCACTCGTGGGTCGATCACGTGGCGAGGATATCGAGGGGTGGCGACGGGTTATCGGCTCAGGGCGCTGGGAGCACGAACGTGGGCTCCGCGTTGGGTGCCACCACGTCGCCGGTCGGCTTGCCGGCGTCCTCCCACCGCGAGGTGCCCGGCTCGAGAACGCGCGCCTGGATCCGCTTCTGCTTCGCGCAGAACGCCCAGGTGGGGCCGTCGGCCAGCGCGAACGCGGTGCCGAGCCCGCAGTGCGCCTCCGGCAGCCCGGCGAAGCCGCCGTTGTCGGACGGCACGACCTTGCCCGTCGTGCGCACCACAGCCCGGGTGCTGGTCTCCCCGTTGCCCTTCGGGATCGTCTGGAACGAGTCGATGTCCTCGATGAACGGCAACCCGTCGTTCTGGTTGAAGCCACCGGCGAAGATCCAGCCGGGCCGGCTCGGGAGGACGCCCTCCTTGGTGGCCTTGCCGCCGTCGGTGGGGACCACCCACACGGTGAGCCCGTCGACGACCCGCAGAGTGTCCGGCTTCGTCGGGTCGAACACCACCCAGTCCGGGGTCAGGTCCTGGTCGCCGGTCGCCTTGCGGACGTCGACCGTGGACGTCCGGCCCGGCTGAGTGAGGTCGTAGAGGGTCACGCGCCCGGCCGCACGCTCCTTCTTCGTCGGCCGCGAGTCCAGCAGCGCCGAGGAGTGGTCGGCGTCGACCAGCAGCGTCCGCTCGTTGCCCGAGGCCTCGGGCCCCTCCAGCCGCGGGGTGGACACCTCCACCACCTCGCCGGTCGTCGGCGTGATCGTGAGGTACGTCGCCTGCATGGTCTCGCCGTCCTCGCCCGAGTAGCTGTCCAGGCGTAGCAGCCAGGGTCGATCGGCACCCTCAGGCGCCGCCGCGGCCTTCGAGGCGGTCTTCCCCGACGGGTCGGCGACCTGCTGGCCGCAGCCCGCGAGCAGGGTCGCGACCACCGCGAACGCCGTCAGCCCAGTCGCGTGCCTCACCACATCAGGTTAGGGCCACACCCCCAGGGGAGGAGCGGTCGTCCCACCCCGCCGGTAACAATGAGACATGGCCAAGCGCGCACCGCGGAAGGACCCAGGTGAGTCCGACCTCGAGGTCGGCGACCCCAAGACCCACGCCGCCGGCGTCCCCGGGGTGTACCACGCGCTGAAGATGTCGAAGCAGCAGATGGGGGTGCGACGCACGGCGCTCACGCTGGCCCGGCTCAACCAGAAGAAGGGCTTCGACTGCCCCGGCTGCGCCTGGCCCGACCCCGACCACCGCAGCCCCTTCGAGTTCTGCGAGAACGGGGCGAAGGCCGTCGCCGAGGAGGCGACGCTGCGCCGTGTCGACCGCGACTTCTTCGCGACGCGCCCGCTCTCCGAGCTCGAGCACGAGAGCGACTGGTTCCTCGGGCAGCAGGGCCGGATCACCGAGCCCTTCCACAAGCCGGCCGGGCACGACCACTACCGGCCGATCGCCTGGGACGAGGCGTTCCGGCTGGTCGCAGAGCGGCTGAAGGCGCTCCCCACCCCTGACGCGGCGAGCTTCTACACGAGCGGTCGCACATCCAACGAGGCGGCCTTCCTCTACCAGCTGATGGTCCGCCGCTTCGGCACGAACAACCTGCCCGACTGCTCCAACATGTGCCACGAGTCGTCCGGCGCAGCGCTCGCGCACTCGATCGGCATCGGCAAGGGCACGGTCCTGCTCGAGGACGTGTACGCCGCCGACCTGGTGCTGGTCGTGGGGCAGAACCCCGGCACCAACCACCCGCGCATGCTGAGTGCCCTGGAGCGGGCCAAGGACAATGGCGCCCACCTGATCAACATCAACCCGCTCGACGAGGCCGGACTGCGGCGCTTCCACAACCCGCAGAGCCCGACGGGCCTGGTCAAGGGCACCGACCTCGCCGACGACTTCTTCCAGGTGCGGCTCACCGGCGACCAGGCCCTCTTCGCGATGCTCGGCAAGCTGACCATCGAGTCAGGTGCGGTCGACGAGGAGTTCGTCGCCGAGCACACCTCCGAGTACGACGAGTACGCCGCGGCGCTCCAGTCCCTGACCTGGCCGGAGGTGCTCGCCCAGACCGGGCTCACCAGGGCGGAGATCGAGCGCCTCGCGAAGCGCTACCGAGAGTCCGACCGCGTCATCGTCTGCTGGGCGATGGGCCTGACCCAGCACCGCAACGCGGTCGCGACCATCCAGGAGATCACCAACCTGATGCTGCTGCGCGGCAACATCGGCAAGCCGGGCGCCGGCCTGTGCCCGGTGCGTGGCCACTCCAACGTGCAGGGCGACCGCACCATGGGCATCTGGGAGAAGGCGCACGACAGCCTGCTCGACGGGCTGCGCGACGAGTTCGGCTTCGAGCCGAACCGTGAGCACGGCCTCGACGCCGTGAAGACGATCGAGGGCATGCGTGACGGCCGGATCAAGGTGTTCTTCGCGGTCGGCGGCAACTTCGTCGCGGCCACCCCTGACACGGCGGCGACCGAGGCCGCGATGCGCAGCCTCGACCTGACCGTGCACGTCTCGACCAAGCTCAACCGGTCGCACGTGGTCACCGGCGAGGAGGCGCTGATCCTGCCCTGCCTGGGACGCACCGAGCGCGACCTCCAGGGGGGCGGCGAGCAGGTGGTCAGCGTGGAGGACTCGATGGGCATGGTGCACTCCACGCGGGGGCGCCTCGACCCAGCCTCGCCTCACCTGAGGTCCGAGGTGGCGATCATCACCGGGCTGGCCGAGGCGCTCTTCGGCCCCGCCGACACGGTCGACTGGGCCGGGATGCGCCACGACTACGACAAGATCCGCGACCACGTCGAGCGGGTGATCCCGGGCTTCGAGCAGTACAACGAGCGCGTGCGCAGGCCGGGCGGCTTCGCACTGCCACACCCGCCCCGCGACCGCCGCGAGTTCAAGACCAGGACCGGCAAGGCCAGGTTCACCGTCAACGAGCTCGATGCGGTGGTCGCGCCGCCCGGCCACCTGGTGCTCCAGACGGTGCGCAGCCACGACCAGTTCAACACCACCATCTACGGCCTCGACGACCGCTACCGCGGGATCAAGCAGGGGCGACGCGTGGTGTTCGTCAACCCGGAGGACCTGCGCGCGCTCGGCTTCCACGACGGCGAGGTGGTCGACCTCGTCAGCGTGTGGGAGGACGGCCAGCAGCTGGCGGAGCGGCGGGCCGAGGAGTTCCGGATCGTCGCCTACGCGACGGCGCGAGGCTGCGCTGCGGCGTACTTCCCCGAGACCAACGTGCTGGTGCCGCTCGACTCGGTGGCCAAGGTGTCCAACACCCCGGTCTCCAAGAGCATCGTGGTGCGCCTGGAGCACCGGGACCGGCGCAGTACGGCATCATCCCTTCGGTGACCGACTCCCTCGCGCAGCGCCGGACCGCGTTGACCTGGGGCACGGTCTGCCTTGTCCTCTTCGCCGCGATCGCCGGACTGGTCGCCGCAACGTGGCAGCCCCTGCTCAGCCTCGACACCCGGTTCGGGGCCGGCCCGGAGCAGTACACCGTCAGCCACGAGTGGGCCCGGCGGTTCTTCCTCGCCGTGCAGTACAGCTTCGAGTTCTGGCCGATGACCGCGTTCACGGTGGTCACGGCCGTGCTGCTGTTCGCGCGCAACCACCGTCGAGCGGCGATCTGGACCGTCGGGGTGATGACCACGACCACGCTCGCGGTCACCGCCCTCAAGCCGGTGATCGAGCGCAAGCGGCCGGTGTTCGACGACCCGGTCACGATCCTCAAGTCGTTCAGCTTCCCCTCCGGTCACGCGAGCAGCATCGCGTCCGCCGCCGGAGTCGCGATCGTGTTGGCCCTGATGCTGGTACGACGCCGCGAGCTGCGCCGGGTGGTCATCGTCGCCGCGATCGCGGTCGCCTTCCTCGTCGGCGCCGACCGCATCCTGCTGGGCGTCCACAACCTGTCCGACGTGGTCGGTGGCTGGCTCCTGGGTGCCGCGGTCCCGCTGTACTGGCTCGCCTTCTTCGACCCGAAGCCACGCTCCATCGTGCACACCACCGAGGCCCTCCCGGAGGTCTTCCCCAGCGAGGAGCGCCGGCTCGCGGTCGTCCTCAACCCGGCGAAGGTCGACGACCCCGGCCAGTTCGTGGCGATGCTCGAGGAGATGGCCACCGAGTCCGGCTGGTCGAAGATCTCCTGGTACCAGACCACGGTCGAGGACCCGGGCGTCGGCCAGGCCCACGCGGCCGCGGTGGCAGGCGCCGACCTGGTGATCGCGTGCGGCGGCGACGGCACCGTCCGCACCGTGTGCGAGGAGCTCGCCGGCACCGGCATCCCGGTCGGCATCGTCCCGGCCGGCACCGGCAACCTGCTGGCCCGCAACCTCGCGCTCCCCCTCTACCTACGCGCCGCCGTCGACATCGCGCTCAACGGTCAGGACCGCGCAATCGACCTGGTGCGCGTGTCGGGCGACAAGATGGACGACTCGACGTTCCTGGTGATGGCCGGCATGGGCTTCGACGCCGCGATCATGGAAGGTGTCAGCGACAACATCAAGGCCCGCGTCGGCTGGCTCGCCTACGTGCTGTCCGCGCTCAAGTCCCTGATGTTCCCCGCCGTGCGGATCGAGATCTCGCTCGACGGGGGACCGCCGACCAAGCACCGTGCGCGCACCGTCGTGATCGGCAACGTCGGCTTCCTGCAGGCCGGGCTGCCGCTGATCCCCGATGCCCAGATCGACGACGGCGAGCTCGACGTGGTGCTGCTCTACCCACGCTGGTTCCTGTCATGGGTGCCGCTCGCGGTGCGGGTTCTGAGTCGCAACAAGCGCACCGACGAGCTGATCACCCGGATGCGTGGGCGCCAGGTGAGCGTCCGGGCCGCGATCGAGTCACCGCGCCAGCTCGACGGCGACCTGATCGAGCCCGGCCACGAGATCCGCGCCGAGTGCCTCCACGGCCGGCTGCTGGTGCGCGTGCCCCGGTAGCCTCGAGGCAATGAGCCCGGTCCGCACCTTCACGTCGTCCCCGTTGCCGCCCCGCGAGCGCGGCGTGGAGTTCGGCCGGGGCAACGCCGACGCGGTGCGCCGCTCGGTCGCGGGCTACCTGGAGCTGTTCGCCCGGCGCGGCGCTCCCGGGTACGACGCGCGACGCTGGGCGGCCGAGTTCCGCGACCTGATCGGCGACCTCGAGCCCGACGCCCTCACAGAGATCGTCGGCATCGCCGAGGGCGCCCGGGTCGACGCGCTCGACGTGGTCGCGGTCAACGCCCGCACCGAGCTGCTGGCCAAGGCCGACCCCTACGGCCAGCGCGAGTGCTCGTCGGTCCTGGTCACGCCGGCTGACGCGCCGGCGTACGGCGTGCAGACATGGGACTGGTACGCATCGATGGCCGACAACTGGCTGCGCTGGCGGGTCCCGCAGCCGGACGGCAGCTGGCTGGAGACGGTCACGGAGTACGGCCTTCTCGCGAAGATCGGGGTGTCCAGCCGTGGCGTCGGGGTGCTGCTCAACATGCTCCGCCACGGCGGCGACGACAACGACCGGGTCGGGCTGCCGGTGCACCTGCTCAGCCGCCGGATCCTCGCCCGCGCCGCGTCGTACGACGAGGCCGCGGCGATGTGCCAGGACGCGAAGGTCTGCGCGTCGACGTCGCTCACCGTCCTCGACCGAGGGCGCGGCGCCACGGTCGAGCTCTTCCCCGACGGGCCGGGTGTGCTCGAGCCGACCGACGGGGTGCTCGTGCGCACCAACCACTTCGTCTCCGAGGCCGGGCGCGACGGATGCCTGACCCCCGAGGACGTCTACCCCAGCTCCTACCTGCGGCGCCGCCACCTCGAGCGGGCGCTGCGCGCGCGACCGCCCGGCTCGCCCGACGACGTGCTCGCCGCGATGGAGCACCACGACCCCGCGGGTGGCGTGTGCCGGCACCCCCAGCAGCAGCTCGAGGCGTGGCAGCGCAGCGCGACCCTGGCCACAGTCGTGGTCGAGCCGGGCGTGCCGTCGCTGCGAGTGATGTCCGGCGGACCGTGTGGCGAGCCGGAGGTGGTCAGCCGCGAGCGTGGCTGACGGCCGACTCCTCCTCTGGTGAGAGCTGCTGCTCCGAGACCCAGGCCTCGACCGGCTTGGCGTACGACCGGGTGTCCTGGCGGCCGTGGATCGAGGTCAGCACCACCCCACTGCCCGCGTCGTCGAGCAGGGCCACGGTCCACGAGAGGTGGCCGCCCATGTCGGCGAAGGCGTCGTACCGCACCACCGCCAGGTGTCGCAGCGACGCGGTCAGGTCGGCACGGAGCGCGGCCACCTCGCTGCGCAGTGCCGGTACGTCCTCGGGCACGTCGAGGCCGTCGGCGGGCCTGCGGCGGCGGGCGCCGTTGACCGCGATCGCCAGCGCAGCAAGGGCGACGACGAGGGCGAGAACGCTCAGGGTGGTGGCCACCGGACCAGCCTAGGGAGCCCGCCTCCGCCTAGCGGGCAACCACGCCGGGCGCCGGCCTGCGTGGGAGCATGGCCCGGTGAGCGGACGACCGACCCGGATCGCCTACCAGGGCGAGCCCGGCGCCAACTCCCACCTCGTGTGCATGCAGCACTACCCGGAGTGGGAGGCACTCGCCTGCGCCTCGTTCGAGGACGTCTTCGCCTCGGTGGAGAGCGGCGAGGCAGACCTGGCGATGATCCCGATCGACAACTCGATCGCGGGCCGGGTGGCCGACATCCACCACTTCCTGCCCACGTCGGGCCTGCACATCATCGGCGAGCACTTCCTCCGGATCCAGTTCACGCTGATGGGCGTGCCGGGCAGCTCGCTGCAGACGATCCGCACGGTGCACAGCCACGTGCACGCGCTCGGCCAGTGCCGCAGGGTGATCCGCGAGCTCGGCCTGGTGCCGGTGATCTCCGGCGACACCGCGGGAGCGGCCCGCGAGATCTCCGAGCTCGTCGACCCGACCCAGGCCGCGATCGCGCCCGCGCTCGCCGCCGAGATCTACGGGTTGACCATCCTTCGCGAGGACGTCGAGGACGAGGACCACAACACCACCCGGTTCGTCGTGCTCTCCCGCGAGCCCGACCCGGCAGCCGCCGACGCCGGCCCGGTGGTGACCTCGTTCGTGTTCAACGTGCGCAACCTGCCCGCCGCCCTCTACAAGGCGCTCGGCGGGTTCGCCACGAACGGGGTGAACATGACCAAGCTCGAGAGCTACATGGTGGGCGGCGAGTTCACGGCGACGCAGTTCCTGGCCGAGGTGGACGGGCACCCCGACGACCCGCCGCTCAAGCGGGCGTTCGAGGAGCTGTCCTTCTTCACGACCGACGTGAAGGTGATCGGCGTCTACCCGGCCGACGAGTTCCGTGGCTGACGACGGCCGCACCGACGACCTCGGCTACGCCCGGCTCGACGTCGACCGCGCGCGGCGCACCGGCGACGCGGAGGTGGTGTACGGCGCCGGCAAGACGCCCCAGCAGGTGGTCGGGATCCTCGGTCGGCTGCACGACCGGCACTCCGACCGGGCGGTTCTCGCGACCCGGCTCTCCCCCGATGCGCAAGACGCGGTGCGCCACGGACTGCCGGACGCCGTCGTGGACGAGATCGCCGGGGCCGCCGTCCTCGGGCCGATGCCCGAGCCGCGCGGACTGGTGACCGTGGTCGCCGCCGGCACCTCCGACGCGGCGGTCACCGCGGAGGCGATGCTGACCGCGCGCGTCCACGGCGCCCGCGTCCACGCGATCGGCGACGTCGGCGTGGCCGGTCTGCACCGGCTGCTCGACGTCCGCGACGAGCTGGCGGAGGCCGACTGCCTGATCGTCATCGCCGGCATGGAGGGCGCCCTCCCGAGCGTGGTCGGCGGGCTCACCGGAGTCCCGGTCGTGGCTGTGCCGACGTCAGTCGGCTACGGCGCCTCCTTCGGCGGCCTGGCCGCACTGCTCGCGATGCTGAACTCGTGTGCTCCCGGCGTGACCGTGGTCAACATCGACAACGGCTACGGCGCGGCCGTGCACGCCGCCCGGGTGGCCCGCAACGCCAGGCCCCGCGCCACATGAGTGGCCCATGAATGCCACGGTCGGCTGGCTGGACGCATCGTCCGGCGCCAGCGGGGACATGTTCCTCGGCGCCCTGGTCGGTGCCGGCGTGCCGCTCGGCGCGATCCGGACCGCGGTCGACGCGGTGGCCCCGGAACCGGTGACGCTCCACGTCACCGAGGTCGCCCGCAACGGGTTCGTGGCAACCCGGGTCGAGGTCACCGTCGCCGACGTCGCCATGCACCGGACCTGGCGGGACGTCCGTGCCCTGCTCGAGGCGGCGACGCTCGACGCCGGCGTGCGCACCCGGGCACTCGCGACGTTCGCCAGGCTGGCCGAGGCCGAGGCGGTCGTGCACGGTTCCCCGGTCGACGACGTGCACTTCCACGAGGTCGGCGCCCTGGACGCGATCGTCGACGTGGTCGGTGCCTGCGCCGGGCTGGAGCACCTCGCACTCGACGTCCTCGTGGTCTCCCCGGTGGCGGTCGGCGGCGGTCACGTCGGCACCGAGCACGGCCGGCTCCCGGTGCCCGCCCCGGCGGTCGCGGAGCTGCTCCGGGGCCTCCCGTCGTACGGCGGACCGGTCGACCTCGAGCTCTGCACGCCCACCGGCGCCGCCCTGCTGGTCGCCAACGCGACCGGTACCGGCGGGCAGCCGGCGATGACCACGACCGCGATCGGTCTCGGTGCCGGCGGCCACGACCCGGCGGGGCACACGAACGCGCTCCGGCTGCTGGTCGGGGTCTCGACAGGCTCGACCACCGCGGACCGCTCGACCACCGGGGGCCCGCTGCTGCTTGAGACCAATGTCGACGACCTCGACCCGCGACTCTGGCCGGCCGCGATCACCGCGCTCCTGGCGGCCGGGGCCAGCGACGCCTGGCTGACCCCGATCCTGATGAAGAAGGGCCGTCCGGCCCACACGCTCTCCGTGCTGGTCGCCGCCGACCGGGCGGCGGCGGTGCGGCGCGAGGTCTACCGGCACACCACGAGCATCGGGCTGCGCGAGCAGCCGGTCGGCAAGCGCGCGCTCGACCGCGAGCTGGTGACGGTCGACGTCGAGGGCCATGCCGTCGACGTGAAGCTGGCGCGGCTCGACGGCGAGCTGCTCAACCTGCAGCCGGAGTTCGAGCACGTGGCGGCCGCCGCGGAGGCGCTCGGCCGACCGGCCAAGGACGTGCTCCAGCAGGCGGTGGCCACCGCGAGGACCCTCGTCGCCGGCCCGTAGGTTGTCCCGGTGGACCTGACCACCATCGCCGTCGTCTTCGGCTCGATCTTCATCGTCGAGCTCCCGGACAAGACGTTCATCGCCGCGCTCGTGCTGTCCACCCGCTACCAGCCGCTTGCGGTCTGGATCGGCGTGGGCGTCGCCTTCGGGGTGCAGACCCTGGTCGCGGTGACGGTCGGGTTCCTGGCCACGCTGCTGCCCACGCAGCTCGTCCAGGGCGTCGCGATCGCGATCTTCCTGATCGGCGCCATCGTGCTGTTCCGCACGGCACCGGGAGCCGACGCAGCCGAGAAGCAGCAGGAGGAGGAGTTCGCCGCCATGTCCACGGAGACCCGGACCTTCTTCAAGGCCGCGGTCGCGTCCTTCCTGGTCCTGTTCGCGGCGGAGTGGGGCGACCTGTCCCAGCTGCTCACGATCAGCTTCGTGGGCCGGTACGACGACCACGTCAGCGTCTTCATCGGCGCCTGGGCCGCCCTGCTCGTCGTCTCCGGTCTCGCGGTGCTCGTCGGCCGGGTGCTGCTGCGCTACCTGCAGCTCGCGGTGCTGCACTACGTGGGGGCCGCGGTGTGCCTGCTGCTGGCCCTCGTCACGGCGTACGAGCTGGTCGCCTGACGAGCAACCGGCACTAGGCTGCGCCCCATGACCACCCTTGGCGCCTCCAGCGAGGTCGGCCGGCTGCGCACCGTGATGCTGCACCGCCCCGGCAACGAGCTGAAGCGGCTGACGCCCCGCAACAACGACAAGCTGCTGTTCGACGGCATCCCCTGGGTGAGCCGCGCGCAGGAGGAGCACGACGCGTTCGCGGAAGCGCTTCGCGGTCGTGATGTCGAGGTGCTCTACCTGACCGAGCTGCTGGTCGAGACGCTCGAGCAGGAGGAGGCCCGGGCGGGTGCGATCGAGTCCGTGACCAGCTCGCTGCACCTCGGGGACACGCTGCGCGACTACTTCCGGCAGGCGCTGACCGACCTCGACCCGCGCGGCCTGATGGAGGCGCTGACGGCGGGTGTCCGCAACGACGAGGTGCGCGCTGGGCACAGCCTGGTCACCTCGCTGCTGACCCATGACGACTTCCTGATCGACCCGTTGCCCAACCTGCTCTTCACGCGCGACTCCTCGGTCTGGGTGCGCGACAGGGTGACGATCACGTCGCTGGCGATGCCGGCCCGGGTGCGGGAGAGCCAGCTGACCGAGCTGATCTACACCCGCCACCCGCGGTTCGCAGGCGTCCGCCGGATCCACGGTTGGCGGCACGAGCACGTCGAGGGCGGGGACGTGCTGCTGATGGCGCCCGGTGTGATCGCGGTCGGCGTCGGGGAGCGGACCACGCCGGCCGGTGTCGAGCAGCTGGCCCGGGAGGTCTTCGGCGACGACCTCGCCCACACCGTGCTCGCCGTACCGATCGCGCAGGAGCGGGCGACGATGCACCTCGACACCGTGTGCACGATGGTCGACACCGACAAGATCGTGATGTACCCCAACGTCGCCGACCAGCTGGTCGCGCACGCGGTCAGCCCAGCCGACGGCGACAACCTCGACATCGCCCCGGCCGAGCCGTTCCTGGTCGCCGCCGCGAAGGCGATCGGGATCGACTCCCTGCACCAGATCGACACCGGCCTCGACCCGGTGACCGCCGAGCGCGAGCAGTGGGACGACGGCAACAACACGCTCGCTCTGGCCCCCCGGCTGGCGGTGGCCTACGAGCGCAACATCGAGACCAACACGCGGCTGGAGGAGGCCGGCATCGAGGTGATCGCGATCGCCGGTTCGGAGCTCGGATCCGGTCGTGGCGGACCCCGCTGCATGTCCTGCCCGGTCAGCCGCGACCCGCTCTGAAACCGCTACGAGATCCTGTCCGAAATCGGGCTTGTGCCACGAATTCCGGAGTTTCGATGCGGTACCGGCATCGGAACGCAAGGGCCCGGCCGCTGTTGACGGGGGATGCAACAACGGCCGGGCGCCCATAACGTACGTGTTCCGCGGTCTCCTCACAACTCCCCGACTGGGCCACCCGGCGTGGTCTAGGCGGGTGGTGTTCAGCGTGGTGTCAGCAGCCGCGCAGTCAGCTGATCAGCGGAGCGTGAGCTGACGGTTCGCCAGGCCGGCGCGGGCAGCCCGTTCCTCGCCGGTGAGCGGTTCGGGTGCGGTCAGCGCGGCGTCGAGAGCGGCCGCGAAGGCGGCCGCCGGCTCCTCCAGCGGGTCGGCTCCGGTGCCGGACACGAGGTCCCACACCGGGACCAGCAGTCCGTGCGCCCGGAACATGCCCACCATCCGCGAGTCACCGACCAGACGGTCGGTGCCCGCGGCATGCAGGCGGGCCAGCGCGTCGAGCAGCCGGTCCTCGTCGTGCGGCATCGCCCAGCGGAGGTACTCCCTCGTGGAGACGTCGCACCAGTAGGCCCCTTCGACCGAGGCCAGCCGGCGAGTGGGGTTGACCACGCTGTTGGCGTTCTCGAGTGCCGCGGCGAGCGCGCCGTCGGGGTCCTCGACGCCGCTGAGCCACCACTCGAAACCCTCGTGCACGGTGACGTCGAGCGGTACGTCGACCAGCAGATCCTGCAGCCGCGGCCCGGTTCCCGGGTCGTCGACGACGTCGACCATCTGGCCCGGCTCGCCCTCGAGCGCGGTCAGGAGTGCGGCGGCGAGGTCCCGGCTGGCGTCACCGAACGCGTGCTGCACCTGCATGCCCAGCCACACGGTGCCGTCCTCACGGACCATCGCGGGGGCGGCCCCCGGCAGCAGCGTGCCGAGCATCACATCGCGGTCCTCGTGGCCCAGGACCTGGACCGGTGCGGTGCCGGAGGGCACGAACTCCCGCAGCGCCACCAGGTCGCACTCGCCGGCCAGGCCGGCAAAGGGACGCCCGACGTACACCGACGGCGCGCCGGCAGCACTGCCGTGGCAGGCCTTGTAGCGCCGGCCCGACCCACAGGGGCAGGGCTGGCGCGGCCCGACCTCGTCGGTGCGGCTCTCGTGTGTGCGCTGCCGGTCCCGTGATCGCTTGCCCATGGGCAGAGGCTATGCGGCGCCCTCAGTACATCTCGAGCAGGGCATGCACGGTGGAGCGCGACCCGCCGGTCTCGAGCCACCAGCGGCTGCTCAGCTGCTGCACGATCGTCAGCCCACGGCCCGCGAGGTCGGAGGCCCCCGCGTCGACGGCGTGCGGCTGGGTGTGGGCCCCGCCGTCGGTGACGGCGATGTCGAGGCCCGCATCGGCCTTGTTCCAGGTGACGATCACGGTGCCATCGTCGAGCGGACGCGCGTGGCGAACGGCGTTGCCGACCAGCTCGGAGATCACCAGGCGCGAGTCCTCGATCACGTCGGTCGGCTGACCGAGGTCGGTCAGCCACTTCTTGAGCTGTGTGCGCGCGATCGACGCGCTGCTGGCGGCAAATGGTAGCGCCAAGGCAACCGGATCATGCAAAGGCACGCGCAGCTCCTCTCCCCCGTGACCTAGTTGAACCTAGCCGAGGCACATACGTCCAGCCCGATCTGAGCAGGAGATACCCGTTCGGGTGAGAATCGAAACTCAGCGCTCGAGATATCTCAGCATTGGCCCCGGTCGGTCTGTGATCACCGCCTCCACCCCGAGGTCGCGGCAGAGGTCCGCGTCGGCCTCCGTGTTGACGGTCCAGGAGTGCACCCGGCTGCGCTCGGCGATCCGCGCGATCACCTTCGGGTGCTCGCGGACCAGCGCGATGTCGGGCCCGGCGATCCAGTCCGGTCGGGTCAGGGGACGGGCTCGCAGCCACTCCCGCGTGCTTTGCATCAGGAACACCACGTCCAGCTCGGGTGCCAGGCGCTCGATCCGCTTGAGCGCGATCCAGGAGAAGCTCATCACGCGCGCCGGCGACCCGGCGCCTGCCCAGCCGAACGTCGCCAGCAGCTCGGCCAGCCGCTTCTCGACCAGTCCCCCGTAGCGGGTCGGGTGCTTGGTCTCGATCGCCAGCTCGACCCGGCGGTCGAAGTCGGCCACCGTCTCCAGCAGCCGGCGCAGCGTGAGCACCTTGCCCAGCTCGGGGTCGCCCTCGGGAGCCTCGTCGTCCAGGTCGGCCCACGGCCGCTTCCAGCTCGCGAAGTCCAGCTGGTCGAGCTCCGCGAGCTCCATCGTGGACACGATCCCGGGGGTGCTCGCCGTGCGCCGGAGGTCGCGATCGTGGACGCAGACGAGGTGACCATCGGCGGTGAGGCGCACGTCGCACTCGAGCGCGTCGGCGCCCTCGTCGAGCGCCGCGAGGTAGGCACCCAACGTGTGCTCGGCCACCTCGTCGCTGGCACCGCGGTGAGCGACGACCTGCGGGCGATCCGTGGGCCAGTGCGGTGGCCGCTCTCGCATGGCATCCATCCTGACATCTCCACCACCGGCGAGGGCGGCGGATCGCTGGGTACGTTTGACGACATGAGCCGACACCTCTCGTCCCTGCCCGACCAGTCAGGCCGCACCTTCGTGGTGACCGGCGCCAACTCCGGGCTCGGCCTGGAGACCGCCCGGGCCCTTGCCGGCGCCGGTGGTCACGTGGTGCTCGCGGTCCGCGACACCGACCGGGGCGCCGACGCGGCGGCCGGGATCACCGGCTCCACGGACGTGCGCGAGCTCGACCTCGCCGACCTCGGCTCGGTGCACCGGTTCGCCGAGAAGTGGGACGGGGCACTCGACGTCCTGGTCAACAACGCGGGGATCATGATGGTCGCCGAGGGCCGCACGGTCGACGGCTTCGAGCGCCAGTTCGGCACCAACCACCTCGGCCACTTCGCGCTGACCAACCTGCTCCTGCCGCAGGTGACCGGCCGCGTGGTGACGGTCTCCTCCGGGCTGCACCGCGGCAGGCAGGTGGACTTCGAGGACTACAACGGCGAGCGCCGCTACCAGCCGCACCGGGCCTACCAGCAGTCCAAGCTCAGCAACCTCCTCTTCACCTCCGAGCTCCAGCGCCGGCTCGACGCGGCCGGCTCGGCCGTGCGCGCGACGGCGGCCCACCCGGGCTACAGCGCGACGAACCTGCAGTCGCACCACGCCGTACCGCTGATGAACGTCCTGATGGCGATCGGCAACAAGGTGATCGCCACCAGCGCCGCCGAGGGCGCCCGACCGACGATCCACGCGGCGATCGCGGACCTGCCCGGCAACACCTTCGTCGGGCCCACGAAGCTCCGTCAGACGCGCGGCGCGCCCGGGCCGGTCCCGCGCTCCCTGGAGGCGCAGGACCCCGAGGCCGCTCGGCGGCTCTGGGACCTCTCCGAGGAGCTCACGGGCGTGCGGTTCCCGCTGTAGTCAGGCCGTCGGACCTTCGTGGTTTGTTGGGGACATGGACGCATCGACACCGATCTCCGCCGAACTCCAGCGCTACCTCCAGGACAGCCGCGCCGTCGTCGTGGGGTCGCTCGACGGTCTCTCCGAGTACGACGCACGCAGACCGCTGACACCGACGGGCACCAACCTGCTCGGCCTGGTCAAGCACCTGACCGGGATCGAGCTCGGCTACCTCGGCGACAGTGCCGGGCGGCCGTCCCCGCTGACCCTCCCGTGGAACGAGGACGGCTCGGTGTGGGAGGGGGCCGACATGTGGGCCACCGCTGACGAGAGCCGGGAGCAGCTCCTCGCCTGGTACCGCACGGCCTGGGAGCACTCCGACACCTCGATCGCCACGATCCCGCTCGACGCACCGGCCCGGGTCGCGTGGTGGGACGAGAGCCGCCGCGACACCACCTTCGGCCACCTGCTGGTGCGGGTGCTCGCCGAGACCGCGCAGCACGCCGGGCACTGCGACATCGTGCGCGAGACGATCGACGGCCACGCGGGCAGCAACACCGACGACGTGCCTGACGACGAGTGGGCGGCGTACGTCTCCCGGATCCAGGCCGCCGCTGACACGTTCCGGTGAGTCAGTCCACAGAGAGGACGCGCCGGGTCCCGGTGTGGTCGACGAGGTAGACCGCACCGGAACGGTCCCGCCAGAGATAGATGCCGGGGAATGGTTGCTTCACGTCCCACCCACCATGTGTCTTGATCCGATGGTGGAACGTGGTCATCGGTCCGTAGTTCCCGATCCGGGATTGCCCGTTCGGCCCACCACGGACATAAGCCTCGGTGTGGTCGATCTGCTTGTTACGCGTGGTGTCGTTCGCGAACGGGAAGGTGTCGGCCGGCGTCATCAGATGCACGGCCCGCCGATGTCGGTCCGGGATCTCGTACGCGTCCACCGGGATCTGCCCGGCCAGGTCGATGACGGGGATGACCCGGAACCTGCACCGCGGACCCAGATGGTCGCGGACCCAGCTGGCGCTCAGGGGACGCTGGCCCTCCACCCGCGAGACCCCGGTGTAACCCTCTTCCACCGCGTTCTGGCTCAGGTGGACATACAGCTCC
>Ga0207708_10000521_pt1 | contig 29697 bp, 28 predicted proteins | sample KBSK5101metaG_FD_184340 | JGI IMG/M metagenome (GOLD analysis project Ga0207708, IMG submission 184340) | Corn, switchgrass and miscanthus rhizosphere microbial communities from Kellogg Biological Station, Michigan, USA - KBS K5-10-1 metaG... | ecosystem: Host-associated > Plants > Roots >... | reverse complement strand
TCCCCCATCACGGCTCCGGCGAAGGCTCCTTCGGACCCGGATTCGGAAGGATCGTGGTGATCACGAACGCCACCACCACTGCGACGACGACCTGCGGTGTCACCGACACGCCGTCGGTGCCCAGCAACAGGGTGGCCAGCAGCACCGAGGTCAAGGGCAGCCGCAACATCGCAGCGCTCATCGCTCCGATGCCCATGGCGATCGCCGGCGCGAGACTCATCCCGGGCAACCCGGCCGCCGCGGTGCCCAGGACCGCCCCTACGAACATGGCGGGGAAGACCGGTCCGCCGCGGAACGCGCTCAGTGAGAGTCCGTAGACGAACGACTTGCAGCCCGCCATCAGGATCAGCACCCCGACCGAGTAGTCGGCGGCGTGCTCGACCAGTTCGGGCAACGCCTCCTGGCCGGAGAACAGCACCTGACTGAAACTGTGGCCGGAAATGAGCTGGTAGACCATCGCGGTGAGACCGATCACGAAGCCCAGACCCGCCGTCACCAGTACCCGGTTCAGGTGTACGACGGGCCGCAGCGACAGCCCGACCCAGCGGATCAGCCAGCCCAGCAGCGCGCCGACCGCGCCTACCGGCAGCGCCCAGAGCATGCTGGCCAGAGTGGGATCCACCGCCGGCGGCACCGAGGTGAGCGCCAGCGAGAAGCTTCCCAGCCCGGTCCAGCTGTTCATGCCGACGAAGACCAGGGCGCCGATGCCGGACGCGAGCAGTCCCGGCAGCGCCACCAGACTGAGCGTCATCCCCCCGATGCCGGCGGCCTCCATGATCAGGAAGGCGCCCAGCACCGGGGAGCCGAGCAGGGTGCTGATCGCCGCGAAGCTGCCTGCCGAGGCCATGATGGTCAAGGCCATCGGCGGCACGTCCTTCCTGAGAAGATGGACGGTCAGCGCCGCGAGGCCACCCCCGATCGCGATCAGGGGCGCCTCGGGGCCAAGCACAGCGCCCAGGCTGAGCGTGGTCAGAGACGCGAGCACGATCCCGGGAAACTCTCTGTCGACGGGCGGACCGCCGGTGTGGAATCCGAACGCGGGCGAGTGGCCTCCGTTGCCGGGCAAGTACTGGATGCTCAAGCCGGTCAGCACGCCGCAGAGCACCAACCAGGGCACCGGCCACCAAGCGGGCACTCCCCCGGAGAAGATGTCGGCAGGAAGGTCGTCGAACACGAGTTCCTGGATCTTGGTCGTGAGGGCGAGGAAGCCGTAGGCAATCGCGGAGATCGGAATGCCGAGGATCGCAGCGAGCAGCAATGCCGAGAGATACGGCTTGGAACGCATGACCGCCACCGGATCCATGGCCAGTGGCCCGGCCGCCGACGGAGCGGCGACTGGCCCGGCCGCGGACGGCGGGGTCGACGGGTCGTGCGAGTCGGTCATCAGATGTGCCTCCCTGGACGAGACGACCCAGACCTTGGCGGGCTTGCGATTGACGCAACACAAGCCCGACGAGCCCGGCGCCACGCGGCGACAGGCTCCCGCCCGACGGTGCGCCGCCCCTGCTCGAGCACGACCTCCATCAGGTAGTCGATGACAAGCCGGGATCCACAACCGAAGTCCGCGAGCGGCCTGGTGTCATGGACACGATCGAGCCGACCTTGTCGCAGCGGCTGGAGGCATCCACGTCGCCTCCCAGGGTGCTAGTGCCATGCGGTCGCACGGACGGCTGTCCAGCGGACTCAGCGCCGATCCCCCATTGTGTGCGAAAACCAACTACGGCCACCACCCCTGGCTCAAATCCACGGCCAGACCGGCTCTGGTGGCGGTGCGCCACGAGGTGGCCTCACTCGCCGAGATCCTCAGGCGAGCCCGTTGGCGCTACGGATCGCGTCCACGATGCCGTCGGTCGACTCGGTCAGGCTGAAGTCCTTCGGCGTGAACACAGCCGCGACCCCCATCTCCCGTAGGGCCTTCGCGTCGCGGGTCGGGATGATCCCGCCGACGATCACCGGCACGTCGGCGATTCCGGCCTCCTTCATCCTCGCCAGCACGTCGGGCACCAGCTCCATGTGCGAGCCGGAGAGGATCGAGAGCCCGATCGCGTGCACGTCCTCGGCGACGGCGGCGGCGACGAGCTCCTCGGGCGTCAGCCGGATGCCCTGGTAGACGACCTCGAAGCCGGCGTCGCGGGCCCGGACCGCCACCTGCTCGGCGCCGTTGGAGTGCCCGTCGAGGCCGGGCTTGCCGACCAGCAGCCGCAGCCGCCCGCCGAGCTCCTGGCTGGTCTGCAGCACCCGCTCGCGGACCGCGGCTAGCTCGGAGCCCGCCTCCCCCGCCGCGCTGGCGGTACCCACCGCACCGGAGACACCCGTGGGGGCGCGGAACTCGCCGAACACCGCGCGCAGCGCGCCGGCCCACTCCCCTGTCGTCACCCCCGCGCGAGCCGCGACGAGCGTGGCCGCCATCAGGTTCGCACCGCTCTTGGCGTCCTCGGCGAGCAGACGCAGCGCCTCGTCCACCGCGGTCTGGTCGCGCGCCTGTTTCCACGCCTCCAGACCGGCGACCGCGGCGCGCTCGGCCTCCGGGTCGGCGGCCTCGATCGCGGCGTCGAGGTCGGCCGTGAGCGGCGACGGCTCGGTGGTCTGGTAGACGTTGACGCCGACGACCTTCTCCTCTCCGCTCTCGATCCGCGAGCGGCGGGCCGAGTGCGAGCTCACCAGCGCCTGCTTCATGTAACCGGACTCGACGGCCGCAATCGCCCCGCCCATCGCCTGCACCCGGTCGATCTCCGCGCGCGCGTCCTCGCAGAGCTCCGCCACCCTGGCCTCGATCACGTGCGAGCCCTCGAAGATGTCCTCGTACTCCAGCAGGTCTGACTCGAACGCGAGCACCTGCTGCAGCCGCAGCGACCACTGCTGGTCCCACGGGCGGGGCAGGCCCAGCGCCTCGTTCCACGCCGGCAGCTGGACGGCGCGGGCGCGGGCGTTCTTGGACAGCGTCACGCCGAGCATCTCGAGCACGATCCGCTGCACGTTGTTCTCAGGCTGGGCCTCGGTCAGGCCGAGCGAGTTCACCTGCACGCCGTAACGGAACCGGCGCATCTTCTCGTCCCGCACGCCGTAGCGCTCGGCCGTGATCTCCTCCCACAGCCGGACGAACGCGCGCATCTTGCAGGTCTCCTCGACGAAGCGCACGCCGGCGTTGACGAAGAACGAGATCCGCCCCACGGTCTTCTCGAAGTCCTCGTCGGAGACCTGGCCCGCGTCCTTCACCGCGTCGAGCACCGCGATCGCGGTGGTCAGCGCGTACGCCAGCTCCTGCACGGGCGTCGCGCCGGCCTCCTGCAGGTGGTAGCTGCAGATGTTGATCGGGTTCCACTTCGGGATGTGGTTGACCGTGTACGAGATGACGTCGGAGATCAGCCGCAGCGAGTGCTCCGGGGGGAACACGTATGTGCCCCGCGAGAGGTACTCCTTGATGATGTCGTTCTGCGTCGTGCCCGAGAGCTGCCCGGCGACCTCCTCGGGCGAGAGGTCGGGGTTCTGCTCCTCGGCGACCACCTGGTAGAGGGCGAGCAGCCACATCGCGGTGGCGTTGATCGTCATCGAGGTGTTCATCCCGGTCAGCGGGATGTCCTGGAACAGGTGCCGCATCTCGCCCAGGTGCGGCACCGGCACCCCGACCTTGCCGACCTCACCGCGCGCGAGCGGCGAGTCGGGGTCGTAGCCGGTCTGGGTCGGCAGGTCGAAGGCGACCGACAGCCCGGTCTGGCCCTTGGCGAGGTTGCCCCGGTACAGCATGTTGGACCCGGTCGCCGACGAGTGGCCGGCGTAGGTCCGCATCACCCACGGACGATCCTTCGCGTGGTGCCCCTCGGCGTCCGTCGGAGTGCTCATGGGCCGAGGGTACGGCGCCGGTTACCCGCGGGTCATCGGCGTGTGGAGTACCTCTCGTGCCAAGTACGTCACATCGCGTGGCTCGCGTCGGCACCGCCCTCGAGCTCGAGCAGGTTGCTGATCCGCGAGTGCCGGAGCGCCCGGCGCAGGTGCGGGTTGAGGCCGCGGATCGTCAGGTGCTGGCCGCCGCGCTCCGCGAAGCGCGTGGCCACGGCGAGCATCCGCAGGGCGGTCGCGTCGATCCAGTCCACCTCCGCGACGTCGACCACCACGTCGTCGTACGACGCGAGGTGGTCGTAGAGGGCGGTCCGCACCTCGAATGTGCACCGCCCGTCAAGCGGCCCCTCGAGCACGAGCACGGATCCGTCCCTGACCAGGTCCATCGCTGCCCTCCGTACGGGCGTCCCCCGACGCCTTCCACCCATTATGACGCGTTTGGGCGGAAAACCGTTGCCCGCCGGGCCGACCAAATGTGGGGTAGTCGCCCGGTCAGCCCTCGCCGGGGACCCGGGAGACGTCCGCGCCGAGCCCGCGCAGGACCTCTGCGAACCAGGGGTAGCCGCGGTCGATGTGGTGCGACTCGGAGACCGTGGTAGTCCCCTGGGCGGCGAGCCCGGCCAGCACGAGTGCGGCACCCGCACGGATGTCGTGCGCCTCGACCGGTGCGCCCGAGAGCACGGGCTGCCCGCGGACGATCGCGTGGTGACCGTCGGTGCGCAGGTCCGCACCGAGCCGGGCCAGTTCCTGGGCGAACATGAAGCGCGCCTCGAAGACGTTCTCGGTGATCATGGCCGCCCCCTCGGACACCGACGCCAGGGCCAGCGCGAACGGCTGCAGGTCGGTCGGGAAGCCCGGGTAGGGCAGCGTCACCACGTCGAAGGCGCGCAGCCGCTTCTCGACCCGCACCGTGAACCCTTCGGCGTCGGTGGCCAGGACGGCACCGGCGTCGACGAGCTTGTCCATGACGAGGTCGAGGTGGTGGGCGACTCCGTGGCGCACCGTCACCTCGCCGCCCGCGATCGCGGTCGCGAACGCCCAGGTGCCGGCAACGATCCGGTCGGTGACCGTCGCGTGCTCCGTCGGGTGCATCCGCTCGACGCCCTGCACCACCAGGGTCGACGTACCGATCCCGTCGATCAGGGCACCCATCGAGCCGAGCATCCTGCAGAGGTCGACGATCTCGGGCTCGCGGGCCACGTTGTCGATCACGGTCGTGCCCTCGGCGAGCACCGCGGCCATCACCAGGTTCTCGGTGGCGCCGACGGACGGGAAGTCGAGCCAGAGGTTGGCGCCGCGGTAGCGACCGGGGACGTCCGCGACGACCTGACCGTGCTCGATCCGCACCACGGCGCCGAGCTCCTCGAGCCCGCGCACGTGCATGTCGAGCCCGCGCGAGCCGATGGCGTCGCCGCCGGGCAGCGCAACGCTGGCGCGCCGGCAGCGGGCGACAAGCGGGCCGAGGACGCTGATCGAGGCGCGGAGCCGGCGCACCAGGTGGTACGGCGCCTCCGGGTTGAGCTCCTCGGGAACGTCGATCGTGACCGTCCCGGACGTGGACTCGATGGTCGGGTCGGCCAGGGTGGGGTGCGCGATCGCCACCTCGCAGCCCAGCTGACGGAGCAGCTGGCCCATCACGTCGACGTCGAGGATCTTGGGCACGTTGCTCACCGTGGTCCGGCCGGGGGCGAGCAAGGCGGCCGCCATCAGCTTGAGCGCCGAGTTCTTCGCGCCACCGACGTGCACGGTCCCCGAGAGGGGTCGCGTGTGTGGCCCGTCCGCATTGATCCGGAAACTGTCCACCGGCTCACGATAGCGAGGGAAGCAGGTCCTCCGGCCAGGCGTGCCCGCGGGGGGTGCCTACGCTGGGGTCATGGTCAACCTGACACGCATCTACACCCGCACCGGCGACGGCGGGCAGACCAAGCTCGGCGACATGAGCGACACGTCGAAGAACGACCCCCGGCTGGAGGCCTACGCCACGGTCGACGAGGCCAACGCCCAGCTCGGGGTGGCGCTCGCGACGGGCGGGCTCGACGACGACGTGGTGGCCGTGCTGACGCGTGTGCAGAACGACCTCTTCGACGTGGGCGCCGACCTGTGCACGCCCGTCGTACCGGACCCGGAGTTCCCGCCGCTTCGCATCGAGCAGGACTACGTCGACCGCCTCGAGCAGTGGTGCGACGAGTACAACGAGCACCTGCCCAGGCTCCGCTCGTTCATCCTCAACGGCGGCACCCCCGCGGCCGCGCACCTGCACGTGGCGCGGGTGGTGATCCGGAGGGCAGAGCGCGCCGGCTGGCGTGCCCACGAGCAGTACGCCGACACCATGAACGTCCTGGCCCTCACCTACCTGAACCGGCTGTCCGACCTGGTCTTCATCCTCGCGAGGCACGCCAACCGCGAGCGGGGCGACGTCTTGTGGGTGCCGGGCGGGGAACGCTGAGCGGGGGTCGAGGCCGGGGTCGGGGTCGTGCGGCTGCGGCTGCGGGTTCACCACGGTATGCAGACGGACCGGCGCCTCCCACGATGAGCATCTCGTGGGGAGCGCGGGTTCATCGTGGGAAGGGCACCGCCCCGCCCGAAATGTCGTGGTCATTCCTGCATACCGTGGGGAACCCGCCCTCCCCACGACCAACCCGCACCTACGCACGCTGCTCACGTGCCGCCGGTACGACGAGCGCGGCCGGGACCAGGAGCACTGCGACCACCAGCAGGGCGTCGAGCGTGCCGACCTGGTCGGCCACGAAGCCGAGCAGGGGCGGGCCGGCCAGGAACGCCGTGTAGCCGATCGTCGAGACCACGCTCACCCGTGCGGCGGCATGCACCGGGTCGTCGGCGGCGGCGCTCATCCCGACCGGGAAGCCGAGCGACGCGCCGAAGCCCCAGAGCGCGATGCCGGGCACGACCAGCGCAGCCGTACCCCCGAACACGATCAGCAGCACCCCGACCTCGGCCGCGAGCATCGTCGCCCAGAGCACGGCGACCCGGCCGAACCGGTCGAGCAGGACCGGACCGACCAGCCGGCCCCCGGTCATCGCGACCACGAAGCAGGCGAAGCCGAGAACTCCCAGCCAGCGCTCGACCCCGTACCCGTCCTGCAGCGCGAGCGCCAGCCAGTCGTTGGCGGTGCCCTCGGTGAGCGCGAGGGCGAGCACCATCATCCCGATCAGCAGCGTGCGAGGCTCCAGCCACGCACCCGCCGTCGTCACGCTGGGCAGCGCGTCCTCGACCGGCGCCTCCACGGGCAGGAAGTACGGCAGGGTCGCCAGACTGCCCGCCATGATCAGGATCGCGACGCCGACGAGGTGCGCCGAGAGCGGCACCTCGACCAGCACCGCGAGGGCGCCCACCCCCGCGCCGATGACGGTGCCGAAGCTGAAGGCGGCGTGGAAGCGCGGCATGATCGTGCGGCCGAGCCGACGCTCGACGTCGGCTCCCTCGACGTTCATCGCGACGTCCCAGACCCCGGTGCCCATTCCGTAGACGAAGAGCCCGGCGCCGGTGACCCAGACCGACTCCAGGACGCCCGCCCCGAGCGTGATCCCCAACAGGCCGAGCGCGTCCAGGGTGGTGCCGACCCGGACGACACCGGCCGCGCCGAACCTGTTGACCAGCGCGCCCGCCGAGGGCATGGCCAGCAGCGAGCCGACGGACAGGCAGAGCAGCAGGAGACCGAGTCCTCCGTTGTCGAGATCCAGCCGGGAGCGGGTCTCGGGGATGCGCGAGATCCAGCTGGCGAAGGCGAAGCCGTTGAGTGCGAACGAGAGCGCCACGGCGTTGCGGGCCGAGAGCACCCGGCCGGCCGTGGGGCTCACAGCTGGTCGCGCCTGGCCGCTCCGGGCGGAGCCGACTCCAGCCAGGCCTGCAGCCCGGTCAGCGCGCTCGGGCTCATCGCCAGCTCGACCGGTCCGCGCGTCGTGCGGACCGCGACCACGATGTGCCCGCCGTACAACGTGAACTCCTCACTGCCCTCCGGCGTCCGCTGCGACTCGTAGGCCAGCTCGGCGCGGTGCCACACGCGCTTGGGGCGCGGCGCCACCGAGAAGATCCGGAACCACTCCAGGCGCTCCCCGTCGTAGCGACCCAGCCCGAGAACCCAACCGCGCCCGGCCTGGGTGGACCGGACGCGGACGGAGAGCTCGAACGTGCCCCCGTGACGAGACAGTGCACGACGTCGTACGACGAGGGCGAGCCCGTAGAGCAGGGCGAGGAGCAGCACGAACCCGGCAGAGTCCACAAGCCACTGCCAGATCGCCATACTCCCCTTCGGTCCTCCCCGTGGGCAGCGGAAGTTGCTCGGTCAGGAAGCCCTGCCGGCCGCCTTGATACGCGCCTCGGCCCGCCGGACGGCGGCCTTGGCCTCCTCGTCGTCCTCGTCGGCACCCTGGTACTTCTCGAGCTCGGCCCGGGCCGCCTCGACGTCGATGTCACCGGAGAGCTCGGCGTGCTCGGTCAGGATCGAGACCCGGTTGGCCGCCATCGAGAGGAACCCCGCGTCGACGGCCGCGGTCACGGTGTCGCCCTCGGTCTGGATCTCGACGGCACCCTCGACCATCACCGACAGCACCGGTGCGTGGTTGCGCAGGATGCCGATGTCGCCCTCGGCGGTCTTGGCGATGACCATCGTGGCCTCGCCCGACCACACCAGGCGGTCGGCGGAGACGAGCTCCACCTGGAGCTGGTCAGGCATCGTGACTCCTTCTTCGGTCTAGGTCTCGACGGGTGGTTCCTGAGCTTGTCGAAGGGCTCGACAAGCGGTCAGCTCTTCTGGATCTCGTCCCACTTCTTCTCGACGTCGTCGAGACCGCCGCACATGAAGAACGCCTGCTCGGCCACGTGGTCGTAGTCGCCGTCGGCGATCTTGTTGAACGCCTCGATCGTGTCCGCGATCGGCACCGTCGAGCCCTCGAGGCCCGTGAACTGCTTGGCCACGTAGGTGTTCTGGGACAGGAAGCGCTGGAGCCGGCGAGCCCGCGACACGATGATCTTGTCCTCCTCGGACAGCTCGTCGACGCCGAGGATCGCGATGATGTCCTGGAGCTCCTTGTTGCGCTGGAGGATCTGCTTGATCCGGATCGCGCAGTCGTAGTGTCCCTGCCCGATGTACTGGGCGTCGAGGATCCGCGAGGTCGATGTCAGCGGGTCAACGGCCGGGTAGATGCCCTGCGACGCGATGTCACGCGAGAGCTCCGTGGTGGCGTCGAGGTGCGCGAACGTCGCCGCGGGAGCCGGGTCGGTGTAGTCGTCGGCAGGCACGTAGATCGCCTGCATCGAGGTGATCGAGTGACCACGTGTCGAGGTGATCCGCTCCTGGAGCGTGCCCATCTCGTCGGCCAGGTTGGGCTGGTAGCCCACCGCGGAGGGCATCCGGCCGAGCAGCGTGGAGACCTCGGAGCCGGCCTGCGTGAACCGGAAGATGTTGTCGATGAACAGCAGCACGTCCTGGCTCTGCACGTCGCGGAAGTACTCCGCCATCGTCAGCGCGGACAGCGCGACCCGCAGCCGGGTGCCCGGCGGCTCGTCCATCTGGCCGAAGACCAGCGCGGTCTGGCCGATCACGCCGGCGTCCTGCATCTCCTCGATCAGGTCGTTGCCCTCACGGGTGCGCTCGCCCACCCCGGCGAACACGGACACACCGCCGTGGTCCTTGGCGACGCGAGCGATCATCTCCTGGATCAGCACCGTCTTGCCGACGCCGGCCCCGCCGAACAGGCCGATCTTGCCGCCCTGGACGTACGGCGCGAGCAGGTCGATGACCTTGATGCCGGTCTCGAACATCTGGGTCTTCGACTCCAGCTGGTCGAAGGCGGGCGCCTTGCGGTGGATGCCCCACCGCTCCTTGACGTCGAGCTCCTCGCCCTCCTCGAGGTTCAGGCACTCGCCGAGGGTGTTGAAGACGTGCCCGAGCGTGGAGTCGCCGACCGGCACCGTGATCGGGCCGCCGGTGTCGGTCACCTGGGCACCGCGGACCAGGCCGTCGGTGGGCTGCAGGGAGATGGCGCGGACCATGCCGTCGCCGATGTGCTGGGCCACCTCCAGCGAGAGCGTGCGCGCCTCGCCCGAGAGCTCGAGCTCGGTCTCCAGCATGTTGTACATCTCCGGCATCGAGTCGGAGGGGAACTCGACGTCGACGACGGGGCCGATGACGCGGGCGATCCGTCCGTGGCCGGCGGGTCCGGTCTTCTGGTCGTTCTCGGTGACGGTGGCAGTCATGGTCTCTCTCATTCCTTGCCGGAGTTGGCGTCGGCGAGCGCGTTGACGCCCCCGACGATCTCGCTGATTTCCTGGGTGATACCGGCCTGGCGGGCCTGGTTGGCGACGCGGGTGAACTTCTTGATCAGCTCGTCGGCGTTGTCCGTCGCGGACTTCATCGCCTTCTGGCGGGCCGCGAGCTCGGAGGCAGAGGCCTGCAGCAGCGCGAAGAAGATCCGGCTCTGCACGTAGCGCGGCAGCAGCGCGTCGAGCACCGCCTCCGCGGAGGGCTCGAACTCGTAGAGCGGGAGCACCTCGTCCTCGTCGGGCTTCTCCTCGCCCTCGACGACCTCGAGCGGGAGCAGCCGCACGCTGTGGGGCTCCTGGACGAGCATCGACTTGAACTGCGTGTAGACGAGGTGCACCTCGTGCACGCCCTCCTCGCCGCTACCCTCGTCGTCCTGGCCGGCGAGGAACGCCTCGATCAGTGCCTCGCCGATCGCGTGGGCGTTGTCGTACTGCGGCTGGTCCGAGAACCCGGTCCACGAGTCCGCGATCGGACGGTTGCGGAACTTGTAGTACGCCTCGCCCTTGCGCCCGGCGATGAACGTGGTGATCTGCTTGCCCTCGTCGCGGAGCCGCTCGGCCAGCCGTTCTCCCTCCTTCAGCGCGCTGGAGGAGTACGCACCGGCCAGGCCCCGGTCGCTGGTGATGATCAGCACCGCGGCCCGGGTCGGGTTCTCGGGCTCGGTGGTCAACGGGTGGTCGACATTGGCGTAGGTCGCCACCGCGGACACGGCCCGGGTCAGCTCGCGCGCGTAGGGCGCGGCCTGGCGGGCTCGCTGCTGCGCCTTGATGATGCGGGAGGCGGCGATGAGCTCCATGGCACGCGTGATCTTCTTCATCGACTCCGTCGACTTGATCCGCGCGCGGTACTCGCGCAGCGATACGGCCATGCCCTAACCCCGCTTCTGCTTGACGATCTGCTCCTGCTCGAGCTCCTCGTCGGTGGTCGCGTCGACGATCGGGTCGGTGCCCGCGTGGATCGAACCGCCCTCGGAGGTCTCGAACTGGTCCAGGAACTCGTCGTACGCCTTCTCGAGATCGCTGTTGGTGTCGTCGGTGAAGTCGCGCGACTCGCGGATGCCGGAGAGGAGGCCCTCCTTGGAGCGGCGGAGGAACTCCAGGAACTCGTTCTCGAAGCGCAGCACGTCCTCCACGGGCACCTTGTCGAGACGGCCCGTGGTGCCGGTCCACAGGGAGACGGTCATCTCCTCGACCGGGTAGGGCGAGTACTGCGGCTGGCGCAGCAGCGCCATCAGCCGGCCGCCGCGGTCGAGCTGCTGGCGCGAGGCGGCGTCGAGGTCGGAGGCGAACATGGCGAAGGCCTCCATCGCACGGAACTGCGCCAGGTCGACCTTGAGCGAGCCGGTGACCTTCTTCATGGCCTTGGTCATGGCGGCCCCGCCCACGCGCGACACCGACACGCCGACGTCGATCGCCGGGCGCTGGTTGGACGCGAACAGGTCGGACTGCAGGAAGATCTGGCCGTCGGTGATCGAGATGACGTTGGTCGGGATGTACGCCGAGACGTCGTTCGCCTTGGTCTCCACGATCGGGAGACCGGTCATCGAGCCGGCCCCGCGGTTGTCGGAGAGCTTCGCGCAACGCTCGAGCAGCCGGCTGTGCAGGTAGAACACGTCGCCGGGGTAGGCCTCACGACCCGGCGGCCGGCGCAGCAGCAACGACACGGCGCGGTAGGCCTCGGCCTGCTTGGTCAGGTCGTCGAACACGATCAGGACGTGCTTGCCCTGGTACATCCAGTGCTGGCCGATGGCCGAGCCGGTGTAGGGCGCGAGGTACTTGAAGCCTGCGCTGTCCGACGCCGGCGAGGCGACGATCGTCGTGTACTCCAGGGCGCCGGCCTCGTCGAGCGCACCGCGCACCGCCGCGATGGTCGACCCCTTCTGGCCGATCGCGACGTAGATGCAGCGGACCTGCTTGTCCTCGTCGCCGGACTCCCAGTTGCTCTTCTGGTTGATGATCGTGTCGATCGCGATCGTGGACTTGCCCGTTGCGCGGTCGCCGATGATCAGCTGGCGCTGCCCGCGGCCGATCGGGGTCAGGGAGTCGATCGCCTTGATGCCGGTCGCCATCGGCTCGTGCACCGACTTGCGGTCCATCACGGAGGGGGCCTGCAGCTCCAGCGCGCGCCGCTCCTCGGCCTCGATGTCACCGAGACCGTCGATCGGCGTGCCGAGCGGGTCGACGACGCGACCGAGGAACTTGTCGCCCACGGGGACCGAGAGGACCTCGCCGGTGCGGCGGACCGTCTGGCCCTCCTCGATGTGGTCGAAGTCGCCGAGGATGACGACGCCGATCTCGCGGGTGTCCAGGTTGAGTGCCAGGCCGCGGGTGCCGTCCTCGAACTCGAGGAGCTCGTTGGCCATGGCCGAGGGCAGGCCGCTGACACGCGCGATACCGTCACCGGCCTCGGCGACGTGGCCGACCTCCTCCTTGCTGGCGGCCGAGGGCTGGTAGTCCTCGACGTACTTCTGGAGCGCGTCGCGGATCTCCTCCGGACGAATCGAAAGCTCCGTCATGTTCCCTGCCTCTTCCCTGAATCCGTGGTCTGTCAGTTGTCTGGGTGGCGACTAGCCGGCGATCCTGCGTCGGGCGTCGTCCAGGCGGTTGGCGACGCTGCCGTCGATGACGTCGTCGCCGATCTCGACCCGCAGCCCGCCGACGAGGTCCGGCTCGACCACGACGTGGAGATGGACCGTGGTCTCGTACTGCTTGCCGAGGGCGCCGGCGAGCCGCTGCTCGTCGGACTTGCTCAGCTGTTGCGCGGTGCGCACGGTGGCCACCGTCTCGCCGCGGGCGCCTGCCGCGATGTCCTGGTAGCCACGCAGCGACGCGTCGACCGTGGTGTCCGCGCCGGATACCGCCTGCTCCACCAGCCTGTTCGTGGCCGGGAGCGTCTGGTCGCCCAGCAGCCTCGCGAGGAGGCCCGTGCGGTCCTGGACCGACCGGGCGGGGTCGGACAGCGCGGTGCGCAGCTCCGGGCTCGAGTCGACCAGCTGACGCACGGCGAACAGCTCGTCGCTCACCCGGCTGCCGTCCCTGCCCGCCGAGTGCACGAGCGCGAGGACACCGAGGTGCTCGAGCACGTCGGCCAGGTCGCGGGAGAACGTCCAGCGTCGCTGCACGGCCTCCTTCAGCACCTCGACCGAGTGGGTGCCGAGCGCCGAGCCGAAAACGCTCTCGACGAGACCGACCTTGGCCTCGCCCTCGACCGCACTGTCGGTCAGGACACGGCGGAGAGCCGGCTCGTCGCGCAGCACGCGGGCCACGCCGAACAGCTCCTCCCCGAGCGTCGCGGCGTCGGCCAGCGTCCGGGTCGACCCGAGCTCCTCGCTCAGGTCGGCGAGCGCTTCGGCCGAGGCACCTCGCAGCATCAGCCGGCCCCGTTCGTCTGGCCGGCAGCCTTGGCGGTCTCCAGGGTCTCGAGGTCGGCGAGGAACCGGTCGACCACGCGGTTGCTGCGCGCATCGTCCTCGAGGCTCTCGCCCACGATGCGTCCCGCGAGCTCGGTGGCCAGCGAGCCGACCTCGGAGCGCAGCGTCGTCACCGTCTGCTGGCGCTCCGCCGCGAGCTGCGCGTGACCGTGCTCGACGATCCGGGCCGCTTCCACCTGGGCTTGCTCGCGCGCCTCGGCGATGATCGCGGCCCCCTGCTCGCGGGCCTCCTCGCGGATCTTCGCCGCCGAGTGGCGGGCGTCGGCGATCTGCGCCTTGAACTCCCTCTCGGCGGCCTCGGCGTTCTCGCGCGCCTGGTCAGCCTCGGCGAACTCCTGGCGGATCGCCTCCTGACGCCTGGTCATCGCCCGGTCGATCGGGGGGATGACCCAGCGCCACATGATGAAGACGATGATCGCGAACGCGATCAGCTCCACAAGGAACGTCGCATTGGGGACGAGGAAGTTGTCCGCCAAGGGGACGACGGGACTCGCAACGCTTGCCATCACAGGTTCCTTTGCTTCTGGCGGTGACGTGACATGCGGAGTGCGGTGTGCGTCACTTGCCGAGGACGAAGACGAAGAGCGCCATGAACGCAAGGTTGATGAAGAACATCGCCTCCACCAGACCGACGGTCAGGAAGAAGATGGTCTGCAGTCGACCCTGGGCCTCGGGCTGGCGAGCCACACCCTGGATGTAGGAAGCGCCGGCCAGACCGTCGCCGACACCAGCGCCGATCGCACCGCCGCCCAGGGCGACGCCACCGCCGATGAACGCGCCAGCGGCCTTGACGGCCTCATCGCTTACTGCCATTTGATCTGTCTCCTTGGTTTCCGCGCCGGTCCCGGCGCCTGTGGGTTACCTCTGCTTGGTGCTGCCCGAACGCGGTCAGGACGCGGGTTCGGGTTCTGCTTCCTTCGTGGTCGGCTCGTGCTGATCCTCGTGCTCGTCCTCGTGGCCAGCGCCTGCCATCCCGAAGTAGAGGACGGTCAGCAGGGCGAAGATGAATGCCTGCAGGCCGCCGAGGAAGAGGGTGTCGAACAGCTTCCACACGACGTTGAGCACTCCCGCCAGGACACCGCCGATCGGGATGTTCCCGGGCGCAAGACTGACCAGGCCGCCGATAAGGGCGATCATGATGCCCCCCGCGAAGATGTTGCCGAAGAGTCGCAGGGCCAGCGTGATCGGCTTGACCAGCTCCTCGAGGACGTTCAGCGGGAGCAGGTAGGGGTAGGGCTCCAGGAAGTGCTTGAGGTAGCCGCGCAGACCCTTCTGGCGGATGCCGAAGCCCCATACGCCGCATATCACGATCAGCGCCATCGCGTACGTGAGGTTCGTGTCTGCCGTCGGCGAGGGGAGCAGGTGGACGTTCTCGTTGAGCTCGGTCGGGATGACTTCGATCCAGTTGGCGATCAGGATGAAGAAGAAGAGTGCCACGGCCAGCGGAACCACGTACGGGTTGACCTTGCCCAGGTTGCCCTCCACCTGTGTGTTCACCTCGTTGACGACGGTCTCCCACACGAGCTGGAGCTTGGTCGGCACGTGATCCTCGGTGTCCTTGGTCAGCTGGGCTCGGGCCCAGAACCCCAACGCGACGACGATGGCGCCGGCGATGACCGTGACCCAGATCGTGTCCAGGTTGAAGGTCATCCCGAACAGGTGGCCCTCCGGGTGCTCACCGGGATGGATCTCGATCTCGAGAGGCGCGAGGCCGATCATGACTCCTTCAGCTCCTTCAGCAGGGTGATGCTGGTCATCATCAAGGCAATCAGGCGGAAGATCGCCAGGCCGAGCAACAGGCCGATGCCGTCGGGCCAGAACATCACGGCGATGGCGACAGCCACCACCGTGAGGACCACCAGCCGGACGATCGTCGAGGCGATCATCTTGTTGCGCGTGGGCTTCTCGCCCGAGCTGATCAGCTTCAGCAGCCAGTACTCGGTGGCGAGGTGGTTGCACAGTCCGAGAAAGACCCCCACGGCGACGCATCCCGCGAGCGCCCACCGGTCGAGCTGACCCAGCCACAGCGCGGCGACCATCATGGCCAGCGCCACCCACAGGGTCTTCCGCTGGTCGCGGACCACCTTGAGGAGCGACGGCCTGGTGCCGGTGGTGGCCTCAGGGGCCGCGTGGTGCACGGTCGTCTCGTTCACGTGAGGACCTCAGTGCCGGAGCGCGGAGCGGACACGCAGCCAGAAGCCGACGCAGCCGACCGCGATGCCGAGGAAGACGCCGGCCAGGGCGAACGCGGGCGAGGTGTGCGCCGCAGCGTCGACCAGCAGGCCGATGACCAGCCCGCCGACGACGGCACCGACCAGCAGCGCGCCGAGCCCGATGAGGTCGCGGCCCCGTAGGGAGTCCTGGTGCGGGCTCTCATCGGACATTCACCCTGGTCGCTTTCCCTGTTCTGATGAACGGTCAGGTGGCTGGCACGTGCGTAGGCGTCGACCCTCTTGCCGTGCAGGGGGATCGACGGACGAGCGTCAGACGTTGGGACGCTACCACAGGGAAAACCGGCTCTCGGAGGCCGTCCGGACGCACTCGCGCGGGGTCCTGGAAGGGGGGCGCGAAGTGCGGTCGTCACGATGGCGGCCGATCTCTCGTCGGGTGGGCAACGGGTGCTTCGAGGTCGCTTGTGAAAAGTAGCACAAGGTCCGCGCGAGGAGAAACCCGTTACGGGACAGAGCCTCAGACGGGCGCCTGACCCGGTCGGTGGATCCGTGGGAGCAGGAACGTCGCGGCCAAGGTGGCGACCGCCCAGGCCGCGATCGCGACCCAGGTCCAGGTGCTCGCGAACAGGCTGGCGACCACGGTGCCGAACGCGATCAGCGAGGCCCACAGCCACATGATCAGCACCGCCCGTCGCTGGGAGTGGCCGATCTCGAGCAGCCGGTGGTGCAGGTGCTTCTTGTCCGGGTGGTAGAACATCTTGCCCGCTCGCGTGCGTCGTACGACGGCCAGGACGAGGTCGGTGAACGGCACCAGCAGGATCGAGATCGGCAGCAGGATCGGCAGCAGCAGCGCGGCGTTGGCGCGGTTGCCGGCGGCTCCGCTGCTCAGGTCGACGGAGCTGAACTGACCGGTCAGGGTGAGCGCGGACCCGGCCAGCACGAGGCCGAGAAGCATCGACCCGGAGTCGCCCATGAAGATACGGGCCGGCGAGAAGTTGTGGGGCAGGAACCCGGCGCAGGCGCCGCCGAGCGCCGCGCACAGCAACGCGGCGGTGATCGCCAGGGTCTCGTTGTTGACGTCGGCGAGCTTGTAGGAGAAGGCGAAGAACGCGACCGCTCCGATGCCGACCACACCAGCCGCCAGGCCGTCGAGGCCGTCGACGAAGTTGACCGCGTTGACCGTGCCGACCACCAGCAGGATGGTCAGGATCATCCCCTGGCTCGGGTCGAGGGAGAACTGCCCGACGCCGGGGAGGTTGAGGGAGTAGAACTGCACGCCGTTGACCACCATGAACCCGGCTGCGAGGACCTGGCCGCCCAGCTTGGTCAGGGCATCGAGCTCGATCAGGTCGTCCACCACACCGACCGCGCAGATGATCGCCCCGGCCACGATCACGACGCCGGCGTCGTGGAACACCTGCTCCCCGGCCAGGGACAGGAACGGCAGGTGATGCGCCACGAGGTAACCCGCGCTGAGGCCGCCGAGCATCGCGATGCCGCCGAAGTACGGGATCGGGATCGCGTGCACGTCGCGGTCACGCACCTGGGCGACGGCGCCCGCGTGCATCGCGAGCTCCCGGGCAACGACGCACAGCAGGTAGCTGACCGTGCCGGCCACCAGGAAGACGACGAGGTACTCACGCAAGGGGCTTGTCGTCCTCGTCCGCCCCCGCGTCTGCGTTGTCGGCGTCCGCGGGGTCGGCGTCCGCGGGGTCGGCGTCCGCGGGAGCGGCGTCCGCGGGAGCGGCGTCCGCGGGAGCGGCGTCCGCGGGGTCGCCGACGCCTTCAGCAACGGCGTCGACATCTTCGCCGTGGTCGAAGACGTGACCCGTGTCCTCGAGCACACGATGGATCTCACGCGCCGAGAGCGCGCCCTCGCGCAGGATGCGCGGCCGGTCGCCGGTGCAGTCGACGATCGTGGACGGCTGCTCACCCGTCGTCTCGCCCGCGTCGAGCACGACCGCGACCAGGTCGCCGAGCATCTCGATCGCCTCTTCGGCATTGGTCGCGGCGGGCATGCCGGTGGTGTTCGCCGAGCTCACCGCCAGCGGGCCGGTGCGCTGGATCAGCTCCAGGGTGATGTCGTGCAGGGGCATCCGCACCGCGACCGTGCCGCGCGTGTCGCCCAGGTCCCACTGCAGCGAGCGCTGATGGGTGCAGACGAGCGTGAGCGGGCCGGGCCAGAACACGTCGATCAGCACGCGCGTCCATTCCGGCACCCCGGTCGTGATCGCGTCCAGCGTGGTCACGGCGGAGACCAGCACCGGCGGAGGCATGTCGCGGCCGCGGCCCTTCGCCTCGAGCAGGCGGGTGACGGCGTCGGCGTCGAACGCGTCGCAGCCGACCCCGTAGACCGTGTCGGTGGGAACGACCACAAGGTCGCCCCGCCGGATGGCCAGGGCCGCCGCGGCGAGGCCCCCCTCGCGGTCGGTCTCGTCCGATGTGTCGAAGCGGGTGCTCATGCGGGATCCCCGACAGGGCGGTGACCCTTCGACCGGCTCAGGACGGACCGTTGCGTGTGCCGCGTTGGGGTGGTCTTCACGTGGTCATCGTGCCAGCCGCACGGACAGCCGTGCGGTCAGGTAACGGTCACGCCCGGCGAGGTCGCGGTGGTCGCGGACGTCGGCCCAGCGTCCGGTGCCGGAGAAGACGGCCGGCGCGGACGCGCCCTGCGCGTCGGCGTGCTCGGCGCCGACCACTCCCCCCGGCCGCAGCAGCCGGGCCGCGGTCGCCTCGAGGACGCGCACCGCGTCGAGCCCGTCGTCGCCGGACCAGAGAGCGGCCGCCGGGTCGTGGTCGCGGGCCTCGCGGGCGACGGACTCCCAGGCGTCGAGCGGGATGTACGGCGGGTTGCAGACCACGACGTCGACGGTGCCGTCGAGCTCCGGCAGGGCGTCGGCCATGTCCGCAAGCGTGAGCAGCACGCCGGTGCCGGCCAGGTTGCGCTCGGCCCAGGCGTACGCGCCCGGGTCGACCTCGACCGCGTGGACGATGGCCGCCGGCACCTCGTGCGCGACGCTCAGCGCGATCGCGCCGGAGCCGGTTCCGACGTCGACGACCACCGGCGCGTCGAGGGCGCGCGCCTGCTCGACGGCCCATCCGGCGAGGAGCTCGGTCTCCGGCCGGGGCACGAACACCCCGGGTCCGACCGCAAGGTCGACGTAGCGGAACCCGGTGGTGCCGGTCAGGTGCTGGAGCGGCTCCCGCCGTGCCCGGCGCCGGACCAGGTCGCGGAAGGCCTCCACCCGGCCGGCCGGCACGTCAGGCACAGACAGCACCGTGCCCCGCGACGTGCCGAGCACGTGCGCCAGCAGGGTCGCGGCGTCGTACTCGGGGCTGGCGACACCGGCGTCGGCGAGCGCGGCGGCCGCCTCGGCCGCCAGCCGACGAGGCTCAGTCACCGATCGCGTCCAGCCGGGCGGCGAGGTCGGCGTCGACGCTGCTGGCGATCACCGGCTCCAGGTCTCCGCCGAGCACGTGGTCGAGGTTGTAGGCCTTGTAGCCGGTGCGGTGGTCGGAGATCCGGTTCTCGGGGTAGTTGTAGGTGCGGATGCGCTCGGAGCGGTCGACCGTGCGAACCTGCGAGCGGCGCGCGTCGGAGGCTTCGGCGTCTGCCTCCTCCTGGGCGACCGCGAGCAGCCGGGCCCGGAGGATGCGCATCGCCTGCTCCCGGTTCTGGAGCTGGGACTTCTCGTTCTGGCAGCTGGCGACGATGCCGGTCGGGACGTGCGTGACCCGGACCGCGGAGTCGGTGGTGTTGACGCTCTGGCCGCCGGGGCCGCTGGAACGGAACACGTCGATCCGGAGGTCCTTGTCCTCGATCGTGACGTCGACCTGCTCGGCCTCCGGCAGCACCAGGACACCGGCCGCGCTGGTGTGGACGCGTCCCTGGCTCTCGGTGACCGGCACCCGCTGCACCCGGTGGACACCGCCCTCGAACTTGAGCAGCGCGTACGGCGCCTCGCCCGGCTCGGGGGTGCCCTTGGCCTTCACCGCGACGGTCACCGACTTGTAGCCGCCGAGGTCGGACTCGTTCGCGTCGAGGATCTCGGTCTTCCAGCCGCGGGTCTCGGCGTACCGCTGGTACATCCGGAGCAGGTCGGCCGCGAACAGCGCGGACTCCTCGCCGCCCTCGCCGGACTTCACCTCGAGGATCGCGTCCTTGCCGTCGGCCGGGTCACGCGGCACCAGCAGCCGGCGCAACCGCTCCGCAGCGATGTCGCGGCGCGCGGCCAGCGCGGCCGCCTCGTCGGCGAACGACGGGTCCTCCGCGGCGAGCTCCCCGGCCGCCTCGACGTCCTCGGTCAGCTGCTGCCAGTCGCGATAGGTGTGCACCACCGCCGAGAGCTCGGCGTACCGCTGGTTGAGCCGCTTCGAGAGCGCTTGGTCCGTGTGGATCGACGGGTCGGCCAGCCGTGGCTCGAGCTCGGCGTGCTCGGCCAGCAGGCCTTCGACCGCCTCGAACATCACGCGCCTCTCCGGACGGGAGAATTCCCAAGGTATCTAGGTTTTCTGGCGCTTCCAGGGGCATGTACGCCGCTGGAAGCGTCAGCTTCCCTCGATACCTTGGGAATTCTGCAACCCCATAACAACCGGGGCCGAGCTCACTTCTTCTTGGCGTACCGGGCCTCGAACCGGGCCACGCGGCCACCGGTGTCGAGGATCTTCTGCTTGCCCGTGTAGAACGGGTGGCAGTTGGAGCAGACGTCGGCGTGGATGGACGCGTTCTTCGCCGTGCTCCTCGTCTCGAACGTGTTCCCGCAGGTACAGGTCACGTGAGTCACGGTGTACTCGGGGTGGATGTTCTTCTTCATGGTGTCCTCTCGATGACGGTCGCCGGGTCGTCGACGTCGTACGACGCCCACGTGAACCGGAACCAGCGAGTGATTCTGCCACCCTGACCGACTCGGTGGCGAATCGGTGTGGCGGCCAGCAGACGGTCCAACGCCGGGCCTTCGCGGCGCATTCCCGCAGGTCAGTCGTGGTTGCCGTTGCCGTTCGGCGTCGTCTTCTGCACCTGCATCAGGAACTCGTAGTTGGTGGTCGTCTTCTTCAGCCGCTCCAGCAGCAGCTCGAGCGCCTGCTGGCCATCGAGGCCGGACAGCACCCGGCGGAGCTGCCAGATGATGCTCAGCTCCTCCTTGCTCATCAGGAGCTCCTCGCGGCGGGTGCCCGACTGCACGGCGTCGATCGCCGGGAAGATCCGCTTGTCCGCGAAGTCGCGGCGCAGCCGGATCTCCATGTTGCCGGTGCCCTTGAACTCCTCGAAGATCACCTCGTCCATCTTCGAGCCGCTCTCGATCAGCGCGGTGGCGAGGATCGTCAGCGAGCCGCCGTCCTCGATGTTGCGGGCGGCACCGAAGAAGCGCTTCGGCGGGTAGAGCGCCGCGGAGTCCACGCCGCCGGACAGGATCCGGCCGGAGGCGGGCGCCGCCAGGTTGTACGCGCGGCCCAGCCGGGTGATGCCGTCGAGGAGGACGACCACGTCGTGGCCGAGCTCGACCAGCCGCTTGGCCCGCTCGATGGCCAGCTCGGCGACCATCGTGTGGTCGCTGGCGGGGCGGTCGAAGGTCGAGGAGATGACCTCGCCCTTGACCGAGCGCTCGAAGTCGGTGACCTCCTCCGGTCGCTCGTCGACGAGCACCACCATCAGGTGGCACTCCGGGTTGTTCGTGGTGATCGAGTTCGCGATCGACTGCATGATCATCGTCTTGCCGGCCTTGGACGGCGAGACGATCAGGCCGCGCTGGCCCTTGCCGATCGGGGCGGCGATGTCGATGACGCGGCCGATCAGGTTGGTCGGCGTGGTCTCGAGGCGCAGCCGCTCGCTCGCGTACAGCGGGGTCAGCTTCTGGAACTCGATCCGGTCCTTCGCGGCCTCCGGGTCGGCGCCGTTGACGGTGTCGAGCTTGACCAGCGGGTTGAACTTCTCCTTGCGCTCGCCCTCACGCGGTTGGCGCACCATGCCGGTGATCGCGTCACCGCGGCGCAACGCGTAGCGGCGGACCATGGACAACGAGACGTAGACGTCGTCGGTGCCGGGCAGGTAGCCACTGGTGCGGACGAACGCGTAGTTGTCGAGCACGTCGAGGATGCCCGCGCACGGCATCAGGACGTCGTCCTCGAGGATCTGGGTGTCGGGCTCGTTGCGGTTGCCGCGGTTGCTCGCGCCTCCGGCGCTGCCGGTGCGGTCGCGGTCGCGACCACGGCGGCGCCGGTTGCGGCGGCCGCCCTCGTCGTCGTTGCGGCTGTCCGCGTTGCGGCCGTCGGCGTTGCGGGTGTCGGTGTTGCGGTCGGCTCGCGCCTGGTTGTCGGCGCGCTCGTTGGTGCGCTCGGAGGTGCGCTCGTTGGCCCTTTCGTTGCCCCGGTTGTCGTTGCGGCCCTGGTTCTCGGTGCGGTTGCCGCGGTTGCCCTGGTTGCCCTGATTGCCCTGGTTCCGCTGGCTGTCCTGGTTCCGCTGGCTCTCCTGGTTCCGCTGGCTCTCCTGGTTCCGCTGGCTCTCCTGGCGCTCGGACCGGTCGTCGTCGCCACGCTCGGCCTTGCGGTCCTCGCCCGAGTCGGGGGCGGGCTTCTGCCGCGACTCCGGGCGAGCCTCCTGCCGCGACTCCGGGCGCCGCTCCTCCCGGGCCGAGCCCTTCGTCTCGGCGGCCTTGCCGGGGCCCTGGCCATCGCCCTGGCTGCCGGACTGGCCACCGGACTGGCCACCGGACTGGCCACCGGACTGGCCACCGGATTGGCCACCGGATTGGCCACCGGATTGGGCGGCCTTGATCGCGCCGACCAGGTCGGCCTTCTTCATGCCCCCGGTCTTGATGCCGAGTCCGGCTGCGATCTGCTTGAGCTCGGGCATGAGCTTGGCGGTCAGCCCTCCGCTGCGCGCTCCCGACCGAGAAGCTCCCCGTCCGTCCCCGGACGAAGCACCGGTCGTCGGAGCCCCTGCGTCGTGGCTGTCGATGTCGGTCATGTTGGGGTTCCTTCCCCATGTGTGGGCCGCGGGGCCTGGGCGTCCGGCGGCGTGCGGTGCTGCGTGCCAGCCCTCCGGCCCGGGGATCTGCCCAGGCGGGGCAGGCACCGGCGATGAGGGTTGTGTCAGGAAGAGAGCGCCGCTCGGAGGCCTCGGTTGACCGTAGGGCCGTCCGGCGTGGCGCCTCGCCAGAGTAGCACCGCTCCGCGCCGCCCCATCATCAACCCGGAAGAATCCTGGCGCCCTCGACCCCGACCGCGGGCGTGAGGCTCACCCAGCCAGGTGGCGTACGACGGGCGGTCTCGTCGACGTCCGCCGCCGGCACCAGCGCCAGCACGGTCGGTCCGGCCCCGGAGACCACGGCAGCAACCCGGTCTCCCCGCAGCGACGCGACCAGCTCGAGCGTCGCCGGCATCGCCGGGCGTCGGTACTCCTGGTGCAGCAGGTCGCCGGTCGCGGCCATCAGCAGGTCGGGCGCACCTACCATCGCGGCCACCAGCAGCGCCGTCCGGCCGGAGTTCGCGGCCGCGTCGCCGTGCCGCACGACCTCCGGCAGCAGCCCGCGGGCAACTGCGGTCTCCACCGGGTCGGGGGGCACGAACAGCACCGCACCGATGCGGCGGTCCACGTCGAGACGCGCGACGGCCACGTGGCCGGCCTCCTGCGTCGCGACCGTGAACCCGCCCAGCAGCGCGGGGGCGACGTTGTCCGGATGGCCCTCGAGTCGGTTCGCGAGGTCGAGCGCGGCGCCATCGTCGAGCCGGTCGGCGCCTTCTTCGAACAGGGCGCGAGCGAGCACGATCCCGGCCACGATCGCCGCGGACGACGACCCCAGTCCGCGGGCGTGCGGGATCCGGTTGGCGCAGGTCAGCCGCAGGCCCGGCGGCTCCTCACCGAGGACCTCGAACACCTCCGACATCGCCCGCACCACGAGGTGACCCGAGTCGAGCGGTACCTCGCCGGCACCCTCCCCCGCGACGGTGATCGCCAGCGGCCCGTCGTACACCTCGGCCGTCAGGGTGTCCCGCAGGTCGAGGGCCAGGCCGAGGCAGTCGAAACCGGGACCGAGGTTGGCGCTGGTGGCCGGGACGCTGACGCTCACCGGCCCCGCGACGAACACCATCAGAGGCCGGCCGCGCGCGCCGCAGCCTCGACGTCGGCGTCGACCACGGTGTCCACGACGTCGGTAAACGTGGCCAACGCGGTGTCGACGTCCTTGAGCCCGTGACCGGTCACGGTGACCACCACGGTACGGCCGGAGACGTCCGCACCCTCATCGTGCTCGAGGAGTAGCCCGGCGATGCCGGCTGCCGACGCGGGCTCGACGAAGACACCGTCGCGGGCGGCCAGATCCCTTTGTGCACTGAGGATCTGATCGTCTGTCACCTTGCGGAACATCCCCCCGGACTGCTCCGCGGCCTCCACCGCGAGCTTCCACGAGGCGGGGTTCCCGATGCGGATCGCGGAGGCCAGGGTCTCCGGGTTTGCGACCGGCTTGCCGTCGACGAGAGGGGCGGCTCCGGCAGCCTGCCAGCCACGCATCACGGGCTTGCGGCTGGCGCTGCCGGCGTCGGCGGCCTCGCGGTAGCCCAGCCAGTACGCCGAGATGTTGCCGGCGTTGCCGGTCGGCAGGACGTGGACGTCGGGTGCGTCGCCGAGGAAGTCGACGATCTCGTACGACGCCGTCTTCTGCCCCTGGAGCCGCATCGGGTTCACCGAGTTGACCAGCGACACGGGGTAGTCGGCGGCCAGTCCGCGCGAGAGCCGCAGGCAGTCGTCGAAGTTGCCGCGCACCATGATCACCTGGGCGCCGTGCACGATCGCCTGGGCGAGCTTGCCGGCCGCGATCTTGCCCTGCGGCACCAGCACCAGCGGCTTGACCCCGGCCCGGGCGGCGTACGCGGCCATCGACGCCGACGTGTTGCCCGTCGACGCGCACACGACGGCCTCGGCACCCTCGCCGACCGCGACGGACAGCGCGACGGTCATGCCGCGGTCCTTGAACGAGCCGGTCGGGTTGTCGCCCTCGACCTTGAGCCACACGTCGGCGCCGAGCAGGTTGGTCAGCCAGCCGCTGCGCACCATCGGCGTGCCACCCTCGCGGAGGGTGATCACGGGGGTGTTCGCCGGGATGTCGAGGAGGTCGCCGTACTCCTCGATCACGCCGCGCCACTGATGGGTGCGAGCCGGCGCCACGGTGTTCACTCCGCTTCGCCCTCGACGCGCATCACCGAGGACACCTCACGCACGAAGGACATCGCGCGGAGCTCCTCGACGGTCGCGGCGAGGTCGGCGTCGGAGGCGCGGTGGGACACCACGACCAGCTGCGCGTCGTCGCCCCGGCCCTCCTGGCGGACGGTCTGGATCGAGACGTCGTGCTCGGCGAACGCCAGCGCGACAGCCGCGAGCACGCCCGCCTTGTCGTCGACGTCGAGCTGCACGTGATAGCGGGTCTGGGTCTGGCCCATGCTCAGCAGCGGCAGGTCGGCGTACGCCGACTCACCCGCGCCCCGCACCGCGGAGAGCCGGTTGCGGGCCACGGTGACCAGGTCGCCGAGCACCGCACTCGCCGTCGGAGCACCACCGGCGCCCGGACCGTAGAACATGAGCTGACCCGCCGCGTCGCTCTCGACGAAGACCGCGTTGTAGGCCTCGCGCACGCTCGCCAGCGGGTGGTCGCGGGGAATCATCGCGGGGTGCACCCGCGAGGCGACGGCCGGGCCGTGGGGACCCTCGACCAGCTCGCAGATCGACAGCAGCTTGACCACGGAGCCCATCTCGCGGGCGCTCGCGACGTCGCTCGCGGTCACCTCGGCGATTCCCTCGCGGTGGACGTCGGCGGCGGTCACGCGGGTGTGGAAGGCGAGGCTGGCCAGGATCGCGGCCTTCGCGGCGGCGTCGAACCCCTCGACGTCGGCGGTCGGGTCGGCCTCGGCGTACCCGAGCGCCTGCGCCTCCTCCAGCGCCTCGGCGAAGCCGCTGCCGGCACTGTCCATGCGGTCGAGGATGAAGTTCGTGGTGCCGTTGACGATGCCCAGCACCCGGGTCACGCGGTCGCCCGCGAGCGACTCCCGGAGTGGGCGCAGGATCGGGATCGCGCCAGCGACGGACGCCTCGTAGTACAGGTCGCGGCCGGCCTTCTCCGCCGCGCGGAACAGCGTGGCGCCGTCCTCCGCGAGCAGGGCCTTGTTGGCGGTGACCACCGACGCACCGTGCTCGAGCGCCGTCAGGATCAGCGACCGGGCCGGCTCGATGCCGCCGATCACCTCGACCACCACGTCGATGTCGCCGCGCGTGACCAGGCCCTGGGCGTCGCTGGTGAACAGCCCGGCCGGCACGTCGCCGCCGCGCTGCAGGTCGGGGCGGCGCACGGCGACACCGACCAGCTCGACGGGAGCGCCCACGCGCGCGGTCAGGTCGGCGGCCTGGTCGTGGATCAGCCGGGCGACCTGGCTGCCGACGACGCCGCAGCCGAGAAGGGCGACGCGGAGCGGCTTGCTATCGGTACTCATGACCCCGACATCCTCGCATCGAGCCTGCCCTCCCCGCCGACGATCCCACTCGCCGACCCGGCGCAGATGGCGGCACCGGACCCGCTGAGCCGTCGCAGATGGCGATCAGGGATCGCCATCTGCGACGGCTCGGGCAGCTTCCAGGCGCCATCTGCGACGGGTCAGCGATCCGGGTCAACGTCGAGGGCGAGCAGGTCGTCCTCGGTCTCGCGGCGGACGACGACCCGGGTGGTGCCGTCGGCAACGGCGACGACCGGGGGGCGGAGGGCGTGGTTGTAGTTGCTGGCCATGGAGCGGCAGTACGCGCCCGTGCCGGGCACGGCGACCAGGTCGCCGGGTGCGACGTCGCCGGGCAGGAACTCGTCCTTGACCACGATGTCGCCCGCCTCGCAGTGCTTGCCGACCACGCGGACCAGCAGCGTGGACGCCTCGGAGCCGCGGGAGGCGAGGGTGCACGAGTAGTCGGCGTCGTACAGCGCGGTGCGGATGTTGTCGCTCATGCCGCCGTCGACCGAGACGTAGGTGCGTACGGCGCCGCCATCGAGCTCGACCGCCTTCACCGTGCCCACCTCGTAGACGGTGCACATCGCCGGGCCGGCGATCGCACGACCCGGCTCGATGGAGAGCCGCGGGACCGCCAGGTCGCGGGCGGCGCACTCGTCCTCGACGATCTTGGTGATCTCGGTCGCGAGCTGGGCGGCGTCGGACGGGTCGTCCTGTGTCGTGTAGGCGATGCCGAAGCCGCCGCCGAGGTCGAGGTCGGCGAGCTCGACGCCGATCTCGCCGCTGATCTGCGCGTGCAGCGCCAACACCCGGCGGGCGGCCACCTCGAAGCCGGCGGTGTCGAAGATCTGCGAGCCGATGTGGGAGTGCAGTCCGAGCAGCTCCACGCCGGGCGCCGCGTGCAGCAGCCGGACCGCCTCGAGGGCGTCGCCGGCGGTGATCGAGAAGCCGAACTTCTGGTCCTCGTGCGCGGTGGCGATGTACTCGTGCGTGTGCGCCTCCACGCCCGCGGTGACGCGCACCATCACGCGGGCTGGGCGCTGCTCGGAGGCGAGCGCGGTGATCCGCTCGATCTCGTGGAAGGAGTCCACGATGATCCTGCCGACTCCGGCGTCGAGCGCTCGCTCCAGCTCGGCCGAGGTCTTGTTGTTGCCGTGGTAGCCGATCCGGGCCGGGTCGAAGCCCGCGCGCAGGGCGACGGCCAGCTCACCGGTGCTGCACACGTCGAGGCACAGTCCCTCGTCGGCGACCCAGCGTGCGACCGTCGAGCAGAGGAAGGCCTTGCCCGCGTAGTAGACGTCGTACGCCGCGAACGCCTCGTGGAAGGCCCGTGCGCGGGAGCGGAAGTCGGCCTCGTCGAGCACATACGCCGGCGACCCGTGCTCGGCGACCAGGTCGGTCAGTGCCACGCCGCCCACCTCGAGCACGCCGTCGTCGCGCTTGCGCGCGGTGGACGACCACAGCTGCGGCACCAGCACGTTGGGGTCCTCCGGCTCACGGAGCCACGACGGCCCGCGGACGGAGACCACGGCGTGTGCCCAGCCGGCCTCGTGTGCCCTCATCGAACGACTCACATGCGCTCGGGCGCCGTCACGCCGAGCAGGTCGAGGCCGTTCCGGAAGACGGTGCGCGTGGCGCTCACCAGCACCAGCCGGGCGCCGTGCAGCTCGGAGAACTCCTCGTCGCCCTGCGGCAGCACCCGGCACGCGTCGTAGAACTTGTGGAACGACGACGCGGTGTTCTCGAGGTAGCGCGCGACCCGGTGCGGCTCCCGCAGCTGCGCCGCAGCCGCGACCACCCGCGGGAACTCGGCGAGCGCCCGGAGGAGGGCGCCCTCCTTCTCGTGGGTCAGCAGCGCCGGGTCGAACTCGAGGTCGGGCACGCCCAGGTCGCGGGCGTTGCGCACCAGCGAGGCCGTCCGCGCGGCGACGTACTGCACGTAGAACACGGGGTTGTCGCTGGCCTGCCGGGTCATCTCCGCGACGTCGAGGGTCAGCGGCGAGTCGACCGGGAACCGCGTCAGCGTGTAGCGCAGCGCGTCGACGCCGATCAGGTCGACCAGCTCGGCCAGCGTGACCAGGGTGCCGGCCCTCTTGGACAGCTTGAGCTCCTCGCCGTCCTGGAGGATCTTCACCAGCTGGCCGATCATCACCTCGACGTTGCGGTCCGGGTCGTCGCCGGCGCAGGCGGCCATCGCGCGCAGCCGCCCGACGTAGCCGTGGTGGTCGGCACCGAGCAGGTAGATGCACCGGTCGAAGCCGCGGCCCCGCTTGTCGAGGTAGTACGCCGTGTCGCTGGCGAAGTAGGTCAGCTCGCCGTTGGACCGGATCAGCACCCGGTCCTTGTCGTCGCCGAAGTCGGTGGTGCGCATCCAGACCGCACCGTCGGCGTCGAACACGTGGCCCTGGCCGCGCAGCTTCTCCAGGCTGTCGGCCACGGAGGAGTCAGCGTGCAGCGACCGCTCCGAGAACCAGACGTCGAAGTGGGTGCGGAAGGTGTCGAGCGACCTCTGCTGCTCCGCGAGCTGGATCCGGTAACCGGCCTCCCGGAACGCGACCACCCGTTCATCGTCGGGCAGGTCGAGAATGCCCGGCTCCTCGGCGAGCACCTGCTGCGCGACGTCGTCGACGTACGCGCCCCGGTAGCCGTCCTCCGGGACCGGCTCGCCCTTCGCCCGGGCCTCGACCGAGGCGCCGAACTTGTCCATCTGCGACCCGCGGTCGTTGATGTAGAACTCCCGCTCCACGTCGGCACCGGCCGCGTCGAGCACCCGGGCCAGCGCGTCGCCGACCGCGGCCCACCGGGTATGGCCGAGGTGCAGCGGCCCGGTCGGGTTGGCCGAGATGAACTCGACGTTGATCCGCTCGCCGGCGAGCGCGTCGTTACGGCCGTACGCCGCTCCGGCCGTGAGCACGTCTGCCGCGACCTCCCCCTGGGCCCCGGCCGCGACCGTGATGTTGAGGAACCCCGGGCCTGCGATGTCGACGGCCGCGATCCCGTACGCGCTCCGCAGCCGCTCGGCGACCAGGTCGGCGAAGGCCCGCGGGTTGGTGCCCGCCTTCTTCGCCAGCTGGAGCGCGACGTTGGTCGCGTAGTCCCCGTGCTCCTTGTTGCGCGGACGCTCGACCACCACCGTTGTGGGGACGCCGTCGGGCAGGCTGACGTCGCCGTCGTCGACGAGCGCCTGGAGGACGTCGACGATGGTCGACGCGAGCTGTTCGGGGGTCACCGACCAAGCGTATCGGCGTGGGCGGGCCCGTCTCACGGCGATATCGGCGAACCGATTCGTGACCGGCCGGTCGGCTCGGGTAGCCTTCCTTCGCACCCCATGAGCCCCTGTAGCTCAGGGGATAGAGCACCGCCCTCCGGAGGCGGGAGCGCAGGTTCGAATCCTGCCAGGGGCGCTTGACGGAGAAAGGTCCGCGTGACTCACCGTCGGCGGGAGCACCGCACTCCGCTGGACGGCGGGAGCGCAGGTTCGAATCCTGCCAGGGGCG
>Ga0207708_10000518_pt1 | contig 29755 bp, 28 predicted proteins | sample KBSK5101metaG_FD_184340 | JGI IMG/M metagenome (GOLD analysis project Ga0207708, IMG submission 184340) | Corn, switchgrass and miscanthus rhizosphere microbial communities from Kellogg Biological Station, Michigan, USA - KBS K5-10-1 metaG... | ecosystem: Host-associated > Plants > Roots >... | reverse complement strand
GGGGAAGCCGCAGGGCGCGATCGGGATCAGGACCAGCCAGACGACGAGGACGACCGCGGCGAGGATCAGCCCGGCGACGATCCGGTGGCGGTTCGTCGCCTCGACCTCCCGCCAGCGCTCCGACGCGCGGTTGCGGAGCCTGCGCAGCCAGGCGCCGCCGCTCCCGCTTCCGGGCCCGGAATCGCGAAGCGCCCGGACCCGGCGGGCGAGCCCGCCGCGCGCGCCGGCGCCGAGCTGCGACTTCGGCGTCGACACCGAGGAAGGCTTCCGCTCGCCGTTCAGCTCGTCCCTGGGCGACTCCTCCGGCACCGCGCGTTTATACCGAGGCGGTCGGCCCCACGGGATCGGCCATCTACGACTGGCGGCGCCGGCGCGGCACGAAGTCGATGATCAGCGGCACCCCGTCGAGGCCGAGCGCCGAGCGGATCCGGTTCTCCAGGTAGTAGGACCAGTCGCGGTTGATGAGCATCCGGTCGTTGACCTGGATCGCGATTCGCGGCGGTGCGTCGCCGACCTGGGCCGCGTAATAGAGGCGCAGCCTCTTGCCGCGCTTCGACGGCGGCGGGTTTCGGTCGACGGCCTCGGCGAGGATCCGGTTCAGCTCCGGGGTCCGCGCCCGGGCGGCCCGGCGATCGGCAAGCTCGAGCGCCTTCGGCAGGACCTTCTGGAGGTTGCGGCCGCGGAGCGCCGAGATCGTTATCACCGGCGGCCGCAGCCGCAGCCGCTGCTCGATCCGCGCCTTCGCGTCGTCGAGGTCGATCGCGACTACGTCCCACTTGTTGAGGACGACGAGCGTCGCGCAGCCCGCCTTCATCGCCAGCTCGCCGATCCGCAGGTCCTCGGCCGTGACGCCCTCGGAGGCGTCGCAGACGAGGATCGCGACATCGGCGCGCTCCGCCGCCCGCTCGGCGCGGAGCTGCGCGTAATAGTCGATCGTGCCGGCGACCTTGGTCCGCCTGCGGATCCCCGCGGTATCGATCAGCAGCGCCTCGCGCCCGTCGATCTCGATCCTCGTGTCGATCGAGTCGCGGGTGGTCCCGGCGACGTCGCTGACGATCGTCCGCTCGGTCCCGAGCAGAGCGTTGAGGAGCGAGGACTTGCCGACGTTCGGACGCCCGAGGATCGCGATCCGCGGCAGGCCGGCGACCTCCTCCTCCCCATCCGCATCGCCGGCCAGTGCGGCGATCCGGTCGAGCAGGTCGCCGGTGCCGAGACCGTGCGTCGCCGAGACCGCGACCGGCTCGCCGAGGCCGAGCGCGTTCAACTCGGCGCCGAGATGGACGTCGGCCGGGTTGTCGACCTTGTTGGCGACGACGATCACCGGCCGCTCGGCGGCGCGGAGGAGCGCCGCGACCTCGGCATCGCCGGGACCGAGCCCGGCCCGCGCGTCGACGACGTGGAGGATCGCATCGGCATCCGCGATCGCCTCGCGGGCCTGATGCTGGACCGCACGCGACAGCGAGTCCTCGGCGGCGAGATCGACGCCGCCGGTGTCGATCAGGGTCAGCGGCACGCCGTTCCAGCTCGTCTCGATCTCCTTGCGGTCCCGGGTCACGCCCGCGTCGGCGTGGGTGACCGCCTCGCGGCCGCCGGCGAGGCGGTTGATCAGGGTGCTCTTGCCGGCGTTCGGGTAACCGACTACCGCGACCTTCATCGCCGCGACCGCCTCACGCCAGTCCCCGCTCGCGGGCGACGGCCGCGATCCGGTCGACCACGCCGGCCACGTCGAGGCCGGTCGTGTCGAGCTCGACCGCGCCGTCGGCGAGCTCGAGCGCGCCGTGCTCGCGACCGCGGTCGCGGGCGTCGCGATCGCGCTGCACCGCCAGGACGGCGTCCTGGTCCTCACCCGTGTCGGCGGCGCGGCGCCGGGCCCGCTCCTTCTCGGAGGCGGTCAGGTGGACCTTGAGGGGCGACTCCGGGCAGACGACGGTGCCGATGTCCCGGCCCTCGGCGACCCAGGCACCTTCGGCGACCAGCGCCCGCTGCCGAGCGACCATCGCCGCGCGAACGCCGGGATGGACGGAGACCCGCGAGGCGGCGGCGGTCACCTCCGGCGTCCGGATCGCAGCCGAGACGTCCTCGTCTCCGATCGCCACCGCACCGGGCGCGATCCGAAGGTCGAGCCGCTCGGCCAGCGCCGTCGTCGCAGCCCCATCGTCGGGGTCGACCCCGGCCCGGATCGCGGCCAGGGCGACGCTCCTGTACATCGCGCCGGAGTCCAGGTAGGTGAAGCCGAGGCGCTCGGCGAGCGCCCGGGCGACCGTTGACTTGCCGGCCCCGGCGGGCCCGTCGATGGCGATGACCATGAGCGGGAGCAGAGTAGCCGCACCTGGCCCGGCGGCAGCGATCGTCGTCCGGGGCCGCCGTCAGGCTGCGGGCGGTGTTCGACTTCGGCCGCCACGCGGATCGCGCGATCTACGTCCTGATCGCGGTGATGGCGGTCAGCGTCGCCCTCGAGGGGATCGAGTCGCGGCCGGGCAAGGCGCTCGGCTACGTCGCCGGGGCGGCGATCGCGCTGACCCTCGCCGAGCTCTTCGCCGATCGCGTCGGGATCTCGATCCGCAGCCGCCGCTCAGCAACCGCCGAGGAGCGGCGCGACGAGGTCCGGGAGGCGGTGACCGGCCTCGTCGTCGCGGCCGGGCCGATCTCGATGTTCCTGCTCGCGGTGCTCGACGTGATCTCGCTCCACCGCGCCTTCATCCTCTCCCAGTGGATCGGGTTCGGGATCCTCGCCGTCTACTCGTACGTCGCGTCGCGGGCCAGCGGCGGCACCCGGATGCGGGCGATCGTCGGCGCGATCGGGCTGACCGCGATCGGCGGCATGCTGATCGCGTTCAACGCTCTGACCAAATAGTCAACTGCGCGACTCGCAGCCCCCTGGGCTGCCCAGATGTATTGGGGCGCCGGGCCGCCGTGTCACGCCCCGGCGGCCCTCCCAAGACCCTGCTCAGGGCGCCAACAGAGACCGCACGTCGCGCTCGAACCCCGGATAGCTGATCCGAGCGGCGCCGAAGTCGCGCACCGTCACGCCTTCGCGGGAGGCGAGACCGGCGACGGCGCCGAGCATCGCCAGCCGGTGATCGCCGCGAGAGTCGATCTCGCCGCCCCGCAGCCCCCCGGTCCCGGTCACCTCGAAGCCCTCGGCGACGGCTTCCGCCTCGCCGCCGAGCGCGTTCAGGGCATCGACGACAGCGGCGATCCGGTCGGACTCCTTGTGGCGGAGCTCGGCGGCGCCGCCGACGCGGGTGGTGCCCTCGGCGAAGCAGCCGAGCAGGCCGACAAGCGTCAATTCGTCGATCGCCGCCGGGACCTCGGCGGCGACGATCGAGGTTCCCGTGAGGTCGCCGTGGCGGCAGCGCAGCGTGCCGACCGGCTCGCCCCCCTCGCTGCCCGTCTCGACCACCTCGATGTCGGCGCCCATCCGGTTGAGGATCCCGAGCAGGCCGATCCGCGTCGGGTTGATCCCGACGCCCTCGATGCGGACGTCGCCGCCGGGCACGATCAGCGCCGCGGCGAGGTGGAAGGCGGCAGACGAGAGGTCGCCGGGAACCGTCATCGGCGGCAGCGCGATCGCCGTCGCCGGCTCGACCCCGATCGTCGAGGCGACCGGGTCGAGGGGCAGGCTCGTCCGCTCGCGCTCGACCTTGACGTCGGCACCGGCTGCGGCGAGCATCCGCTCGGTGTGGTCACGGGTCGCGGCGGGCTCGCGGACCGTCGTCCGGCCCGAGGCGAGCAGCCCCGCCAGGAGGACGCACGACTTCACCTGCGCGGAGGCGACCGGCAGCTCGTAGTGGATCGCCCGGAGCGCTCGGCCGGCGATCGTGACCGGCGGGCGGCCGCCGCCGGTCGTCCCCACCGACGCATTCATGGCCAGGAGCGGCTCGGCGATACGTCCCATCGGCCGGGTCCGGATCGACTCGTCGCCGTCGAGCACGAACGAGCGCTCCTCCTGGCCCGCCAGCAGGCCGGCGAGCAGGCGGATCAGCGTGCCGGCGTTGCCGACGTCGATCGCGCCGGCGGCCGGCTCCGACGCTCCGCGGAGGCCGAAGCCGGCGATCTCGACGTCGAGCGCGCCGGGGCCTGCCGACTCGGTCCGGACCGTGGCGCCGAGCGCCTCGACCGCGGCTAGAGAGCTGCGCGTGTCGGCCGAGTCCAGATAGCGCGAGATCCGCGCCGTGCCCTCGCCGAATGCGCCGAGCAGCGCCGCCCGGTGCGAGATCGACTTGTCGGGAGGCGCGGCGATCGTCCCCGACAAGGCAGCCGCCGGTGCGAAGTGGGCGTCGACCCGCTCCGCCACTCAGCCGGCCTCGGCGATCGGCGCGACCTCGTGCCCGAGCCCGGCGACCACGGCGGCGGCCTGGCGGGCCTCGTCGAGGCCGCCGATCCACAGCGAGATCGCCCCGGTCCGGCGGTCGGCCGCCGGGAACAGGGACATGTCCTCGATGTTGACGCCGGCCCGACCGAGCGCGAGCGCGATCTCCGCCACCGTCCCGGGCCGGTTCTCGACCGCGACCCGGAGCTCGACGAGCGGTGCCGCGGTCAGGCCCGACTCGAGCATCGCCCGGCGATCCTCGCGGGCCGCCTCCTGCCAGGCGGCGATCCGCTGCCGGTCGCCGCTGCGGATCAGCTCCGCCGCTGCCTCGAGGCGGGCGACGACGTCGTCGATCTCCTCTGCCACCGCTTCCGAGTTCGAGCTGAAGATGTCGGCCCAGATGACCGGGTTGGCGCCGGCCACCCGGGTCGCGTCGCGGAAGCTGCGGCCGACCTCGGGCCGGCGCTCGCCCTCGCTGCCGATCGAGCCCGCGGCGGCCGAGGCGAGCGCGTTGGCGAGGACGTGCGGTAGGTGGCTGATCGCCGCCATCTCACGGTCGTGGTCGCCGGCATCGATCGCCATCGGCCGGGCGCCGATGCCGGAGAGGACGCCGTGGAGGCGGTCGAAGAGAACGCCCTGCGAGCGCTCGGTCGGCGTCAGGTACCAGCGGGCGCCCTCGAAGAGGTCCTGGCGGGCACCCTCGACGCCCGCGGTCTCGGCCCCGGCGAGGGGATGGCCGCCGATGAAGCGGTCGGCGCCGGGCCCGCCGGCGAGCGCCGCGACCAGCGCCTGCTTGGTCGAGCCGACATCGGTGACGACGGCGTCGGCGGGCGAGGAGTCGAGCGCTGCGGCGACGAGGTCCGGCATCGCCGCGACCGGCGCCGCGCAGAAGATGACCTCGGCTGCGGCGACCGCTTCTTCGATCGATCCCGCGACGCGATCGAGGGCGCCGAGCTCGATGGCGCGCTCGGCGTTCCGACCGTCCGGCTCGAAGCCGACGACCTCGGAGCCGAGCCGGTGCCGCGCCGCCAGGCCGATCGAGCCGCCGATCAGCCCGACGCCGAGAACCGCGATCAGCGGCTGTTGATCGGAAGTGCCGGCCACGCGGCGATCATTGCCTAAACCGCGAGCTCGACGCCGCCTCCCGCCGCAGCCGCGACGGTGCGGACGCGCTCCGCATAGGCGCCGAAATCGTCCGCGTGCAGCGCCTGAGGACCATCGCAGATCGCATTCTCCGGATCGCTGTGGACCTCGACGATGATCCCGTCGGCACCGGCTGCTGCGGCGGCGAGCGACATCGGCTCGACCCAGTCGCGGCGGCCCGCCGCATGGCTCGGATCGACGAGGACAGGCAGCCGAGTCCGTTCCTTCAGCGCCGGGACTGCGAGGAGGTCGAGGGTGAACCGGTAGGCCGTCTCGTGGGTGCGGATCCCCCGCTCGCACAGCATCACCCGCTCGTTTCCCTCCTTGAGCACGTATTCGGCCGCCATCACCAGCTCGTCGAGGGTCGCCGACAGCCCGCGCTTGAGGAGCACGGCGCGATCGGTGCGGCCGAGCTCGGTCAGCAGCGGGTAGTTCTGCATGTTCCGCGCCCCGACCTGGATCACGTCGGCGACGCCGAGAACGTCGTCGAGGTTGCGGACGTCGACCAGCTCGGTGACGATCGGCAGCCCGGTCCGTCGCTTCGCCTCGGCGAGGATCCCGAGGCCCTCGCGGCCGAGGCCCTGGAACGAGTACGGCGAGCTGCGCGGCTTGTAGGCGCCGCCACGGAGCATCGCCGCGCCCTCGGCGGCGACGACGTCGGCGACGGTCAGCGTCTGCTCGCGGCTCTCGACGGTGCAGGGGCCGGCGATCAGGGTGAACCCATCACCGATCGTGCGGCCGGCGACCTCGAAGGCGCCCGTGGTCGCCGGGAGGCGCTGCTCGGGGAGGTTCGTGGTGGTGGTCATCTGATGTGCCTTTCGGATCGGACGCCGGGCGCTCGGGGCCGGCGGTACTGGCGGGAGGTCTGGGGGCTGCGTCCCGGAAGGCGCCCGCGGTCAGCGCGAGCCCGGCCGGAGGCCTAGATAAATCGCCAGTAGCGATACGAGCGGCGCGTCGTGCGCCGGGCATGACGGGGGGCGCCGGGTGGCGCGGTCCGGATCGTCGTCATGCGGCTCATCGCCTCGGTTTGTAGCACGGCCCCCGGGCGGCCGCAAGCGCGGGGGCGCTCAGAGCAGCCCGGCGAGGGCGGCGAGGAACCGCCGGTTCTCGGCCTCGGTGCCGTAGCTGACGCGGATGTGGCCGGGACCGCCGAGCGGCGTCCCGGCGCGCACGATCACGCCCTGCTTGCCGAGGCCGGCGACGATCTCATCCTCGTCGCGGCCGCCGAGGTCGATCCAGGAGAAGTTCGTCTGGCTGTCGGCGGTCGTCAGGCCGAGCTCGTGCAGCTCCTCCTCGACACCGATTCGCTCGGCGATCGTCCGCTCGACCCGGCTGATCATGTCGTCGCCGTGGAGGAGTGCCTCCGCCCCGGCCGCCTGGGCGAGCGCGTTCACGTCGAAGGGCTGGCGGACCGCGTCGACGGCCGCCCGGAACCGGGCCGGGCCGAGCGCGTAGCCGCAGCGCAGCCCGGCGAGGCCGTAGACCTTGCTGAACGTCCGCAGCAGTACGAGGTTCGGGTGCGCGGGAAGCAGATCGACGGTCGCGTCGGGATCGTCGAGGACCTGCATCTCGACGTAGGCCTCGTCGAGGATGACCATGACGTGGTCGGGAACGCGATCGAGGAAGGCTGCGATGGAGGTCACCGGCAGCGCCGTGCCGGTCGGGTTGTTGGGGTTGCAGACGAGGACCAGCTGCGTGGCGGCGGTCACCTCGGTGGCCATCGCGTCGAGGTCGTGCTCGTAGCGGTCGTTGAGCGGCACGCGGACCTCGCGGGCGCCCGACAGCGGCGCGAGCTGCGGGTACATCGAGAAGGACGGCCACGCGTAGACGATCTCGGCGCCGGGTTCGCAGAGCGCGAGCGCCGCGGCGAGGAGGATCTCGCAGGAGCCGTTCGCCACCGCGATCGAGCCCGGCTCGATCTCGTAGCGGTCGGCGAGCCGGCGGCGGAGCAGCGAGGCGTATTGGTCCGGGTAGCGGTTCGCTCCGACCGCCGCGCGCTGGATCGCCTCGAGCACGGCCGGGTGCGGCCCCCACGGTGACTCGTTCGAGGCGAGCTTGATCACGTCGGAGGCCTCGTACGTGCGGCGGGCGCGCTCGATGTCCATCCCGCCCTCGTAATGGGGCAGCGAGTCGAGCTTGCTCGCGTAGCGGACCGGCATGTCAGCCCCTCACTGCGCTGAGCCGAGGTCGGAGCGCAGCGCCGCGGCGGCGCCGAGATAGACGTGCGCGGGCTCGTGGCCCGTCGGCGCGTAGTAGTGGAGCATCGTCCGGATCACCCGCTCCATGCCGCCCGGCACCGCGATCTCCTGGGCACAGAGCAGCGGCACCCCGTCGAGACCGAGGTTGCGCGCCGCAACGGCCGGAAACTCGGCGTCGAGGTCGCTCGTGCAGGTGAAGATGCAGCTGACCATCCGCTCCGGCTCGAGATCGTTGCGGCGGATCAGCTCGCGGAGGAGCTCGTCGGTGGCGGCGAGGATCGCCCCGCGCTCGTTCACCTCGGCCTGGGTCGCGCCACGCAGCGCGAACATCCGCTCGTCGCTCATCGTGTCCGCTTGCCGCCGCTGCTGGTCATCCCCCGGCATCCTTCCAGAGCCGCTTCAGCTCCGAGCGCGAGAGCAGCCGCGCCTGTCCGGGCTCGAGATCGCCGAGCTCCAGGGGGCCGAACCGGATCCGCTCGAGTGCGGCGACCTCGTTGCCGACCCGCTCGAGCATGCGCCGCACCTGACGGTTGCGACCCTCGCGGATCGTCAGCTCGATCTCGCGGGCGCCGACCCGGCGCACCTCCGCCGGCGCGGTCGGCCCGTCGGCGAGGGTGACGCCGGCCCGGAGCCGCTCGATCTCGCGGTCGCCGATCGGACCTCGTAGCCGCGCCCGGTAGGTCTTGGCGACGCCGAAGCGCGGATGGGTGAGCCGGTTCGCCAGCTCGCCGTCGTTGCTGACGAGGATCAGTCCGGTCGAGTCGGCGTCGAGGCGCCCGACCGGATAGAGGCGACGCTCGCTGGCGACGAGATCGACGACGGCCCGCCGCCGCCCCGGCTCGTCCGCGGTCGATGTCACGTCCCGCGGCTTGTTGACGGCCCAGGTCTCGTGCGGCTCGGGAGCGACGGCACGGCCGTCGAAGGCCACGCCGCTGTCGGCGTCCACGTCGCGGGCGGGATCCGTGACGACCTCGCCGCCGACGCTGACCCGGCCGGCCGCGATCAGCTTCTCGGCGGCCCGCCGCGACGCGACGCCGCAATGGGCGAGGTAGCGGGCGAGGCGCACCTCAGATGATCGGTTCGGGATCGGTCATCTAGCCCGGCCTAGGGCGAGGCGCGCTGCTCGCCGGCCTTGAGCAGGCGCTCGCGCAGCTCGGCCGCGTCCTCGGGCGTCGGGTCGAACTTCGAGACGTCCGGCAGGCCCTCGAGGCCGGTGAGCCCGAACAGGCGCTCGAAGAGCTCCGTCGTCCGGTAGATGACGGCGCCGAACCGCGACCTCCCCGCTTCCTCGATCAGGCCGCGCTCGCTGAGCGTCTGCACGCCTGACTCCGAGCTGACGCCGCGGATCCTGGCGATCTCCGGACGCGAGACCGGCTGCAGGTAGGCGACGATCGCGAGCGTCTCGGCCTGCGCGGCCGTCAGCGGCGGCGTCTTCGGGCGGGCGAGCAGCCGCCGGGCCGCCGGCTCGGCGCCAGGATCGGTCGCCAGCGCCCAGCCGCCCGCGACCTCGCGGAGGACGATGCCGCGGCGCCCCGGTGCGAGCTCCTCGGCGAGGAGGTCGAGCGCGTTTCGGATCTGCACCTCGCTGACCTCGCAGGCGTCGATCAGCTCGCCGACCGGGACCGGGTCGGGTGCCAAGAAGAGCAGCGCCTCGACCACGCGCGCAAGCTCCGCTGCGCTGCCGTCCCGCCCGCTCATTTGGCCGCCCCGCCGGCCGCCCCGTCCGCGCGCCGTGCCGTTGCGCGACCGGCGGTGATCTCGATCGGACCGAAGTTCTCGCCCTGCGACCAGGTCGCCTCGCCCTTCTTGTGGAGCTCGAGCAGGGCGAAGATCGTCACCGCCTGAGTCAGCCGGTCCTCGCCGCCGAAGGCGTCGTCGAAGTCGATCCGGGCGCTCCTCCCGAGCAGGCCGCGGAGGACGTCGAGGCGGCGCTCGAGCGAGACCGTCGGGCGGATGTGGCTGGTGTCGACCACCGGCGGCGGGGTCAGCAGGTCGCCGAGCGCGACGCCGAGCCGATCGGGGTCGTAGGCCTGGCGGGAGGCCTCGAGCGAGATCCGCCGCAACTCGACCGGCAGCGGAGCCGAGCGGTACAGGTAGGGCGATTCGCGAGCGAAGCGGCGGCTCAGCTCTTCGCCGGCGTCCTTGTAGCGCCGGTACTCGAGCATCCGCGCGAGCAGCTCGTCGGCGGCCTCCTCCGGGCCGAGATCGAGCTCCGGCTCATCCTCGGCCGGCAGCATCAGCCGTGACTTCAGCTCGAGCAGCGCCGCGATCAGGACGAGGAACTCGGTCGCCGCCTCGAGATCGAGCTCGCCCTCCTCGTCGAGGTGCTCGAGGTAGGCGAGGACGATCGCTCCGAGTTCGACCTCGAGCAGGCTGATCTCCTCGCGGAGCACGATCGCCAGGAGCAGGTCGAAGGGGCCGGCGAAGACGTCGAGGTCGAGCTCGAGGTCGGCAGTACGCACGGATTGAAGACTAGGCGGGCCGGCGGTCGGCCCGGGGCTCGCCGACGCCCATCGCCGCGCGGACGTCGGCGAGGACCGGGGCGGTGAGCGCCCGGGCCTTGCCGGCGCCGGCTGCGAGGATCCGCTCGAGCTCGCCCTGATCGCCGCGCAGCGCCGCGTAGCGCTCGCGGACCGGCGCCAGGAAGTCGACAACCGCATCGCCGACGGCGGCCTTGAAGTCTCCGTACCCCTTGCCCTCGAACTCCGCCTCGACCTGTCCGGCGTCGATGTCGCGGGCGACGCAGAGGATCTCGATCAGGTTCTCGATTCCCTCCTTGCCGTCCCCCGGTCCGCCGCGGCGGACCTCGCGACCGGAGTCGGTGACCGCGCTCCTCAGCTTCTTGCGGATCCGGTCCGGCTCGTCGAGCACGTAGACCGTGCCCGCGTCGCTGCCGCCCGTAGTCGACATCTTGCTGGTCGGGTCCTGGAGGTCCATCACCCGCGCCCCGATCGCGGGGATCCGGTGCTCGGGCTCGACCAGCGTCGGGCCGAAGCGCTCGTTGAAGCGCCGGGCGATCTCGCGCATCAACTCGACGTGCTGGCGCTGGTCGTCGCCGACGGGGACCTCGGTGGCGCGGTAGGCGAGCACGTCGGCCGCCATCAGGATCGGGTAGTTGAAGAGGCTCGCGGAGACGAACGCTCCGGACTGGCTCTCGGCCTGCTCGCGCTTCGTCTTCCATTGGTGCATCCGGTTCAGGTCGCCCCAGGCCGTGACGGCGCCGAGCAGCCAGGTCAGCTCGGTGTGCTCGTGGACGTCTCCCTGGCGGAACAGCACGCAGCGTTCCGGGTCGAGGCCGGCGGCGAGCAGGATCGCGGTCGTGTCGTAGAGCCGCTCGCGGAGGACGGCGGGGTCGTAGCCGACGGTCGTCGCGTGCAGGTCGACGATGCAGTAGATCGCCTCCTCCTCGGGGCCGGCGCTCTCCTGGCCGGCCACGTACTGGCGGATCGCGCCGATGTAGTTGCCGAGGTGCTTGCGCCCGGTCGGCTGGATGCCGCTGAAGATCCGTCGCTGGGGTCCGGCGCTCACGGGCCGGGAATCTACCCGTCCGGGATGCCCTGCCCCTGCGGCCGTCAGACGAGCGAATGCACGACGGCGGCGCGCCCGTCCTCGGCGGCGAGCGCGATGCCGGTCATCTCGACGATCTTCGCCGGCGCCTTCTCGAGCGAGCCGGTGTCGTGCGGCGGGTCGGGGTCGTATTCGATCCCGAGCTGGATCGCCTGGGCCGCCTCGGCGCCGGCGATCCGCCCGGCGAGGGTCAGCGCCATGTCGATGCCGGAGGACACGCCGGCGGACGTGATCACCTTGCCACGCTCGACCACGCGTTCGGCGACCGGGTTGGCGCCGAGCTCGCCCAGGAGGCCCCGGGCGCCCCAGTGCGTGGTGGCGTCGACGCCGTCGAGGACCCCGGCCGCTGCCAGCAGCAGCGATCCGGTGCAGACCGATGTCGTCCAGGCAGACGTCTCGTGGACGCGCGCGATCCAGCTCGGGTAGGGACCGGCGGGATCGAGCAGGAACCGGGTCCCGACCCCGCCCGGGACGACGACGACGTCGGGGCGCTCGACCTCGTCGAGGGAGCAATCGGCGCTCAGTCCGAGCATCCCCTGATCGGCCCGGACGATTCCGGGCGCGGTCGAGCAGAAGACGACCTCGGCGCCGGGCACGCGCTGAAGCACCTCGTAAGGGCCGATCGCATCGAGGGCGGTGAACGCCGGATAGATCGGGATCGCGATCTGCATTGGGATCTCCTTCGTGGTGGTGTTCGGGCCGCTCAGGCGGCCAGGGTCGGGCGAAAGCGGCTTCGATACTCGCGCGGGCTCGCCCCGAGCCGGCGCTGGAACGCGCGTCGCATCAGCTCGGCGCCGGCGAAGCCGCAGCGACGGGCGACCGCCTCGAGCGGGGCCGGGTCGGTCTCGAGGACGGTGCGCGCCCGCTCGACGCGAAGCCGCTCGACGTAGTCGGCGGGGGTGGTCCCGACCTCGCGGCGGAAGACCCGGGCGAACTGGCGCTCGGAGAGGTGCACCCGGCCGGCGAGCGCGGCGACGGAGAGATCCGCGTCGAGGTGCTCGCCGATCCAGGCCTGGAGCTCGCGGATCGGCCGGCTCTCGGCCATCTGCTGGGAGAGCTGGACCGAGAACTGCGCCTGGCCGCCGGGCCGGCGCGCGTAGATCACGAGCACCCGCGCCGTCTGCAGCGCCGCCTCTCGGCCGTGGTCCTCCTCGGCGAGCGCGAGCGCGAGGTCCATCCCCGCCGTGACGCCCGCCGACGTCATCACGTTGCCGTCGCGGACGAAGATCGGGTCGGCATCGACGGCGACCGCCGGATAGCGCTCGGCGAGCCGCTCGCAGCTCGCCCAGTGGGTCGTCGCCCGGCGGCCCTCGAGCAGGCCGGCCTCGGCGAGCAGGAACGCTCCTGTGCAGACCGCGGCGACCCGGCGCGCCCGGCCGGCGAGGCCGGCGATCGTGGCGACGAGGTCGGGATCGCCGAGCGCGTCGCGGACGCCGAGCCCGCCCGGGACCACCAGCGTGTCGATGGCGCCACGGTGCTCGCCGATTGCGCCGTCGGCACGAAGGCTGAGGCCGCTGCTCGAGCGGACGTCGCCGCCGTCGATGGTCAGCAGCCGAAGGTCCGGAGGCGCGCCGGCGATCAGCCCGGCGGTGTTGAAGACCTCCCAGGGCCCGGTGACGTCGATCGTCTGGACGCCCTCGAAGCCGACGAAGACGATTCGCTGCGGCTCCGGTTCTGCCATGGCGCCATCGTCACCCCGCCGCCGATGTCTGTCAAGTCGCATACCCCACGATTCCCGCCATCCCCCACCCGTAGGTGGCGGACATCCATGCCGCATGGAGGTCAAGATCTCCGCCACCTCGTCTGCGGACGGACCTCGGGCGCCCGCCGGTCCGTATCGGTTGCATGCACGGATCACGATTGCTCGTCGCAACCCTCATCGCGCTGATGGCCGGAACCGCTGCCGCGGCCCTCTGCCCCGCTTCCGCCGCTGCCGCCGGCGGGCCGATCCTCGTCACGGGGATTCCGGACGGAGCCGGCATCGAATCGCCGGACGGCGATTACCGCTACGCAACCGTCTCGGCGAGCGGCACCTCGGTGGTTCGGGTGGTCAAGGGCTCGGGTGAGATCGACTCGATGGCCTACCTCGGCGGCTCGGACGACGAATCGTTCGCCATCCCCCAGGTAGCGGCCGACGGCTCCGCTTCGGGACTGGCGGCGGATGGAGGGACGCTCGTTCTGATCCGGACCTTCGGGCCCATCAACCAGGCGAAGCTCGTCGTGGTCGGAACCAACCGTCTGCACGTCAAGAACCGCATCACCCTCGACGGCCAGTACAGCTTCGATGCGATCTCGCCGGATGGACGGACCGCCTACGTCGTCGAGTACCCGCAACCGTTCCGCTACGACCGCTACCGCGTCCTCAGGCTCGACCTGAAGACGGACCGGCTCGCGAAGGAACCGATCGCCGACGAGGACGTCGGACTCGACGAGGAGGAAGACGGCAAGGGGGTCGCAGGCGAGATGCGGGGCACCGCCCTCTCCCGGGTCGGATCGGAGGACGGTAGCTGGGCGTACACGCTCTACGACGGCGGCGGCGACGTCCCGTTCATCCACGCGCTCGACACCGTCGGCGACAAGGCCGTGTGCGTGTTCCTCCCCCAGCTCCAGGGCCTCGAGCGGCGGGAGCTGTCGAAGATGACGCTGACGGGTGGTCCCGACGCGGGGACGATCTCGGTGCTCGACCGCCACGGGACGACCCTGGCGGTCGTCGACACGGCCGATTTCAGCGTGACGACCCCGGCCGACGAGCCCGCGGCCGGCGGCGCCGGGTTCCCGTCGATCGCGGTCATCGCCGTCGTCGTGCTCGTCGCAGCCGGCGTGTTCGCCCTCGTCGCGATCCGCCGTCGGCGCCGCCGCGCGGTCGCCGTTTGAGATGACCGATTCTGAGCCCCCGCGTGCGCAGCGGATCACCGGACCAAGCAAGATCGAGGACGCAGGAGGCGAAGCGGCCTGAAAGGCCGTGAGCCGACGAGGACGAAGAGCCGCGCAGCGTCCGGTGGTTCATCCGCGTGGGGGTTCGGGATCGGTCATCTAGCCCTCGGTCGCAAGATCACGCCCGATCGCGGCGTTTGAAGCGGAGGCGGCGCGGTATCGTCGAAAGACTGAATCCATGCCGCGCGCGATCTGGACAGGAACGATCAGCTTCGGGCTCCTGAACGTGCCCGTGAAGCTCTACTCGGCGGTCTCGAGCAAGGCGATCCGCTTCCGCGAGCTGCGCGCGAAGGACGGGTCGCGGGTCCGCCACAAGCGGGTGGCCGAGGCCGACAACGAAGAGGTCGCCTACGAGGACCTCGTCAAGGGATACGAGATCACTCCCGACCAGTACGTGGTCCTCTCCCGCGAGGAGCTCGAGCAGCTCGACCCGAAGCGCTCGAAGTCGATCGAGATCGAGGACTTCGTCGACCTCGACCAGATCGACCCGATCTACTTCAACCAGCCCTACTACCTCGGCCCGGCGCCGGGCGCGGAGCGGGCCTATGCCCTCCTCGCCGAGGCGATGGGCGAGCAGCGCAAGGTCGCGATCGCCCGCTTCGTGCTCCGCAACCGCGAGAGCCTGGCGGCGATCCGCGCCGGCGACGGCATCCTGACGCTGGCGACGATGCGATTCGCCGACGAGGTCGTCCCGGCCTCGCAGCTCGAGGGCCTGCTCGGCGAGAAGCCGGAATCGCCACCGCGCAGGCAGGAGGTCGAGATGGCCGAGCAGCTCATCGAGTCGCTGTCGACCGATTTCGATCCGAGCGCCTACGAGGACGAGTACCGGACCGAGCTCCTGTCGCTGATCGAGCGCAAGGCGGCCGGCGAGGACGTCCTCGCCGCCAAGCCCGAGGCGCCGAAGGCGACCAAGGCTCCCGATCTGATGGCCGCCCTCGAGGAGTCGCTGGCCGCGATCAAGGGCGAGGAGCTGAGCGGCGACGGCAAGCGTGAGGCGAAGCCGAAGACGCGCAAGTCGCCTGCCAAGAAACCGGCGAGCAAGGCGAAGAGCAAGTCGAAGGCCAAGGCCGCGAAGTAGAGATCGACGGCCGGCGGCTGTCGATCACGAACCTCGACAAGGTCCTCTATCCGAAGGCCGGCTTCACCAAGGGTGAGGTCATCGACTACTACGCGAGGATCGGCCCGGCGCTCATCCCCCACCTCCGCGACCGGCCGCTGACCGTGGTCCGCTTCCCGGACGGCGTCGAGGGCAAGCACTTCTTCGAGAAGAACAGCCCCGGCCACCGGCCTGAGTGGGTGCGAACGGTCCCGATCGACGTCGGCAGCCGTGGCGGCCGGATCGAGTTCGCCGTCTGCGACGACCTGCCGACGCTCGTCTGGCTGGCGCAGCTAGCCGCGATCGAGCTCCATCCGTCGCTCGCCTCGGCGGCGGACTACGACCGGCCGAGCGTCCTCGCCTTCGACCTCGATCCGGGCGAGCCGGCGACGATCGTCGAGTGCTGCACGGTCGGCGTCCGGATCCGCGACCTGTTCGCCGAGCTCGGCCTCGAGGCGTTCGCGAAGACGTCGGGATCGAAGGGCATGCAGGTCTACGTGCCGCTCAACGGCGAGCTCACCTACGAGACGACGAAGCCCTACTCGCGAGCGGTGGCTCGCGCCCTCGAGAACGCCGACCCCGACCTCGTCACCTCGCAGATGACGAAGTCGCTGCGCACCGGCAAGGTCTTCGTCGACTGGAGCCAGAACACGACGACGAAGACGACCGTCGCCGTCTACTCGCTGCGTGCCCGCGAGCAGCCGACCGCCTCGACGCCGCTCGCCTGGGACGAGGTAGAGGCGACCGCCTCCTCCGGCGATCCGGGCAGTCTCCGCTTCACCGCCGATCAGGTGCTTGCCCGATACGAGGACCGCGGCGATCTCTTCGCCCCCGTCCTCGAGCTCCGCCAGGAGCTGCCGAGCCTTTAGCCGAGCTGCTGGCGGACGACCGGGCTGCGCGCGGCGCCGGCCTCGTCGAGGCGGCGGACGGGGGTCGTGTATGGCGCCTGGCGGGCGATCTCGGGATCCGACTCCGCCTCGGCGAGGATCGCCTCGACGGCGTCGGCGAAGCCGTCGAGCGACTCGCGCGTCTCGGTCTCCGTCGGCTCGATCATCAGCGCCTCGTCGACGAGCAGCGGGAAGTAGACCGTCGGCGGGTGCATGTTGTGGTCGAGCAGCCGCTTGGCGATGTCGAGCGTCTTGACGCCGAGCTCGCGCTTGGCGCCGCTGCCGGAGAGGACGAACTCGTGCATCGGCCGCCGGTCGAAGGCGACCGGCAGGTACTTGCCGGCGCGCCCTTCGCGCATCCGCGCGAGCAGGTAGTTGGCGTTGAGCACGGCGGTCTCCGAGGCCTCGGCGAGGCCGTCGCCACCGAGGCTGAGGATGTAGGCGTAGGAGCGGACGAAGACCCCGAAGTTGCCCTGGAAGCCGCGCAGCCGGCCGATCGAGTCGGGATGGTCGTCGGCGCCGCGCAGCTCGAAGCGGGCCTCGGGCGCGTCGCCGTTGCCGGTGCCCGCCTCGACCCTCTCGATCCGCGGTACCGGCAGGTAAGGCTCGATCCGGTCGGAGACGGCGATCGGCCCCGCCCCCGGACCGCCGCCCCCGTGCGGCTGGCTGAACGACTTGTGGAGGTTGACGTGGACGATGTCGAAGCCCATGTCGCCGGGCCGCGAGTGGCCCATGATCGCGTTCAGGTTGGCGCCGTCGTAGTAGAGGGTGCCGCCGGCCGCGCGGACGGTGTCGGTGATCTCGGCGATGTTGCGGTCGAACAGCCCGAGCGTGTTCGGGTTGGTCAGCATCAGGCAGGCGACCCGCTCGTCGGTCTTGGCGCGGAGGTCGTCGAGGTCGACGCCGCCCTCCTCGTTCGTGGCGACCTTGACCACCTCGTAGCCCGCCATCGTCACCGAGGCCGGATTGGTGCCGTGCGCGGTGTCGGGGGTCAGGACCCGCGTCCGCTGCTCGGCCTCGCCGTGAGCCGCGTGGAAGGCGCGGGTCAGCAGCAGCCCGGCGAGCTCGCCGTGCGACCCCGCCGACGGCTGGAGGCTGACATGCGGGAGACCGCAGATCTCGCTCAGCGACCGCTCGAGAAGCCAGATCAGCTCGAGGGCCCCCTGCGCCCGCGCCGGCGCCTGGGCGGGATGGAGGCGGGCGTGGCCCGGCAGCGCCGCGACGCGCTCGTTGAGGCGCGGGTTGTGCTTCATCGTGCAGGACCCGAGCGGGTAGATGCCCGAGTCGAGGTCGAAGTTGCGGCGCGAGAGGCGCGTGTAGTGGCGGACGATCTCCGGCTCCGACACCTCGGGCAGCCGGGCCGGCTCGTCGCGCAGCAGCTCGGCGGGGATCAGCTCGTCGATCGGGACGTCGCCGCCCGGGACGCCGGAGGCGGGAATCGCGGCGGCGCGGCGGCCCGGCACCGAGCGCTCGAAGATCGTCGTCGCGCGGTCGCGCTGCATCGGCGTCGGAACCTCGGCGGTGGCCGGCGGATTGACGAACTCGCTCACGTCGCCGCCCCCGCTGTCTGCTCTCTGCTGTCCGCTGTCCGCCGGAGGTCCTCCTCGAGCACCTCGGCGAGCCGATCGATCTGGGCGATCGTCCGCTGCTCGGTGATCGCCACGAGAAGGCCGTTGCCGTACTCGTCGCCGAGCGGCACGCCGGCCGCGATCCCGGCCGCGGCGCAGTGGTCGAGGACGCGCTCGACCGGCGCGTCGAAGCGGATCGCGAACTCGCGGACGATCGGCGCGTCGTGGAGCGCCTCGATGCCGTCGATCGCGGTCAGGCGCTCGCGGGCGTAGTGGGTGCGGCGGACGAGCAGCTCGCCGAGCTCGACCAGCCCCCGGCGGCCGAGCCAGCTCAGGTAGATCATCCCGCCGAGCGCGTTCAGCGCCTGCGCCGTGCAGATGTTGTGCGTGGCCTTCTCGCGGCGGATGTGCTGCTCGCGGGTCTGCAGGGCGAGGACGAAGCCGCGACGGCCGTCGACGTCGGTCGTCTCGCCGGCGATCCGGCCCGGCATCCGCCGGATCTGCGCCTCGGTCGCGCAGAAGAATCCGAACGACGGACCGCCGTAGTCGAGGCGGTTGCCGAGCGGCTGGCCCTCGCCGACGGCGATGTCGACGCCGCAGTCGCCCGGAGTCCGGAGGATCCCGAGAGCGATCGGGTCGCACGCCGCGACCAGCAGCGCGCCGGCATCGTGGGCGATCTCGGCGATCGCCTCGAGGTCCTCGACTGCGCCGAGGAAGTTCGGGTACTGGACGAACACCGCGGCGGTCTGGTCGTCGACGGCGGCGGCAAGCGCGTCGAGGTCGGTGCGCCCGCCGCTGAGCCCGACGCCGGCAACCTCGGCGGGATAGCCGGCCGAGTAGGTGGCGAGGGTCTCCCGCGACTGCGGGTTGACGCCGGCGGAGACGACGAACCGGCGCCGCTTCGTGGCGCCGATCGCGAGGTAGCCGGCGCTGGCGACGGTCGACGGGCCCTCGTAGAGACCGGCGCTCGAGAGCGGCAGGCCGGTCAGCTCGCTCATCGCGGTCTGGAACTCGAACATCGCCTGCAGGCCGCCCTGGGAGATCTCCGGCTGATACGGCGTGTAGGGCGTCAGGAACTCGGAGCGGGAGACGATCGCGTCGACGATCGCCGGTGCGTAGTGGTCGTACATGCCGGCGCCGAGGAAGCAGATCTCGGACTCGGCATCGGCGTTGCGCCCGGCGAGCGCCCGCATCCGTTCGTAGACCTCGGCCTCGCTGAGGCCGTCGGGGAGGTCGAGGTCGCGGTCGAGGCGGACCCCGGCGGGAACGTCGAAGAGCTCGTCGATCGAGGAGGCCCCGATCGTAGCCAGCATCTCGGCGCGCTCGCCGTCGGTGACGGAGGTGTAGCCGCTCACGCGGCGCAGGTTAGGGGATGGCTCACTCCGCGATCAGGTCCTTGTAGGCGGCGGCGTCGAGGAGCTGGTCGACCTCGGCGGCGTCGCCGAGGCGGACCTTGACCATCCAGCCCTTCCCGTATGGATCGGTGTTGATCAGCTCCGGGTTCGTGCCCGCCTCCTCGTTGACGGCGAGGATCTCGCCGCTGAGCGGGGCGATCACGTCGGAGACGGCCTTGACCGACTCGACCTCGGTGTAGGGCTCGTCCTTGCTGACCGTGGCGCCGACCTCGGGCGGTTCGAAGAAGACGACGTCGCCGAGCGCGTCCTGCGCGAACCAGGTGACGCCGAACGTCGCCTCGTCGCCCTCGATGCGGGCCCAGTCGTGCTCGGCGTGGTAGCGCAGGTCCTCGGGGTAGCTCTCCTCCGTCGCCATGTCGTCCTTTCGTCGCTGGGTCAGTTGCTCTTCGCGTAAAGCGGCTTCTTGCGGATCTCCGCTTCGCGGCGGCGGCCGCGGACGTCGATCGCGATCGCCGTGCCGGGCTCGGCGAGATCGGTGCGAACGTATCCCATCCCGATCCCGAACCCGAGCGACGGCGAGAAGGTGCCGCTCGTCACCGTCCCGACCTCCTCGTCGCCGGCCAGGATCGCGTTCCCCTGGCGGGGGATGCCGCGATCGGTGATCGCGAACGCCACGAGGCGCTCGGCGGTGCCGGTCTCCCGTGCCGCCGCGACGGCCTCGGAGCCCGCGAAGCCGGTCTCCTCCTTGCAGGACCAGCCGAGCCCTGCCTCGATCGGGTTGCGGTCGGGGCCCATGTCGTTGCCGTGAAGGTGGAAGCAGACCTCGAGCCGGAGGGTGTCGCGGGCCCCGAGCCCGCACGGCGTCACGCCGGCAGCGATCAGCTCACGCCACAGCGGCACGGCGCCGTCGTTGCCGAGGATCACCTCCACCCCGTCCTCGCCGGTGTAGCCGGTGCCGCAGACCAGCGCCTGATGACCGGCGACGTCGAGGGTCGCGGTGTGCATCCGCGGCGGCAGCTCGCCGTCCGTGAGGCGCGCGACGACGGCCCGCGCCTCCGGTCCCTGGACGGCCAGCATCGCGTGGGCCGGCGCGAGGTCCTCGACGACGACGTCGAAGCCGACGGCGAGCTCGTGGAAGCGGGCAAGATCGGTCTCGTGGTTGGCGGCGTTGGAGACCGTCAGGTAGGAGCCGTCGTCGAGCAGGTAGCTGAACAGGTCGTCGAGGATCCCGCCGTCGTCCGCGCACAGGCACGAGTACTGGGCGCCGCCGGCCTCGAGCTTCGCGACGTCGTTGCTGACGACGTGCTGGAGGAAGGACGCCGCATCGGGTCCGGCGGTCTTGATCTGGCCCATGTGGGAGACGTCGAAGACTCCGGCGTGCTCGCGAACCGCAGCGTGCTCGGCCGCCACCCCTTCGTACTGGACCGGCATCTCCCAGCCGGCGAAGGGGACGAGGCGGCCGCCGGCAGCGACATGCTCCTCGTAGAGCGGGGTCCGGCGCAGCTCCTCCGTCACTCGCCCTACGCTAGCGGGGCAGGCGGGCTCTTAGATGCTCGGGATCGGTCATCTAGGCTGAGGGCGATGCGCCTGGTCCACGAGAGCCCGGAGGAGGAGGACGAGCTCGGCCGACCGTGGAGCCGGCCGCTCGCCGGCACCTTCGACCGGCTCGTGGTCGAATCCGACCTCCTCGCCGACAACCCGCTCGGCGATCCGGCCCGGCGGCCGCTTTACGTGCTCCGGCCGCCCGGGGTCGAGCTCGACCATCCGCGGCCGCTGCCGAGCGTCTACTTGATCCAGGGCTACACCGGCCAGCTCGACATGTGGACCGGCCGCAGCGCCTTCGAGCCGACCTTCGTCGAGCGGATGGACGCGATGCTGTCCTCGCCGGATTGCCCCGACGCGATCGTCGTCATGGTCGACTGCTGGACCAGCTACGGCGGATCGCAGTTCCTCGACTCGACCGGGACCGGGCGCTATCAGTCCTACCTCTGCGACGAGATCGTCCCGTTCATCGACGAGCGCTATCCGACCGCCGCCGATCGCGAGCATCGCGGCATCACCGGTAAATCGTCCGGCGGCTACGGGGCGATGGTCGTCCCGATGATGCGGCCCGACGTCTTCTCGGCGCTCGCCACCCATGCCGGCGACGCCCTCTTCGAGCTTTCGATGCCGCCGAGCATCGCGCGGACGATCCGCACCCTCCGGGATCGCTACGAGTCCTCCTACGACGTCTTCTTCGAGCGCCTCCCCGAAGCCGATCCGTTCGACTTCGGGCACCACGGCGGACCGCTCGAGATCTACGGCTACGCGGCCTGCTACTCACCGGATCCCGGCCGGCCCGGCAAGGCGCTGCTCCCGTTCGATCCGGCCAGCGGCCGGATGGTCGAGGACGTCTGGCGGCTCTGGCTCGAGCACGACCCTGTGGTCATGGCCCCGCTGCATGCCGAAGCGCTCCACTCGATGCGGCGGATCTACATCGACGCCGGCAAGAGCGACGAGTACTACCTCGACCTCGGCGCCCGGGCCTTCGCCGCCGAGCTCGACAAGCTCGGCATCGACCACACGCTCGAGCTCTTCGAGGGCAAGCACGGGGGCATCACGTACCGCTACCCCGCCGCGATCCGCGAGCTGGCCCTGGCCCTCAGCGACTAGCGTCAGAGCGAACGGGGCGCAGGTCTCCTGCGCTGGCCGAGAGACCGCAGATCAAGGACGCAGGAGGCGCCGCGGCCTACTTGGCCGCAAGCCGACGAGGACGCCGAGATGCGGGCTCTCAGTCGCGCAGGAAAGGCGGAATATCTATCTCGTCGTCGGAGACCTCGAGCGAACGGATCTCGCGGTCGCTCGGCGGCTGGACCCCGCGGCGGCGGCTGCGGCGACGGACCTCGGCCGGACGGCGGGCGAGCATCTCGAAGCCCTCGAAGCCGGTCGCGATGACCGTGACGCGGAGCTCGTCGCCCATCGTGTTGTCGACGACGGCGCCGAAGATGATGTTGGCGCCCTTGTCGGCGGTGCTGGCGACGACCTCGGCCGCTTCGTTGACCTCGAAGAGGCCCATGTCCTCACCGCCGGTGATGTTGAGGAGCATCCCGGTGGCGCCGTCGATCGCTGACTCGAGGAGCGGCGAGGAGATCGCCTCCTTGGCCGCCTCGGCGGCACGGCTCTCGCCGGCGGAGGTTCCGATGCCCATCAGCGCCGAGCCGGCGTCGGACATGATCGCCCGGACGTCGGCGAAGTCGAGGTTGATCAGGCCGGGAACGGTGATCAGGTCGGTGATCCCCTGGACTCCCTGGCGGAGGATGTCGTCGGCCTTGCGGAACGCCTCGCTGATCGGCTCGCGGCGCTCGACGATGTTGAGCAGCTTCTCGTTCGGGACGATGATCAGCGTGTCGACCTCGTTGCGGAGCTTCTCGATCCCGTCGAGGGCCTGCTGCATCCGCTTCGCGCCTTCGAACTCGAACGGCTTGGTGACGACGCCGACGGTCAGTGCGCCGATCTCCTGCTTGGCGATCTCGGCGATGACCGGCGCGGCGCCGGTGCCGGTGCCGCCGCCCTCGCCGGCGGTGACGAAGACCATGTCGGCGCCCTTCAGCGCCTCCTTGATGTCATCGCGGCTCTCCGCCGCGGCTCCGGCCCCGACCTCGGGCTGGCCGCCGGCGCCGAGGCCGCGGGTCAGCTCCTGACCGATCGCGAGCTTGACGTCGGCGTCGCTCGAGCGCAGCGCCTGCGCGTCGGTGTTGACGGCGAGGAACTCGACTCCCTTGAGGCCGGCGTCGACCATTCGGGACACGGCGTTGGTGCCGCCGCCGCCCGCGCCGACAACCTTGATCACCGCCAGGTAACTGGAAGCCTCCATCTGAGCTTCACTTGCCTTTCTCTGTCCGTCCGGAGCTTGAGTGATAGTTGAGAGTTTGCGCGCCCCACGCCCGCAAACTGCAGCCAAAGTAAGTGACAACGGGGTGCCTGTCAACGCCACCCTAAACGGTCTGCAAGATCGCTGTCTCAACCCGTAGTTGAGACTTTTCGATCCCTCAGGTCCGAGTCGAGGGTGACGTTTACTAGCCGACGACGGGCCGCGACGGCGACGAGAGGTCGATGTACGTGGCGCTCGTCAGCTTCGGATCGGCGAGAACCGAAGCGGCCGCGCGCCACTTCTGATCGGCATTCGCGGGGCTTCCGAAGCGCAGCTCGATGCCGCCGCTCAGGACCGCCACGACGCCGTGGCCTTTGTCCACCTCGGCCTTCTCGACCTGGGCCTGAAGCGGCTTCGGAACCGCTCCGAGGACGCGGGCGGCGGCGAGCTCGACCCCGCTCGCACGCTCCCCGTCGAGCTCGCCCCCGGCGACCTCGGGGAGGCCGTCGGGGCGGTCGACTCCGCTCGCCAGAACGGTGCCGTCGGCGGCGAGCAGCGTCCCGCCGTCGGCGCCGAGCCAGCCCGCCGGCGTCCGGCTCTGGACGTCGATCGTGATCCCGTGCGGGAAGTCGGTGTCGATCTTCAGCCCGACCACGGTCGGGTCGTCGGCCACCGCCGACTCGATCGCGGCCCGGTCGAGGTGCAGGGTGCTGAGCCCGGTCGCCGCCGCCGTCAGCCGGTCCTCGACGCCGGGAGCGACGTTCGCCCCGGTCACGCGGACGTCGTCGATCGCGACCAGCGAGGAGTCCCGGAACCAGAGCATGTAGCCGGCGGCCAGCGCCGCAAGGAGCAGGACAGCCAAGATCAGGCGGTTGCGAAGCCGCGGCCACGAGGGCATCGCCAGCGCCGGCCGGCGCGACAGCAGGCGCGAGGCGCCGGCCGCCATCAGTCCCGCCCCTCGCCGAGATCCCAGTCGGCCGGCCATTCGACATCGCCGAGCACCTGCACCTCCGGCTCGAGGACGACCCCGGTCTGGTCATGGACGCGGCGCCTGGCCGCGGACATCAGCGCGAGGATGTCGGCCGTCGTCGCCGTGCCGTCGTTCTCGACGAAGTTCGCGTGCTTCGCCGAGATGTAGGCGCCGCCGACCCGCATGCCCCGGCAGCCGGCGGCATCGAGGAGCTGCCCCGACGAGCGCCCGTCGGCACGCTCGTCGTCGGGGTTCTTGAAGGTCGAGCCGAACGTCTTGATGCCGGACGGCTGCGCCTCGCGGCGGTTGCTGCGCATCTCCGCGAGCGTCGCCTTGACGGTCTTCGGATCGGCCGGCGCGAGCGAGAACTGCGCCCGGGCGACGACCTCGTCGTCGCGTAGGTTCGAATGCCGGTAGGAGAACCCGAGCTGGTCGGGGGTGCGGCGCTCGGATCCGGAGGCGGTGCAGACCGTCACCCAGTCGAGCGTCCTCGCGAGCTCGCCGCCGTAGGCGTTCGCGTTCATCCGCACCGCCCCGCCGACGGTGCCGGGGATGTTGACGCCGAACTCGAGCCCGGCGAGCCCCCAGCCGGCCGACTTGGCGGCCGCCGAAGGCAGCCGGACGGCGGCCCCGCAGAGCAGCCGCTCGCCGTCGCGCTCGATCCGCGCGAGGTCTCCGTCGAGCTTGAGCACCAGTCCTCTGAATCCATCGTCCGCTACCAGCAGGTTCGATCCCGAGCCGACCACTCCTACCTCGGCCCCGACGCCCCTGGCGTAGGCGAGCAGCTCGACGAGGCGCTCCTCGCTCCCGGCACGGGCGAACATCTCGGCGGGACCGCCGGCGCGGACCGTGGTCAGTCTCGCGAGGTCGAAGTCGCGCTCGATTCCCCCGGGGACCGTCATCGCTCCTCATCGACGAGGCGGTCGGCGAGCACGAACACGTCCCCGGCGCCGATCGTGACCAGTAGGTCGCCCTCCTCGAGGCGGCCGGCGAGGACCGCTTGGGCGCGGTCGACGTCGACGAGCCAGTCGACGCGCTTGCCGGGCGATGCGTCGGCCGCGGCGGCGGCGACGTCGAGGCCGCTGACCCCTTCGAGCGGCCCGACCGGGCGCTCGCGGGCGGGATAGACGTCGAGGACCCCGATCTCGTCGGCGCCGGCGAGCGCTCGGCCGAAACGCGACGCCAGGGCCTTCGTCCGCGAGTAGAGATGAGGCTGGAAGACCGCGATCAGGCGCCGGTGGGGCAGTTCGCGGAGCGCGGCCAGCGAAGCGGCGACCTCGGTCGGGTGATGGGCGTAGTCGTCGTAGACCGCGGCGCCGGCGTGGGTGCCCTTGCGCTCGAGGCGACGAGCCATCCCCGGGAACGTCTCGAGGGCGGCGATCAGGTCCTCGATCCGCGGCAGCCGTTCGTCGCGGTCGAGCGCGCAGGCCATCGCGCCGATCGCGGCCGTCGCGTTGGCGACGTTGTGGCGCCCCGGAACCGAGAGCCGGACCTCACGCTCGCCGATCGCCTCCGAGACGACCCGGAACCGGCAGCCGCCGGCGTCGGCTGCGACGTCGGTCGCGAGCAGGGCCGCCGCCGGACCGGGACCCGCTCCGGCCGGCGGTGCGACCGCGAATCCGAGCACCCGGCCGGCGCCGTCGAGGGCGGCCAGCCGTCCTTCGGCCGGCCGGACGACCGCCGCGGCGCCGGCCGTGAACTCGGCGAACGCGGCGATCAGCTCCGTCTCCCCGCCCCAATGCGAATGGTGGTCGAGCTCGACGTTGGTGACGAGCGCCACCTCCGGATCGAGCTTCAGGAAGCTGCCATCGCTCTCGTCGGCCTCGGCGACGAGCCACTCGGAGCTGCCGACGTCCGCGTTGGCTGGCGCTCCGCCCGGCCCGGCGCCGGGCAGCTCGCCGCCGAGCAGGAACCCCGGATCGGCTCCCGCCGCGACGAGCGCGTGGGCGATCATCCCCGCCGTCGTGGTCTTTCCGTGCGCCCCGGCGACGGCGATCAGCCGCCGGCCGGCGCAGACGCGGGCGAGCAGGTCGCCGCGATGGATCACCTCCTGGCCGCGCTCGCGGGCGACGACGAGCTCGACGTTGTCCTCGGGGATCGCGGTCGAGACGACGACGTCGGCATCGGCCGGGACGTTGGCGGGATCGTGTCCGATCGCCGGCTCGATCCCGGCGGCGCGAAGCCGCTCGACGTAGACGGACTCGGCCCGGTCGGAGCCGCTGACGCGATGGCCGAGCCTGCTGCAGACCAGCGCCAGGCCGCTCATCCCGGCACCGCCGATCGCGATGAAGTGGAGCGGGCGGCGGGCGGCCTCGCTCGCGTTCATCGGTCCCCTCCCCCTCCTGTCGCGGCGATGAGGATCTCGGCTGCGACCCGGTCGGCGGCGTCGGGGCGGGCGAGCAGCCGCGAGGCGGCGGCCATCTCCTCGAGCCGTTCGCGGTCGGCAAGAAGCGGCTCGACGGCGGCGATCAGGCGCTCTGCGTCGAGGTCCTCGTCCTCGACGATCGTCGCCGCTCCCGCTTCCTCCATCCAGCGTGCGTTGGCGTGCTGATGGCCGGCCGACGCGTACGGGTAGGGGACGAGCACGGCGGGACGCCCGGCGGCGGTCAGCTCGAAGACGGAACCGCCGGAACGGGCGAGGACGAGATCGCTCGCGGCGAGCGCGTCGGCGAGGTCGGGCAGGTAGTCGAGCAACGTGTAGCGGCTCGCGCCCTCGAGGCCGGGTGCGATCTCGGGATAGTCGCGGGTGCCGGCGACGTGAAGCACGTGGTAGGGACGGTCCTCGGCCGGACCGCCGGATCCGAAGGCGGACGCCGCCGCCCGGTTGATCCGCAGCGCCCCGAGGCTGCCGCCGAAGATCAGCAGGCAGGGGACATCGGGATCGATCGCGAACCGGCGCCGGGCTTCGCCGCGATCGGCGCGGGCGATCGTCGCCGACACCGGGCGGCCGGTGACGAGGTAGCGGCTCGAGTCGCGCCCGGGGATCGGAAAGGCCAGGCAGACGCGCCGGGCGCGGGGCGCGAGCAGGCGGTTGGCGAGTCCGAGGTGGCTGTCTGCCTCGGTGAGGACGAGCGGCAGCCCCATGCCCGCAGCCGCGATCCCGGTCGGTGCAGCGACGTAGCCGCCGCCGCCCATCACCGCATCGGCGCCGCGGGCCCTGAGAAACCCGCGGGCGCGGCGGACGCCGGCCGCCGACTGAACGAGCGCCCGAGCCGCCCGCAGCGGGTTGCGCCGGTCGAGCCCGGAGACGTCGAGGAAGTCGATCTCGTAGCCGCGCGCGGGAACGAGCTCGGCCTCGGCGCGATCGCGGGTGCCGACGAAGCTGACCTCGGCGTCGCGCTCAACGAGCGCGTCGGCGACGGCCAGCGCCGGAACCACGTGCCCCGCCGTACCGCCGGCCGCGATCACCACCCGCACGGCTGCTCCCGCGTGATGCCGTCCGCCGGGGCGCCGCGCGGGCGCTCCGGCCGCCGTCGACGACACGGAACCGGCGCCGATCTCCCGCCGCCGCCATCCGCGCCGATCCGCCGTTGGCCACGTTGAGGATCAGGCCGACGGACGCCAGGGCGACGATCAGGCTGCTGTTTCCATAGGAGACGAATGGGAGTGTCACTCCGGTCAGCGGGGCAAGGCCGAGGACGGCGAAGAGGTTGATCGACGCCTGGACCAGAATCATCGCCGTCAGCCCGGCGGCGAGCAGGCGACCGTAGCGATCCTTCGCCTTCTGGGCGGTCCTGAATCCGGCGTAGCCGAACACCATGTAGGCCCCGACCAGGAGCGAGATCCCGATCAGCCCGAGCTCCTCGCCGATCACCGCGGCGATCATGTCCGTGTGCGCCTCCGGCAGGTAGAACGCTTTCTGGACGCTCTCGCCGATACCGACGCCGAAGATGCCGCCCGAACCGAGCGCGATCGTCGCCTGCTGGCCCTGGAAGCCGGCCCCGGCGGCATCCGCGCCGGGATTGATGAAGCTGGTCAGCCGCGCCATCCGGTACGGCTCCATCAGGACCGCGATCGCGACGACCAGGAGCAGGGCGCCGGCGATCATCGCCAGGTGCCTGAGCTTCGCGCCGGCGGCGATCAGCAGCGCCGCGATCGAGAACGCCGTGACCATCGCGGTGCCGAGGTCGGGCTCGACGACGACGAGCGCGCAGACGCCTCCGGCGACGAGGAGGACCGGCCGGAGGCTGCGGAGGTCGCGGATCATCTGCGGCCGCTCGGCGAGGAGGCTGGCGGCGTAGAGGAGCAGCGCGACCTTGGCGATCTCCGAGGACTGGATCTGGATCGGCCCGAAGGCGAGCCAGCGCTGGGCGCCGTTCACCGACGTGCCCATGACCTTGGTGACGAGCAGCAGGCCCACGGCCGCGACGAGCAGCGTTCCGGTCAGCCGCCGGACGTTCGCGAGCCGCTGCATCGAGAGGATCTTCATGACGACGAGCCCGACGGCTCCGAACATCAGCGTCTTCTTCAGGTAGAAGAGGCTGTCGCCGTCGTTGAGAAGCGAGGCGCTCGAGCTGGCGCTGAAGACCATCACCGCGCCGAACGTGAGCAGGCACATCGTCGCGGTGAGCAGCAGCGTGTACTCGAGCGGCTTCTCCTTCGACCGCGAGCGCGAGCGGCCGCGAAGCCGCAGCCCGTTCCTGACGCTCGCGGCGATCCCGCTCACCGGAGCTCCTCGACGAGCTCGCGAAAGCGGCGGCCGCGCTCCTCGTAGTCGGCGAAGGCGTCGAAGCTGGCGCAAGCGGGTGCCAGCAGGACCGTCTCGCCGGGCCGGGCCGCCGCCGCGGCGTCGGCCACCGCGGTTGCGAGGTCGCCGCTCCGGCGCAGCGGCACCCCCGCCGGCGCGAGGTCGGCGGCGAGGTGATCGGCGGCCTCGCCGATCAGATAGCAGGCGGCGCAGTGTCCGGCGACCGCAGGGACGAGCGCGCCGAAGCGCTCACCCTTGAGGCTGCCACCGAAGATCGCGTGGATCCCGTCACCGAACGACGTCAGCGCGGCGTTTGCGGCGGCCACGTTCGTGGCCTTCGAGTCGTTGACGTAGGCGACGCCGTCGATCTCGGCGACGGGCTCGAGTCGATGCGGGACCCCGGCGAAGCCGGCGAGCCCGACGGCGACGGCGTCGCGCGGCACCCCGGCCGCCAGCGCCGCGGCGGCGACCGCCATCGCGTTGCGGAGGTTGTGCTCGCCGGCGAGGCTGACGTCGGCGCCGTCGATCAGGACGCCCTCGTCGTCGCGGATCGCGCCCGCCTCGAAGCGGAGCGCGCAGCCGCCCTCGGCGCAGCCGCCGATCCCGTACCGCCGCCGCGTGGCGGCACCGGGGAGATCGATCCCGTGGAGGGCCGGCTCGTCCGCGTCGAAGACCGCGTCGGCGCCGGCCGGCTGAACGGCGAAGATCCGCAGCTTCGCGTCGAGGTAGGCGTCGAGGGTGCCGTGGCGATCGATGTGGTCGGGGCTGAAGTTGAGGAGGACCGCGACCTCGGGCGCGAATGCGACCGAGTCCTCGAGCTGGAACGACGAGCACTCGCAGACGATCGTCGCCTCGGGATCGACCGAGCCGGCGAGCGAGGCGAGCGGCGTCCCGACGTTGCCGGCGACGACTGCCGGCATCCCGGCCGTCGCGAAGACGTGCCCGAGCCACTCGGTCACGGTCGTCTTGCCGTTCGTACCGGTCACGGCGACGAACCGGTTCGGCGTCAGCCGCCAGCCGAGCTCGAGCTCGCCGACGACCTCCTTGCCCGCCTCCCGAGCCGCCGCGATCACCGGAGCGTCCCCCGGCACCCCGGGACTCTTGACCACGGTCTTCACGCGCTCGAGCAATCGGATTCCGTCGCCATCGAGATCGAGTTCGACGCCGGACCCGGCAAGCCTGCCGGCA
>Ga0207708_10000516_pt1 | contig 29806 bp, 13 predicted proteins | sample KBSK5101metaG_FD_184340 | JGI IMG/M metagenome (GOLD analysis project Ga0207708, IMG submission 184340) | Corn, switchgrass and miscanthus rhizosphere microbial communities from Kellogg Biological Station, Michigan, USA - KBS K5-10-1 metaG... | ecosystem: Host-associated > Plants > Roots >... | reverse complement strand
GGTGTAGAGCAAAGAGACGATTGCTGTCGTAGGGAAATAGACGTAATCAAGGTGTCCGCCGAATTCATAAACAACTTCACCGAGATCAAATGAAACCTGCTGCAGTTGTGGCAGCAGGCGGTCATACTCGTCACGCGGAAGTGCGGCGAGCAGCCGGTTTTCAACTGGCACAGTCGGTTGAGTGCGTGTAGCCATTCGGTGATCTCCACGCGTTGCCCTAAACGAAACTCAAACCCGTGAGACTCAGAGCAAAGCATCAATCAATTAGCTTGGAGAAAAGTATATCAGGTATGTGACATAGCGCACACAGCTCCGTGTGAGGGTTTGGGTCTCGTATGACGTATAAGTCTTAAGCTCATAATCGTGAGCCGCATCCAGCCGGTCTCTTACTCCCTGACGGTTCTGCGACATCAAAATTACCGGCGCCTGGACGGCAGCGAGCATGGAAAGAAAGAGGTTCAGCAAAATATACGGGTAAGGATCAAATGAAGCGCTATAGCGCGCGAGAATGAGAGTGTTGAGCAGCACCCAGGAAAGCAAAATGGCGGCGAAGATAATGATGCAGCAACCAGCTGGTTCTAAAGCGTCAGCTACTTCGAGCCATATCACTTGCCGTCGATGTGAGCTGGAGTCAACTTTTACAGCAATCTTGCCGCTGGGTAGTGAGGTAATAGTGTGTTGCTGAGCGTGGATGAAAGTAAAGGGCGCTACTCTGTTTCAGCGCACAGCAGCGCCCTAGCCTCATATCTGGGCAATGAGGAGGCTCGTGGAGCCTTAGTAACGAAATCTTAGCATTCCTGTATGTGCGGTAACACACATATAGAGGATCAAGCGATGCTAATAGTAAACTCCGAGTCTCCTGAGTAGAGTATGACCCAGGAATTGATTGCCAACATGTTGGGCGTGCACCGCGAAGGCGTTAGCGTTGCTGCCGGTCACCGGCACGCATTTGCCTCGGCTGCATGAGAGGAAGTATCGAAGAGCGGGGTCAGATATTTACGTAGCCGAACAAAATCAAATGGTTTCTTAATGGTATCGTCACACCCCGCGGCCAAAGCAGCCGCGTGATAGCCTGGAGTGCCCCAAGCATCGAGCGCCAGAATCTTGACTTGATCTCGAAGTCCGTTTTCACGAATGCGGCGAGTAGCACCCAGCCCATCGAGGAAAGGCAGGCTACCGTCCATCAGAATCATTTCAGGCCGTTCCCGCGATGCTGCCGCGACGGCCTCTAGCCCGTCACGGGCTTCTACTACTCGACAGCCCCACATCTCTAATAGTAGGTGAAGCATTTCGCGCGTGTCGTCGTGATCTTCTACCACGAGGATCGTAGGTTGGCGAGTACTTCGGGTTCGACGCAAGGAGTGGCGGGTTGCAGATTCGGTTATTTTGGCTTTGCCAGGACTAGTAGACATGGGGTTTGTCCTTTCAATACCGACTTTGAACTTCCTGAGTGGAGAGTTCGTTGACGCCTTGTTCGGTTGTCTGGATTGTTGTTTGGTCGTGAGTTTGCTCGAAGCTTTGTATACCGTCTGTGCGATGCCACACATAGCACAGTGTGTGAAATCCCTAGCTTGACCGAGCCTTGGTAATTCTCCAGAGAGGCCGACGAAGTTGTTCTCTCAGCGTCCGCAGACGTTCCATCTATCAGGCTCTAGGATTCTCAGGTGCAATTTATGTATTCCAACGCATGCTTGGAAAACCTTGGTACAAGCTTTAGGAAACTGAAGGAAGAAAATGTCGATCTTAAAAAGCATTGTTTCCGTGTTCACCCTGTTAGCGTTTTCAATCGTCATCGGCGTGAGCATACAGGCGCAGCCACAGCCTAACCGTAATAACACGCGTCAGGTTGGCAACATGCTGAAACGACTTGAACGAAGCTCGAGCGGCGCCTGACGATGAAAGGACGCTACAAAGATCGAGACATCAGCGGCCAGTACAGCTATACCAATGTATTGGGAAGGCAACCGCAGGAGAGCTGGCGGATAGTGGCTTCACACGCCGCTTACATTAGCGGCAACCAATTCATATACTGACAACTGCGTTTGGACTTAACTGGTCAGGTAAACGTCTCTATCAATTGATCACGAATACTCCATCTTCCCGCCTGCTATCGCCAGCCTTAACCAGTTCAACTTTCTGGAGCGCCTCCCTGGGAAAACTTTATTGTTTGATGCGAGCTAATAGTTTTCTAAATGCATTATGAACTTTTTCGAGCTCAGTAGCCGCAGCAGAGGAGCTATTCCTCAGTTTCATCCTTTTCATCCTGAGCGTTTCCCTTGTGACCTTCTGGACTATCACTCATAAAAAGCGGAGTCGAGAATTCCTTTAAGAGGCTTTTAGACACCGGTTCGTCATCCTCAACTTCCTTTTTCAGTTCCAGGCCCAATTCGTTACCGGCTTTCCAGTTCTTCATGTCCTTTCCGACGTTTAGTCCGGCTTCTACTCCTTGTTTGAACTCGGCAGAATTCGTGTCTACGTGTTGTTCTATGTCTCCGCTCATCGCTGGCTCCTTATACGTTGCTGAACCTTGGTGTCTAGTGCAGAACTCTTAACACAAGCGAGGAAATGCATCCGTGCGCTAACACACACACATATATATACGACTGTTTTCGTTGATATGTGTGCTACTGCACATACAAATCCTTCCAAATAGCCTTTAATGATCATCCGTCCCGGAAATCTTACTGCGACAAGCATATCAGGCAGTCTCGGCTTCAGATGGGTGGCATTTGAGTGCGCTCCAGTGCCGGGAGCCTCTGCGACAGAGATTCACAGAGCGAGAGAAAAGCCGGTTCATCGAGATCAGCAACCGGTCTTCTTGAAGCTGCTGTTGCCGGGGCCATCTTGAACAGGGAGTGACTTATGAAAACAGATCAATCGCAAAACAGAATCGGAAACGCCTTCCTGGTGTTCTCATTGCTGTTTGGAATAGGGATCGCCTTGAGCATAACTGCTCAGGCGCAGAATCCAGACGATCGTTACACTCAAGATCGTAACCGGAGCGACAACGGAGATCAAAATCGACGTGGTCGCGACTGGGATCGTTACGGTAGCTATGGCGGCTCTTCGGAGCTCCGTCGAACCGCTCTGAATGCCGGCTATGACGAAGGCGTCAGGGAAGGCCGCAAAGATCGTGGGAACGGCAGCCGCACCGAGCACCACAACCTGAGCAGCTATCAGAAAGCCACAAAAGACTACAACCCGCGTCTCGGCGACCGTGAACTCTACCGCCGCTACTTCCGTGAAGCGTTCGAAGACGGATATAACGCCGAAGGTTATGCACGCGGCAACAGAGATCGTTGGGATCGCAACAACAACGACAACCGTAATCAGGATCGCCTCGGCCGCAACGAGGATGGTTACGGCAACTTCGGGGGCTCGTTCCACTTGCGTCAAACCGCTCTGAACGCTGGTTTCGGCGAGGGCGTCAAACAGGGCCGCGAAGATCGCAGGACGCGCAACAACAATGGCTACCAGGGCCGGAGTACCTACCAGAAAGCAACGAAGGACTATAGTTCCGGTCTCGGCAACCGCGAAGTGTTTCAGCGTTACTTCCGTGAGGCTTACGAGCACGGCTACGCCGACGGTTACGCCGGCTACTAGTCTTCATCATGGTGAGTCAGACATAGCGAATACGAACACAATGCGAGCAATCAAACTCATCAAGCACGCTGAACGTAAGGTTCCAGATACTCGATCCAGGATCAAAGCTGCTACCAGGCGAGATAGATCGTCCCAAGGGGTTCGGTCCTGGGTAGTGGAGTTTAAGAAAACCCGTCGAGGCGAATCTCTCATCGCCTTCGACAGTTTGTTCAAGGACGCACTATCGCCGTCAGGCCAGGCAGATTAAAAACCCCATTTCACAGACATGTGAAGAAGAACCGCCCTTGGACCACCTGGGCCAGGCGAGCGCGGTGTATGTCCCTCAAACCGCTGTCAATTCACGCGTCCTCTAAACGTCCGTTGCCGATTCCTCAGAGCCTTTCGGAGACTGAACAGCGCTATGCTGGGGGACAGTATATTCGTATGTGAGATAGCGCACAGACACGGCAGTTTAAAAGGTTCATTCTGTGAGACATAGAGGTCGTTAGGGAACAGGACGGGGAATCCAAAATCGCGCGACAGTTTCATAACGACTGAGGGAGCGCTATGAAAACAGTCATTCTAATCACCGTCATTGAAAGTTCAGCTGTCATGTTGGCCATTCTGTATTTCTACTACAGACGTAGCCAGTCAGGAAAACGCGCTTTAATTTTTCGTCGCCCAGACGTGTCTATTACAGAGCAGGCGCAGGTTAAGGTCCTATTGCCGCCTGGCGACTACTCGCAACGGTCGCTCCCTAATCAATCGGGTCACAGCCATGACATCTAACCCACGGTAAGCAATGGCAACAATAAACTCAGAAAGATTCGCAGAGATTTGCAGCAAGGTCTGGCTAGATCGGTCAGCAGTGCTGACTGGGCGCGGCTTATTAAGTGGAAAGGGAGCTCTGGTGCGAGCGGTATATTGGCGACTCCGTAACTTAGCAGCGTTGCCGGCAAATAGCACCGACAACTATGGCTCGCCGCAAACAGTTTCGGCTTACCGGATGGGTGTGGGTCGTCTTCTTGAGATAAATGGACATCCTAACTTTGATTGCTCTCAGTTTATCGATGAACTGCTCCATCGCTATGAGCATGAGTCAGACCGGTTAGGAGGAAATGAAATATGAGTCTCACACGAAGTCCTTGTTGCCACCACCTTTGCTTTAGGATGCAGCTATGTGTGCGTGGTGCGGACAGGCCTTTTGAGTGGGGTGCGCTTGAGCGAGTAGCAATCGCCGGAGAGCAAGCGTTCGAGAGGAATGCATACGCGATATTCTTCAGTGTGTTTCTGCGATCGTTCGCGGTGATGCTCTTTTTTCAACTTCGAAACTGAAAACGGAATGGCACTACATTGTCGTTCCGAGAACAAACGGTGAAGGCAAGAACTCTAAAGGCGGATATAAGAATATGACTGGAATAGTAGAAGTGAGCAGTAACGTTCCTAACGACAACACACCGGCAGAGTGGCCGGGTATTGTGTCCAGATTTCAGTTGGTCATCCTGGCAGCCCACAGGAACAAGCAACTCTTGCTAGGTGCACAGCCGCGGATCGCAGCCGATCGACTGAAGCGAAGGAATACGAGCATCGCGCTTGAGGAATTGAAGAGAGGTTTAATACTCTTCAAACCCGTCGCAGTTGAAGAGGCTCCAAGCATGGCGTGAGATACCGCCGTGGTGAGGAAGTGATACATGTTGTTTCCACAATTGGAAGAAAAGCTGCAAGCATCAAACCAGGCGCTGAACACAGCAACCAGTGAAAACATCATCGAGCAGTGCAAACAGCATCTTGCACTTCTTGCCGAATACAGAATCCAACTCTACAAACTGCACGACCTTCCAGGAGTACGTCAACAGTCAATGCCCTGTCTGTCTGCGGAAGTCCCAGATCGGGAAGTCATTCGAGCAGCGATAGAGACAACGACGCATGAGCGAAATAGAACTCAGGTCCTTCTGCTCTCGTTTACTACAGTTAGTGGTTATGAGGCTGTGGAAATATTCAACCAGCGGAGTTACGAAGGACATGACGACTGGGAACTTCGCGCCAGCGGAGTTAGGTTCCAAGGCGGTGACAACAGCGATCTGATGACGATCCAGGAAGCCGTCGACCTTGCCAGCCTGCTTCGACGGAGAGACTACGTCGCTCAAAATGATGCCTGACCTTCCGGATAGACTTCGTCCGGGGTACTGTCAACTTAACTCGAGAAAAAAGAATTTTAGTGACTCAGAGAAGATGCATTCACGGTTCGTCATGTGGTTAGTTAACGATTGGCTCCAAGCAAATCACATCGTTCCATGAGGCGAATCTCGAATTCATCACGACTCGGTAATCGCGAGCTCGGTACAGATGTCTGCCCACTCGGAAGTGTGAGGTAATGATTCCGAAGGCCGAGAGAAATCTTTGGGCATGGCCAGCTGACTTGAATCGTCTCATCACACGCTCCCGCAACCTGGTTAGCTGATGTGAATTCTCCGCTCGGTTGTTCCTATGCTGGCAGTGTTCGACACTTGGGAGCATGTCGGCCTTGCCGGACTATAACTCTTCAGCTTGTCTGTGATGATCGAAAGAACTTCTGGGCCGCTTTCTTGTCTCTGCGGCTCTGTACGAGAATATCTAATACGTCGCCATCTTGATCCACGGCTCGCCAAAGATAATGGAGACATCCGTTGATCTTTAGGACCACTTCGTCCAGATGCCATCGGTTGCCCGGTCGAAGAGACTTGCGGCGCAGGCCGGGCGACAACGCGTCTCTTATGTTGCTGCGGATCGGTGTGAGGCGCAAATTCGTGTTGGACCAGCGACACTTGTAGTTGGGGCTTACCGAAGCCTCTTTCATACTTTTATACACTGCGTAAGAGTTTCATTATGAGGGATCTAATGGAAGCACGATTCTCAAGTGAGTTCATTAGCAACGCAAGGTGTGCCGTTGATCCAACTTGTGACGGTATTGTGACGGGAATTTAGATGAGAGCACGCGCAGGCGAAATAGCTGCATAAAGGATCATCAAAAAACCCCTGAAAAACCCCTGCGGCTGCAACTGTTTTAGAAAGCGCTCAGGTGAAAGAGTTAGCTTTGTCATGCGCCACCGTATCTGTTTGGTCTCAAGTGCATACTCGTGAAATGTCGCGTCGTCAATATCTAGAACGTCGCCTTCGATCACGAGCCCTAAGATATTGGTGGAAGGACCTGCTGGGGAGCAGGGTTTCGAACCCATGACCTCAGAGACATAAACGGTGGCAACTGTTGATGAGGGCCTGGATTAGATTGGGGAAGTTAGTCCTTTTTAATAAGAGGACAATATAGTAGGGCGACTTGCTGTAAAGTTGCTGTAATTCCAAATTCTGCTAATTCCAATAGGACAGATGTTAATGCGCTTACTTGGGGTTAGAACTCCCAACTCAGATCGACAAGCACGCGTAAGCTATTGATTTTATTGGTAGCGGGGGGCGGGATCGAACCGCCGACCTTGGGGTTATGAAAGCTACCTTCAGGTTGCGCAGATTTTGACATCTCGTCCCATAAGTTTAACATTCATTACAGCTTGCCGCCGTTACAGAGTAGTTTGAATTTGCAGCGATTGACATGCTTTGACAGTCAATTTCATTGAATCACGTGACTGGAGCGTGACAAAATTTCTTGGACCATCTCCGTAACCAAACTCAAAGTGATCCGTGAAGTTGAAGCTGGCACGAGCAGGCGCAAGTCGCTCGCGGATATCAAATCACTGAAAACACGATTTCCAAGTGGCGGCACCAGCATCGGCAGTATCAGGATCGTGCTTTTGCTGGATGTGGTCACGCCTACACTGACGAAGCACGCCTTCACGAACTCGAGCGCATGGTGGGGCGTCTCACCATGGAGAATGACTTTTAAAAAAGCTCTTGCAGAAACTGGAAACCGAGAGCTGAAACAGACCGTCGACGCCGGCAACTGTTCAATGGAACTTCTACGTCAACATCTGGACGAGAGACCGACCACCTAGCGGAGTCCCACCAAGCTCGGCGAGGCGGTCGGTCTCGCGTGCGACGATCTGGCGTCAATTGCGCCAGCCCAGCACCAGCAACGAAGCTGAGCTGGAGTTACGGGTCGCAGGTTCAGACAATCGCCTTGGAGATGCGCAGCTACGGCTATCGACCGATCACCGCAGAACTATACCGGGCGCGGCGATCGGAAGGTTAACGCCCGATACAGGCTCTAAGTTGTTCTGCCAGGATTTTGACATGAGGCTCGTGGATCATTGTGTGATGATCGCCCGGGACCATATGCACCTCTATTCCCCCCGTAACCAACTTGCTCCAGCCCAATGTCGGATCATGAGAGGTATCCCCAACCCACTCGCTTGCTCGGAAGAGAGTGAGCTGACATGGACTGGTTTGCGGCCTGTAGTTTCGGACGGCTTGAATGTTAGTCGTGTAAATGTGCAGAAGACGGCGCGTTTGTAGAAGCCCGACATCCGGAGGCATGGCGCCAGCGATCCTCGCTTGCTCCAGGAAGTAGTCCAATTGCTTATCCGATCCGAGCAGCCGTAAGTCGTCAACCGAGATCGGCAGATTGAGGTCTCGCGCGAATTGCGCAAGCACTGAAGCAGCATCTTCCTCCAAGGTGTTGGCGGGAGCCCAACTGTCCAGCATGGCGATCAAGGCCACCTCGTGCCCATGCTTTCGCAGTTGATGAGCCATCTCAAAGGCGACGACGCCTCCCATCGAATGACCTCCCAGACAATATGGCCCTTGCGGCTGAACAAGCTGCAGCGCTTCGATATAGTGAGACGCCATTTCCTCGATCCGTATCAAAGGCTCTCGTTCCCCGTTCAGACCCAGCGCTTGTAGCCCGTACACCGGCTGATCTTGGCCCAAATGGCGCGCCAGCTCATAGTAGCCGAGCACACCTCCACCCGCCGGGTGAATACAGAAGAGGGGTCGCTTTGCAGCACCAGGCTGAATCTCTACCAGAGGAGAGTAAATGGAAGCGCCACTCTGTGGTCGCGGAAGATCGGCCAGCAGCTCGCTAGTCGCTCGGCTAAAAAGCGTCGCCAGTTCTTTTACTTTCACAGAGTCGCCTGCCACGTCGAGAAGTTTTGCGGCGAAGCCAGCCACCATGGGCTCTTCAAACAAGCTGCGCACGCTTAACTCCACCTGCAAAACTTCGCGTACTTGAGAGATCACCTGTGCGGCCAGCAGCGAGTGTCCTCCCAACTCGAAAAAGCTGTCGAAGATGCCGACCCGTTCAACGCCGAGCAATTCGGCCCAGATCCCTAATAAGACCTCTTCAAGAGGAGTGCGGGGGGCCACATATTTGTTTTCTAACTCCGGTCTCGTCCGGTCAACGGACGGGAGCGCTCGGCGATCCACTTTCCCACTAGGTGTCAGCGGCAAGGCGTCAAGAATCAGAAAGACGGACGGCACCATCTGCTCCGGCAGCCTCTCCTTTAGCCACCAGCGCAACTCAACGGTCGAAGGCGGCGCTAATCCATCGCCCATCACGTAAGCCACTACCCGCTTGTCGCCCGACGCATCTTCAAGCGCCAGGACGGCCGCTTCGCGCACAGCTCTATGAGATTTCAATGCCGCTTCAATCTCTTCAAGCTCGATACGGAATCCACGAATCTTTACCTGCTGGTCGCGCCGTCCAAGAAACTCTATGTTTCCGCAAGGCAGGCGGTGCGCCAGATCGCCTGTCCGGTACATGCGCGCGCCCGGCTCTCGGCTAAACGGATCAGGGATGAACTTCTCGGCTGTTGCTTCCGGACGGTTCAAATATCCGCGGGCCAGCCCCGCGCCACCGATGTGTAACTCGCCCGGAACTCCGATGGGCACGGGCCGAAGATACGCGTCCAGGAGATAGATCTGCGTGTTGCTGATGGGACGGCCAATAGGAACTTTGTTCGGATAAGTTGCCTCTACGCTGCCGTCGGTTTCATAAACGGTGTTGGTGATGGTTGCTTCGGTGGGTCCATAGACATTGCAGAACTTGACGCGATGTCCGGTGCAGTCAGCCCAAGTCTGCAACTTACTCGCCGAAGGACTCTCACCCCCGACCGTCAGCACCTCAAGACCGAATGGGACCGTGAGCTTCTTGTGAACCACAGCATCCACCAAGTGATGCCAGTAGGCGACCGGTAGATGCAAGGCGTTGACGCCGTGACGCTCACAGAAGTTGAGGAAATCGGAGGCCGAAAGCGCGAAGGGATCATGATGACAGACCAGCGTTGCCCCGCTGATTAATGTTGGAAAGATGTCTTCGGCTGAGGCGTCGAAGCTCAACGAAAAGAATTGCATTAAGCGTTGGCGAGGCTTCAGGCCGTAGACTTTCGACATGTGCAGAGCATGATTGACGAGCGCGCGATGCGAGATCATGCTCCCTTTGGGTTTACCCGTAGAGCCTGATGTATAGATTACGTAAACCAGATTTTCGGCGCGCGCTGTCCGAGGCGGATCATCCTCACTCTCGCGCGCAATAGAGTTCCAATCCGAGTCGAGGCACACGACCCTTGCGGCATGCGGCGGAAGTTCCTCCACCAACCGCCGCTGCGTGAGCAGCACGGGCACATCTGTATCCTCTAGCATGTATGCGATTCGCTCTGGCGGATACTGCGGATCTAACGGTACGTATGCGCCGCCCGCTTTCAACGTTCCCCAAATTGCCACCAGCATCTCCAGAGAGCGCTCCAGGGAGATCCCGACGCGCACCTCCGGGCCAATTCCCAAAGCGCGCAGGTGATGAGCCAGTTGATTTGCTCGCCGATTCAACTCCCTGTAAGTCAACTGCTCTTCTTCGAAGACGACGGCGACCGCACCTGGAGTCCGCTCAACCTGCTCTTCAAATAACTCGTGAATACATTGATTCAGCGGGTAACCGGTTCCGGTCTGATTAAATTCGATAAGGACTTGCTGTCGCTCAGCGTCACCGATGATCTCTAACGCACTGATGAAAGATTCTGGACTGCTGACGGCGCTCTCCAGGAGGGTATGAAATTGCTCCGCGAGTCGTTCGATATCTTTCACGCGGAAAGAACTTGCGTCGTAATGAAACTCTGCGATCAGAGAGTGATCTTTCTCAATGCAAGAGAGTTTGATCTTGAAACGATCCGCGCAGCAGTAACGCCTCTCAATTAAGAAGCGCACGCTTCCGGCGGAACAACTGGCAAACTCCGGCTCAGATTCAAAGCTCAAAATAGGGGATGGCGCTTCACTGCCATTTGAATCGGGACTTAAAATTTGTTCCCAGGCGAAAGAGTCCTGCCATTTGTCAGCCTCGCGTATGGCCTCGTCAACCTGCTTCAGCACCGCGCCGAATGTCAGATCCTCGTCTAGATGAGTATAAACGGGCAAATATCTCGTCAGGAGCCCTAGCGTTTCTTTCAACTCCTCATATTTCCGACCGTCATAGGCAGTGCCGACAACGACCTCCTGCTCTCCGGTGAGACGCCAGAGCAACACCAGCCAGCAAGCTAACAAAAGGGATGGCAGCGAAACTGCGCGCCTTCTTAAAATTCTTTCGATACTCCGCAACTTTTCAGGGCCAATCACTGAACGGTAAATCTCAGGCTCAAATTCCTGCTTTTCATCAAGCCGGTTAGCAAAAGAAAGTGGCAGAGAGAAAGACTTTGAGACGTGGCGCTGCTGTCGTCGCCAGTAATCTCTACCGATGGCGGTTTCTTCTGCTTCAAACAGTTCGTTCTGCCACTGGGCTAGATCGGCATACTGTATGGATTCTTTAGTCGGCTCCTCATTATTCATGCGCGCCGCATAAGAACGGCACAGTTCGCGCCCCAAGTTGTTGAGCGTTGCGCTATCCGCGCAAAGTGATGGCAAAGTAATGAGCAAAATATGCCTGCGTGCTGAGAGGAACACCAGACAAACTCGCAACAGTGATCCTCGCTCGAAATCAAAAGGCCGCCGTCTTGCCTCGTCCAGCAGCGCTTCTATACGCGACTCTTGATCTCGCGTGTCCACAACGTTCAGGTCGCACTCCTCTATCACCGGCCTGATGGAAGTCACGGCCTGGATCGGGAAAGTCAGCCCATGTGGGAGAGGAAAGACGGTGCGCAGGATTTCATTGCGGTCGATGATCCCTTCCAGAGTTGCTTTTAAAAGAGCGGTGTCGAGATCACCTTCCATCAGGATTGCGCATTGAGCGCAAAAGCGCGAAGCGCCGCCATCCTGCTGTACCAGCCAGAGATGCTTTTGTTGAGGTGATAATGGAAAGCCTTCGATCATCTCTTTCGTCATTCCCTCATCCCACTTCTCTGCGCTTTCTTTGAGCAGCCAAACGCCTTCCCCGGTACCTAGCGCGTAAGCCTCCGGCTCACATGAAAGTCACGATTGCGTCTTCTCGCAACTGTCTGAAAAACGCGATCACTTCGTGCTCTGCGATCAGATTTCCATAGCGAGCGCGCAGTAGCTTGCTGATTTCACCAATAGAGCGTGAGCCGTCAATCTGGCCCAAGAACCAGCCGGCGAACTCGGCGGTTTCGTCTGTCACTCCCGAAGCAGCAAATTTTTTCGAGTGCTGAACTGTGATCGAATTTCGTCTCTCGATGTCCCTGCTGTTGAACAATGTTTCGTGGCCGACCGCAACGCTGACAGCAAGCTGTGGGACTTTGGCCCGGACGGAATCCTCCCTTCCGGCAAAGTACTCGACGAAAGGGTCGACACGCTCGTCATTTCGATTCGGCCCCTTTCTGGCGACGAAAAATATGGCGGGATGAACGGGCGCTGCCGCCCATTCGGAAATCTCGGATAAATCCAGATGCTGGTAGCGGTGCATGGAGAGATCAAGAAGATCAAAGCCCACGTTTTTGCAGAAGAGCGGCAGATCTAGATGCGTAAACTGGTCTCGGCGGCGGACGCATCCAGGGTTGCCGAAGTTGATCCAGATTCCCTGCGGAGCAAGCACTCGATGAATCTCGGCTGCAAATGCCTGCTGGTTAGGCATGATGTCCAATAGGAATTGCGTCATCACACAGGCGAGACTTGACGAGCGAAACGGCAACTGATTGGCGTTAGCCGCGATCAACTTGATCCCGCTCGGTCTTTGCATTGGCCCGCGCAATCTGGCGCAGCTTTGCGCTTCGGGAAACTCATCCGAAGGCAGATTGAGATAGACACTGAGTTCTTCGCCACTTAACAGCCTGTCGGCTACCAAGAGTGTGCTGACTGAGAACTCCACTCCGAACGCGACGGGGAAGAGGTTTGCAATATGATAGAGAAGACCACAGGCGCAGCAACCAAGCACAACTGCCGCCCCCGCGCTCGCCTGACAATATTCCTTGATTGCGCCGGCAAAGAGCGCCGTCGTGAATCTGGCCTCTTCCGTCTCCGACCAATCGCGGTAGAAATATTTGAATAGATCGTTGGCAGGCAAGCCGCCGTTAAAGAGATCTCCGAAGAAGCTTAGCTCCATTGAGTGGCTATCTAAATATTCCCTTATCGGAGAGAGGCTCTCGGCGATGATCTCCAGATTTGCCAGTTGGCCGCGATACGCCGCGTCCAAGCAAGCGAGAGCCGCGCGCGAACGTGATTCTTCTCCACAGCTAGCTAATAATTCTCCACTCCGGCGCACTATCTCCTGGGGCGCGTTCAAGACCCAAGCGGCGTGCGCTGAAAGCAGGTCAACGGGATGATGGACAAGCAGTCTGATATTTTTAATCTTAGGATAAGATGTCCCGCAGACAGCACATTCAAGAGCGCCGGAGACCGCTTCCTGAAGGTCGCCGTGGCACTGCACGCACTGAAAATAAGAACCGCTTTGCATCTACTTCTTCGAAGTCGTTAAGTAGCAGCCCTTCTCATGATCCGTTTTAACTTCCATTGAATTATCTCTTCATACTCTTTCTCTTGAGCGATGTGCCGCCGCCTCTCCGCCTCGTCGAGCACCTCTCCCAGCATGCTGAGCTTTGTCTCAGGTTGCGCGATGACGCTACGCAGAAGCGTCTCGTAATGGCTTGCCATACGGGAGATGGTCGCTGCTTCAAACAGATCTGTGTTGTATTCGAAGAGACAGGTCAAGCCTTCGGTAGTCTCGAGGACGAGAAGCGCCAGATCAACCTTCGAGCCCCCGCCATCGATACTGATCGGACTGAGACTCAAACCTGACAGTTCCGAGTCAGACATCGGCGCGTTCTCCAAGACGAACATCACTTGAACCAATGGCGGATATTTCGGATCGCGCGCGGGCTGTAACTCTTCCACCAGCTTCTCAAACGGCAAATCCTGATGAGCATATGCCGCAACGGCGACCTCCCTCACGTGGCTGAGCAGTTCAATATAGCCTGGGTCGCCGCTCAAATTTGTGCGCAACGCAAGTGTGTTGGCGAAGAACCCGATCAAGTTTTCAATCTCAGCACGATTGCGGTTGGCGATGGCAGTGCCCACAACCATATCCGTCTGCTTCGTGTAGTGGTGTAGCAATGCAAGGTAGACCGCAAATAGCGTCATGAAGAGCGTCGCACCTTCGCGGCGGCTGAGAGCTTTCGTCTCCTCGCTGAGTTTCGCGGAAAGGGTCAAGGGATACTTTGCGCCGCGAAACGTCTGCATCTTTGGACGTGGTCGATCAGTCGGTAGTTCCAGCAGCGCAGGCGCGCCGGCCAACTGCCTTTTCCAGTGATCGAGTTGTGTTTGTAATGTTTCGCCGCGCAGCCATTCGCGCTGCCACTGAGCGAAATCCACGTACTGGATCGGGAGTTCCGCGAGCGGCGAAGCCTGCCCCGACGCAAAAGCGTTGTAGAGTTCTGCCATCTCCTGCATGAAGATTCCCAGCGACCAGCCGTCACTGATGATGTGGTGCATCACGACTATCAGCGCGTGCTCAGTTTCGCTCAGACGTATGAGTTGGGCGCGCAACAGTGGGCACTGCGAGAGATCGAAGGGACGCTGCACCTCTTCACGAGCTAACCTCTGAACCTCAGCCTCGCGCACAGCTTCAGGCAAACCCGACAAATCGAGTATCGGCAGGTCCAGACGCAGATCGGCAGCGATCATCTGCGCGGGCTGTCCATCAACCTCAGGAAAGCTCGTGCGCAAAGCCTCGTGGCGGCGGATGATCTCATCGAAGCTCTCGCGCAGAGCCTGAAGATTGAGCGTCCCCTGAACACGCACGGCTGAAGGGATGTTGTAGAAGGGGGAGCCCTGCTCTAGCTGGTCTATGAACCACAGTCGCTGCTGCGCAAACGAGAGCGGCAATTGCGTACTGCGCGGAACAGGTAAGATGGGCGGCGCCTCTCGGCTGTGTCCCGCGCTCAACATCTTTTCAATGCCTTCTGCCAAGCCTGCGATGCTCGGTGACTCGAACAGATTGTGCACGGACAACTCGACTTGAAATACATTGTGAACGAGCGAGATCAAACGCATGGCGAGCAGCGAATGGCCTCCCAAGTCAAAGAAGTTATCAAAGACACCCGCTTGCTCGACATTGAAGACTTGCGCCCACAGATTAGCCAGTAGTTCCTCAACGGGCGTGCGCGGTGCAACAAAGTTCCCTTCGGAAATCGCTGACGCTTGAGGAGCAGGAAACGCTCGACGATTGACTTTACCGTTGGCCGTCAAAGGCATCTCGTCCAAGAGCACAAAGATTGAAGGGACCATAAACTTCGGCAGTCTGCTCTTTAAGTAGCTGCGCAATTCGCCATCCGTCGGCTTACGATCTTTCTGCGGGACAAGATAGGCAACCAAATGCCTCTCGCCCGGAACATCTTCTCTGACCAGAACGGCGCATTCCTTCACATCGTCGTAAGCCAGCAGCGCAGCCTCCACTTCTCCCAGTTCAATGCTGAAGCCACGGATTTTCACCTGCTGGTCAATGCGCCCCAGACACTCTATGCTTCCATCCTCACGGTAACGAGCCAGATCGCCCGTTCTGTACATTCGCGCGCCAGGCGCATAGCTGAAGGGGTTGGGAATAAAATGCTCTGCCGTCAAGTGCGGTCTCTTCATGTAACAGCGCGCCAGTCCCTCGCCGCTCGTGTACAACTCGCCCGTTACACCCAACGGCACCGGCTGTAGCTGTTCGTCGAGGACATAAACTTGCCTGTTCGCTATTGGTCGCCCAATCGTGGGCATCTCCCGATCGCGCCTCTTTATCAGCGCAGCCGTCGTGTAGCTCGTGTCTTCTGACAGCCCGTAAAGATTCCACACCTCTTCAATCTTTGTTCTCTGATAAACCTGCTGCACCAGGTTTTGCTGCAAGACCTCTCCGGTCAGAGTCACCGCCCGCACTGTGTCGGGGACTCCGCCGATTTTCACCAGTTCAGCCATCGCCGACGGGACAGTGCTAAGCAGCGTCACCTGTGCGGCGGCGGGCAACGTCGGAAGTTGCAAAGCGTTTTCGGCCAGAATCACCGCGCCGCCCCAACAGAGCGGCACGAAGATTTCAAACACAGACATATCGAAACAGATGGATGTGGCTGCCAGCACGCCGGCGGTCTGCTCCGGGCCAAACAGACTCCTGGCCCAATGCATGAGGCTTCGTGTGCTGTGATGCTCGATCCCGGCACCCTTCGGTCTGCCGGTTGAACCCGAGGTGTAGATCACATAAGCGAGGTTTGCGCCGCTGGCGTCGCTCGCAACGTTCCCCGGACTCTCTTGCGCAATCCTCTTCCATTCCGTATCCAGACACACGACATGGCCTCTCTGCTCAGGTAAGATCCCTGTCAGGTGACGTTGCGTGAGCAGCACTTTGACCTCTGCATCCTCCAGTATGAATTTCAAGCGCTCGCGCGGGTACTGCGGATCAAGCGGCATATACGCTCCACCAGCTTTAAGCACGCCGAGCAGCCCGACGATCATCTCCACAGAGCGCTCCATACAGATTCCGACCAACACCTCGGGGCCAACTCCCAGCGTGCGCAGATAATTACCTAGTTGATTGGCGCGTTCATTCAGCTCGCGATAGGTTAACTGCTCTCGGTCGGAGACCAGTGCGATCACATGGGGCGTCCCCTCCACCTGCACTTCAAATAGCTGGTGAAAACAGCCGTCGTTCGGATAATCAACATGCGTCTCGTTCCACGCCGCCAAAAGGTTTTGTTCCCGCTCAGAGAGCAAGCACAAGGACTCATGGCGCGCTTGGGGATCCTTAACTATGGCGGCGAGCACTCTGGTGTAATAGCCGGCAATTGTTTCCACCTGCTCCGGGCCGAGTTCGAGTTCTCTGTAATCCAGAGCGAGGTGAACTCTCGATGAGGTCTCATCCAAATTGAATTGGGCCGTTAAAGCGTAGTAGGTCTGCTCATTGCCTTCGTGCACCTCAATCTCAAGGCCGGCCATATTTTGCAGCCGTTGATAGACGTGGAAGTGCGTGAAGTTGAAGGCTGTGTCGAAGAGGTTCTCCGCGCCGTGGATTCGCTGCAACTCTTGAATTGGGTAGCGCCGGAAGGGCAATAGTTCTCGCTCGGCCTCAAACGCACCGCGCGCCAGATCCGCCCATGCGCCGTCCTGAAGCTTGAAGCGGAGCGGCAGGATGTTGAGGAAGATTCCGAGCACGCGTTCTCCGTCCGCTCGTTCCGGGCGGCCATTCACGAAGAGACCCGTAAAGACATCCGCTTGACCACTCATCAGGCCCAAGACTTTCAGATGCGCCGCGAGCAGAACGCTTTTGAGGGAAACTCCAATGGATCGGGCCAACCTTTGCACGCCGTCAGAAACTTCCGGCGAGATTGGCACGACCGCTCGGCTGACCTTCGGGGGGCGTTCCACGCGTCGGGACGAAGGATGGCGTGGCAGCTTGCTGGCAGTGGCTTCGCTCAGCTTTTGTGTCCAGTAATGCTGGGTCTCTGTGGACAAGAGCGCCTCTCGTTCCAGAGCAACGAAATCGCTATAGGTTGCCGACAAGGGCTTGATGGCAAGCGGGCTTTCTTTCAAGAGCGCAAGGTAGCGTTCAACCAACTCGGTGACGAGCGATGCCACGCTCCATCCGTCGAAGAAAGGTTCGCTCAAGGTAAATTGAAACGATTCATCACTGCGCCTGTGAACAGAGAGGCGCAGGAGCGGTGCGCCGCTCCAATCAAACTTTCTCTGCAGTTCGGTTTCCATCCAGTTATACAGCCACGCCTGCTGCTGTTTGGAAGCGATGTGGCGCAGATCTTCAATGTGAAGTGGAATCTCAACCGAACGGTGGACCAGTTGCAGCGGCTCGCTGAAGCCGTTCAGGTCAAATGAGGTCCGCAGCATTTCGTGACCACTGACGACCTGCTCAACGGCAGCCTCCAATCTCTGTATATCGAGAGGCAGTCGCAGGTAAAAACTGGTGATGTAGATGGCGTAGTCCGGGCTATATTCGCTATGAAAGACCAGCCCGGCTTGCAGCTGAGACAATGGGTAAGCGTCTTCCACCTCACGGGGCAGCTTCCGGCGATCCTCTGTGGAGATGAGACTGAACGGCCGTCTCTGATGGGTGTTCGCGCCGTCGTCATCAGCTACGCTAAGCGCTTGGGCCAACTCTCGGATCGTCTGGTGTCGAAAGAGCTGCTGGAGCGAGAACTGCCATCCTCTCTTCTGCATTTTGGCGCGCACCTGTATGCTGCGAATGGAATCCCCGCCAAGCGCGAAGTAGTTGTCATCAATGCCCACCTGCTCCATGCCGAGCACTTCGGACCAGATTTCGGCCAGTGCCTCTTCGACCCGGTTGCACGGCGCCGCGTAGACTCTTTCCCCTTCCGGCCGCTCCCGGTCGGGGCGGGGAAGCGCGCGCCAGTCGATCTTTCCCTGGGGCGTCAAAGGCAGTTTGTCAAGAAAGACGAAGGCAGCAGGCACCATGTAGTCGGGCAGCTTTTCCTTCATCACCTGGCGCAGTTCACTGACTGTCGGCGATTGATCCTGGCGGGGAACAATGTAAGCGACCAGGCGCTTCTCATCCGGTGTGTCCTGACGTGCCAGGACGACGCTCTCTCGTATGGCCGGATGTTTATCAAGCGCAGCCTTCACTTCTCCCAGCTCAATGCGGAAGCCACGGATTTTCACCTGCTGGTCAATGCGACCGAGGTACTCAATGTCGCCACAGGGCAGGCGGTGCGCGCGGTCTCCTGTGCGGTACAGTCGCGCGCCGGCTTCGCGGTTGAACGGGTGCGGAATAAAACGCTCGGCGGTCAATTCGGGGCGACGAAGATAGCCGCGCGCCAGTCCTGCGCCGCTCAGATACATCTCACCGGCAACGCCTAATGGCACGGGTTCCAGATGCCGATCCAATATATAAATGCAGAGGTCCGGAATCGGCCCGCCGATACGGCTGCCTGAAGTCTTTTCCAGATCGGCCTTTGATAAAGACCGATAAGTCACGTGGACAGTGGTCTCCGTGATTCCGTACATATTGACCAACTGTGGCCGTTCATCTCCGTGACGATCAAACCAGGGTCTTAGGCTTTGCAGCTCCAGGGCTTCCCCACCGAAGATGACCAATCGCAACCCGAGTCTCTTGCCCAAGTCTGCGGACTCGTCGATCTGCATGAGCTGACGGAAAGCCGAAGGAGTTTGATTGAGCACTGTGACCTGCTCTCTCACCAGCAAATCAAGGAAGGCGTCGGGTGAGCGGCTGACCCAGTAGGGGATAATGACTAAGCGGCCGCCATAAAGGAGCGCGCCCCACAACTCCCAGACGGAGAAGTCGAAAGCATAGGAGTGAAAGAGCGGCCACACGTCACGCTCGTCAAACCGAAACAAATTCTGGGTCGTCTGGAAAAGACGAACGACATTCGCATGACACACCAGCACGCCTTTCGGCTGGCCTGTGGACCCGGAGGTATAGATCACGTATGCCGGATTCTCCGGCATCACTGTAGTGACGAGATTTTCCCCGCTCTCTTGAGCGATAGTTTCCCAATCCGCATCGAGACGGATCACCTGCGCTCCGTGCTCGACGGGAAGACGCTCGATCAGTTCCTGCTGGGTGAGCAACACGGGCGACCTCGCGTCCGTCAGCATGAAGGCGAGACGTTCTGGCGGATACGTCGGATCAAGCGGGAGATACGCTCCGCCAGCTTTGAGGATGCCTAACAGCCCGACGATCATCTCCGTGGACGGTTCCGCCATGATGGCGACCAGACGCTCCGGCCCAATGCCTCTGTTTCGTAAATGATGGGCCAACTGATTTGCCCGCCGATTCAATTCTTTGTATGACAACTGTTCGTCTTCACGAACCAGCGCGATGGCGTCAGGCGTTCGCTCCGCTTGCGTTTCAAACAACTGATGAACACATGCATCTTGATGATAAGCGCTCCTGGCATCATTCCACTTATGAAGCAACTGATCGCGCTCGGTCGCTCCGACGAGCGACAGTTCCGAGATGCGCCGACCAGGCTCGGCGACGATGCCTTCCAGCAAGGTCTGAAAATGATCCAGCATGCGAGCGACGGTCTGTTCCTCGAACAAGCCGGTGTCGTATTCCAGTAAGGTTGTCAGCCCGCGCTCCGTCTCCTCCACTATCAGGGTTAAATCAAACTTCGCTGTTCCGGTGTCCATATCCACGGTACTGAGTTTGAGATCACCTACTTCCAGGGCCGGAAGCGGAGTGTTCTGGAGAGCGAACGCCACCTGAAAGAGAGGATGGCGGCTCATGTCACGCTCAGGTTGCAGTTCTTCCACCAGCTTCTCAAACGGAATGTCCTGATGCGCGTAGGCCTCGAGCGCCACCTCGCGCACACGGCTCAGCAACTGGCGAAAACCGGGTTCGCCGGAAAGATCGGTGCGCAACACCAGCGTGTTGGCAAAGAACCCGATCAAGGCTTCAGTTTCTGGCCGCACCCGGTTTGCAATCGGAGAACCAACGGCAATGTCTTCCCGTCCCGTGTAACGAGAAAGCAGGACGTTGAAAGCGGCCAGCAAAGTCATAAATAGCGTCACATCTTCATGACGGCTCAAGGCCAGGAGCTCACCGCTCAAGCTTTTCGATAGTTGCCCGAAGACTTGTGCTCCGCGAAAGGTCTGCACCTTCGATCTGATGCGGTCGGTCGGCAACTCAAGCATGGGAACAAGCCCGTTCAACTGTCGCTTCCAGTAAGCAAGCTGCGACTCCAATACTTCACCCTGTAACCACTCTCTCTGCCAGAGGGTATAGTCGGCGTACTGGATTGAGGGCTCGGCGAGCATTGATGTCTGCCCGGCTGAGAAAGCCTGATAAAGTGTGGCAAGCTCTCGCAGCAAGACGCCCACCGACCACCCGTCGCTGACGATGTGATGCATCACAACGAGCAGGATGTGCTCATCTTCGCTGAGCCTCATCAGCTTGACGCGCAGCAGCGGCCCGCGCTGAAGATCGAAAGGTCGTCGCGCCTCCTCACTCGCTAACTCTCTGGCTTTTGTTTCTCGCTCCGCCGGTGTTAATCCACTCAAATCGGTTGTCGAAAGATTCAGATTCAGTTCGGCAGCGATGATCTGCGCGGGCTGTCCATCAACTTCAGGAAAGCTCGTGCGCAAAGCCTCGTGGCGGCGGATGATCTCATCGAAGCTCTCGCGCAGAGCCTGAAGATTGAGCGTCCCCTGAAGACGCACGGCTGAAGGGATGTTGTAGAAGGGGGAGCCCTGCTCTAGCTGGTCTATGAACCACAGTCGCTGCTGTGCAAACGAGAGCGGTAGCTCGGCAAAATCCTTTCTTCGGCTTGAAGTGATCGTCGGAGAAGGCTTGATCCCCTCCTCTTCAAGCCATTGCTCAAGCAGTCGACGCTTCTCTATAAAAAGCTCATCCGCGGCAGAGAAGTTTTTAACCTCTTTCATTTCCATTAATTCCTTTTCGTTTTAACTGGCGATAGTAGCGAGCGACTACTGCGGGGGGCGGCACGGCTTACAAAGAGATGAACTTCTCCATAGCGGAGAAGTTGTCCGCTTCTGTCAATCGCCACCAGCCGTTTTCTGATGCGCCAACTTCACTTCTTCTGCCGACATCGCCTCGAGCCTCTTCAGGAATCGGGCGATCTTCTCCGTCTGCCCCGGCTTTGCTTCATGCGCAATCATGGCTCGTGCCATTTCCGCAATGGTGGCGGTCTCAAAGAGACTTCTGAGCGGTAACTCCACATGAAAAGTTTCGCGCGCGCGTGATACCAGACGGGATGCTAAGAGTGAATGGCCGCCGAGATCGAAGAAATTATCGTTGACACTGACCTGCTTCAAACCGAGCATCTCTATCCAGAGCTTTGCCAGCTGTTCTTCGATTGCGTCGCGAGGAGCAACGAAAGTCTCCTCTCGTGTGACTTGCGCCGGCGCAGGCAACGCTCGACGATCCACCTTGCCGTTAGCCGTGAGCGGCATTTCATCAAGCACCACAATGGCGGACGGCGCCATGTACTCCGGCAATTTCTGCTTGAGATACTGGCGCAACTCTTTTATCGAGGGCGCTCTTTCGCCTCGCGTTGTGAGATAAGCTGCCAGCTGCTTCTCACCTGCCTCCGTATCTCTCGCCAGAACCACTGCTTCTCGTACACGGGGATGCCCCGAGAGCGCAGCCTCTACCTCTCCCAATTCAATCCGGTAGCCTCTGACCTTGACCTGCTCATCAGTGCGCCCTACGAACTCGATATCGCCGCTCGGCAGGTAGCAGGCCAAATCTCCGCTCGTGTAGAGTCGCGCGCCCGCTTCCGTGCCAAACGGGTGCGGGATGAATCTTTCGGCGGTCAACTCCGGACGATTGCGGTAGCCTCGTCCCAATCCTTCGCCGCCGATGTAGAGTTCGCCTATCACTCCTACGGGCACAGGATGTAGCTGCTTGTCCAGAATGTAAATCTGCGTGTTAGCAATGGGCCGCCCAAGAGGAACGATCTGACCGCCGCGCCTGCGCTCACATCTCCCACTGGTGACATCAATCGCCGCCTCTGTCGGTCCATACAGATTGATCAGCTCTACCGTGAGCCGTTCAGAGAACTTCTCTGACAATTCCATCGTTAATGCTTCACCGCCGCAGAAGACGCGCCGCAGAGTCTGACAGCTTTCAAGTCCCGGCTCCTGCTGCTCCACCAGCATCCGCAGCAAGGAGGGGACCAGTTGCAGGATAGTGACCCGCTGCTCATTGATCAGTTCGATGAGGTAGGAAGGGTCTTGATGCCTCCCCGCTCGCGCCATCACCAACTGCGCTCCCACGAGCAGCGGCGCATAGAATTCCCACACAGAGGCATCAAAGCTGAAGGGCGTCTTTTGCAGCACTCGATCTGTCGCTTCGAGCGGGAAGGTCTGCTGCATCCAGAGCATGTGATTGGAGATGGCTTTATGAGAGATCATCACGCCTTTGGGCTTTCCCGTAGACCCGGAGGTGTAGATCACATAAGCCAGGTTCTCAGCCGTCGCTTCAGTCGCCAACTGTTCTTCGCCTTCTTCAGCAATCACATCCCAGTCTGCATCCAGACACACCACTGGCTGTGCCCCACGCATGGGTAGCGCTGCCATTAGTTTTTTCTGCGTCAGCACCACCGGCACCTGCGCATCCTCCAGCATGAAAGCCAAACGCTCCGGCGGATATGACGGGTCTAAAGGCACGTATGCTCCACCGGCTTTGAGTACGCCGAGCAGCCCGACGACCATCTCCACAGAGCGCTCCGCGCAAAGACCGACGAGCGTTTCCGGCCGTACTCCCAGAGATCGTAAGTAATGGGCCAGCTTGTTCGCTCGCCGGTTCAACTCGCTGTATGTCAGTCGTTGATCTTCAGAAATCAGTGCCACTCTGTCGGGCGTGCGCTCGACTTGTCTTTCAAATAGCTCGTGGAGACAGATACTTTCGCCGAATTCGCACTTAGTAGCGTTCCACTCCACCAGTAATTGATGCTGCTCGGTCTCTGTTAAGAGCGGCAAGTCGGCGACGCGGCGCACCGGGTCAGCAACGATGCCTTCGAGCAAGGTCTCCAGATGGCCCAGCATTCGTGTGATGGTCGTCGCATCGAAAAGGTCTGTGTTGTACTCCAATGATGCTTTTAGCCCCTGTCCTGCCTCCTCCATCGTGAGCATCAAATCAAACTTCGATGTATGGCTCGCCATTTCGAGCGGACGCAGGGTCAAGCCGGAAAAGGCGAGAGTTGGCTGCGAGGTATTTTGCAGGACGAACATCACCTGGAAGAGAGGATGGCGGCTCATCTCGCGCGGAGCCTGCAACTCTTCAACCAACTTCTCGAACGGGATGTCTTGATGCGCATACGCCTCTAATGCCGTCTGGCGTACTCTTGCGAGCACCTGGCGAAAACTTGGATTGCCGGAGAGATCGGTGCGCAATGCCAGCGTGTTGACGAAAAACCCAACCAGCCCCTCAATCTCAGTGCGCGTTCGATTGGCAATCGGAGAGCCAACCACAATCTCTTCTTGCCCGCTGTAGCGCGAGAGCAAGAGTTGAAACGCGGCCAGCAAAGTCATAAACAGGGTGACATCTTCACGCCGACTCAGGTTCTTGAGTTCATCACTCAGCTCTCTGGAGAAGTGTCTGGCAGCTTCCGCCCCGTAATGGGTCTGCACTTTTGGACGCACACGGTCCGTCGACAACTCTAATGCCGTCGGCGCGCCCCGCAGTTGCTCTTTCCAATAATCCAACTGCGTCTTTAAAACTTCACCGCTGAGCCATTCTCTCTGCCACAGAGTGAAATCCGCGTACTGAATCGGCAGTTCCGCAAGGGGTGAGGGCCGTCCGCTTGAGAAAGCTTCATAGAGCGCGGTGAGTTCCTGGAGCAAGATATTCATCGACCAGCCATCACTGATGATGTGGTGCATCGTCAGCAGCAGCAGGTGTTCTTCTTCACCGAGACGCACTAGCCCTGCGCGCAGCAATGGCCCACACCGAAGATCAAAAGGTCGCTGGGCTTCTTCACTTGCCGATCGTCGAGCTTGCGCTTCTCGCTCTGCCGCTGGCAGAGCGCTGAGGTCTACGATCGGAAGATTCAAGGTTTGTGCTGGAGCGATCAACTGTCTGGGCTCGCCCTCTGAAGTGACGAATGTAGTGCGCAGCGACTCATGACGTCGCAGAATTTCGTTGCAGCCGTCGACCAGGACCGAAACGTTCATGCGACCCGTAATGTGCACGGCAGCAGGGACATTATAAAAATCGCTGTTCGGCTCCAATTGATTGAGAAACCAGAGCCGCTGCTGCGCAAACGAAAGGGGTGCATGACCATCTCGCGGTATTCGTCTGATCGGCTCTGACGGCGAGCTTTGCCCGGCCTTAATCCTGGCTTCGATCTTTTTAGCCAGACCTCCCACCGTTGGCTCCTCAAAGATGCTGCTCAGCGGCAGTTCAACTTGCAGAACTTTGCGCACGCGGGAGATGACCTGAGTAGCGAGTAGCGAATGGCCGCCCAGAGCAAAAAAGTTATCGCGGATGCTCACATGCTTCACACCGAGCACTTCGGCCCAGATCGCGGCGAGTGCCTCCTCAATCGGGGTGCGCGCAATGAACATTTCTTCTGTTTCAAGGCGTGCTTGGTCGGGCGCAGGCAGCGCTCTGCGATCTACTTTCCCGCTGGGCGTCAGCGGCAGCTCATCCAACAGGACGAAGGAAGTGGGGATCATGTGCTCCGGCAGCTTCCCCTTCAAGAAACTGCGCAACTCGCTCATCTCTAGCGGTTGATCATCTCGCGCGACCAGATAGGCAATGAGACGCCTTTCGCCAGGCGCGTCTTCTCGCGCGACAACCACATTTTCGAGCAGCGTTGGGTGTTGTCCCAGCACAGCCTCGATCTCGCCAGGCTCAACACGAAAGCCGCGCACCTTCGCCTGCCGATCAATTCGTCCAAGAAATTCTATGGTCCCATCAAAGGAGTAACGCGCGAGGTCGCCGCTACGGTAGAGCCGTGCGCCCGCTTCCGTGCCGAACGGGTGCGGGATGAATTTTTCGGCGGTCAACCCTGGCCGGTTAAAATAGCCGCGCGCCAGGCCACAGCCTCCGATGTAGAGTTCGCCGACGCACCCTTGGGCCACTGGCCGTAAGTTGCGGTCTAGTATGTAGACCTCTGTGTTCGCCACTGGGCGACCAATCGGGACGGAGGCAGCAGCCCGGTCAGGCTTCCACATCGAATGACAACAGGTGAAGGTTGTGTTCTCGGTTGGCCCATACCCGTTGATCAGCGTCGAGCCGTCGACTGCGGCGAGAAATCTTTCGACGTGAGCGCCGGATAAGACATCGCCTCCGGCGAGCAGTTGGCGAACCTGCTTTAAATCTTCAAGTTGATGATCCACCATCTGGTGAAAGAGTCCGGCTGTCAGCCAGAGCGTGGTCACAAGATAGCGCCTGAGCGCTTGGCCCAACTCTTCCAAAGATGGTTGGTGAGAAGGCAGCAACACCAGTCGCGCGCCGTTAAGGAGGCTGCCCCAGATTTCAAAGGTCGAGGCGTCGAACGCGAGCGGGGCAAGTTGGAGGAAGACCTCTGTTGGCCCAAGCCTGGCGTAATTTGTCTCTTTAACCAGACGGACTACGCCGCGATGAATTACGCCCACACCTTTCGGCACGCCTGTCGAACCGGAGGTGTAAATGATGTAGGCCAGATTGTCTGTGGAGAGCGCCGTGTCCGGGTTCCGCTCACTCTGTCCCGCGATGCTCTCCCAGTTTGTGTCCAGGCAGATGGCCTGCGCCCTGTGTTCTTCTGGCAGCGTTCTCAAGAGACGCTCTTGTGTCAGCACGACGGAGGCTTGTGTGTCGGCCAGCATGAAAGCCAAACGCTCCAGCGGAGATGACGGGTCTAAAGGCACGTATGCTCCGCCGGCTTTGAGTACGCCGAGCAGCCCGACGATCATCTCCACAGAGCGCTCCATACAGAGGCCCACGCACACTTCCGGCTCAACGCCCGCGTCACGCAGGTGATGCGCCAACTGGTTTGCTCGCCGGTTCAACTCGGCATAAGTCAATTGCTCGCCTGCTAAGACAACGGCGACTGAATCAGGTGTGCGCTCAACCTGCTCTTCAAAAAGTTGATGGATACAACGGTTGCTCGGGTAGTCGGTGCGGGTCTCGTTCCATTCAAACAGCAACTGTTTATGTTCTACTTCGGTCAACAGGGGTAAGTCTCCGACGATTCGCTGCGGCCAGGCAGTGAGGCCCTGCAAGAGAGTTTGCAAATGGCCCAGCATGTGCGTGATGCTCGCGTCCGCGAAGCGGCGGCGGTCGTAAGCGATTTTTAACAACAACTCTTGATCGGGTTGGGCCATCAACGTCAGGGGATAGTTTGTTCTCTCTTCGGAACGTACATTGCTAACTCTCAAGCCAGCCTTTCGTTTTCTTAAAGAGGCATCGATAGGATAGTTTTCAACGACTAAAATGCTTTCAAAGAGCGACACTCCACGCGCCACCTCGCTCCACTCCTGCACCCGCACGAGCGGGCTGTACTCATACTGTTGCATCTCCACCTGTCTTCTCTGCAATTCTTTGAGCCACGAGAGCGAGGAGGCATCCGTCGGGATCTGCACGCGCATCGGCAGCGTGTTGATAAAGAGGCCGACCATCGTTTCGACTCCAGCGAGAGCTGCCGGACGACCGGAAACGGTCAGGCCAAAGACGATATCTGTTTCACCGCTGTAGCGTGAGAGCAGCATGGCCCAAGCTCCTTGAATCAAGGTGCTCAGCGTCAACTGGTGCTCGCGCGCAAAAGCGTGCAGGTCAGTGGTCAATCGGGGCGAGAGTCTGATCTCTTGCTCTCGATAACGCGCGTCTTGGTCGGTGAGAGAATTATCGTTGCGGCCAACTGTGAGAGGCGTCGGCGCGTTGAAGCCTTTGAGGGTTTCTCGCCAGAACTTTTCCGCTTTGGCTAAATCCTGCTGCTTGAGCCAGGCGATGTAATCTCGATAGGGACGGCTCAGGTCCAGGTGTAGTTGCTCGTCTCGACAAAACGCTTCATAAAACTCAAACACTTCCTTGAGAAGCACGGACATGCTCCATCCATCTAACAGTAGATGATGAGAACTCCAGACCAGTTCATAAACTTCAGCGTCCACTCTGATCTGTGTAAGCCGCAGGAGTGGCGTTGTGGCTAGCTCAAAGCCTCGCTCCCGATCTGCCTTGAGGAAGTTTTCCAGCCGCCCCTGTTGCTCAGACCAACTCAGCTCACTCCAGTCGTGCTGCTCCAGCGACAGCCGCACGGATGACCACACCACTTGAACCGGCTCAGCCAAACCTTCCCACACAAAACTGGTTCGCAAGACCGCGTGGCGATCTAAGACCTGCTGCCACGCTCGCTCGAATGCCGTGATATTTACAGGTCCATGTAAGGTACAACTCAACTGCGCGACATAGATCCCGGACTGCGGCTCATACAGGCTGTGAAAGAGCAAGCCTTGCTGCGTCGGCGACAGTGGATAAATATCCTCCACTTGCCGATCTGCTCTGATCACTTTATCGAGCGCCTGTTGCTCCAAGTTCGCCAGTGGAAAGTCTGAAGGAGTGTAGCCACCGGCTTCCGGTAGCAAACAGTGCGCAATTGATCTGCGCAACGCTGCAATGTAATCACTCGCCACTCGCTCAATCGTCTCTCGCTTGTGCACTCCTTCGCTATAACTCCATTCCACGCGCAACCGGCCACTAATAATTTGTGCTTCTATCTCCAGCAGATAACCTCGCTGGCTCCGTAGACTCCGCGCTGGCCCGCTTCCTTCTTCAGCTAAGCTGAACAGATCGCTTGCAAACGTCTGATCCAACTGCCCCAAGTAGTTGAAACTCACCTCCGCCTGCGGCAGCGCTGCTATCTGTTCTCTGATCTCCTGATCCGTGCTCAGGTAACGCAGCATCCCATATCCGATCCCCTTCTGCGGTACTTGCCGCAACCCTTCTTTAATGGATTTCAATGCCGCTCCAGGATCAGCAGTTGTGCTGAGTTCCAGCAGCACCGGAAAGATGGTCGTAAACCACCCGACAGTGCGCGACACATCCACGCCTTCGCCGATCTGCTCTCGTCCGTGTCCTTCGAGGTCGAGTAAGAAGGAGCGCTGGCCAGTCCACTCCGCGAAGGCTTGCGCCAATGCGGTCAGGAGCACTTCATTGATCTGCGTGTGATAGGCAGTAGGCACGTCTTGCAACAGAGAGCGTGTTTCTTCAGCCGTCAATGAGACCATCACGCTGCGTGCAGATGCTTCTGTATTGTTCCCATCGAGATGATCTACGGGCAGAGGTGCTACATGAGTGAGCGGCCTGGTGGGCCAGTAGTCTAACTCTCGCTTTAACTCTGCCGACTGCGCACACTCCTGTAATTGTCTGGCCCATTCTTTAAACGATGTGGTCTTTGGTGGAAGTTGAATCGCCTGAGCATGGCTCAACTGCTGGTAGATGGCTTGCAGATCATCCAATAGAATCCGCCACGATACCCCATCCACCGCCAGGTGGTGAATCACTATCAGGAGTCGCTGTGGCCTGTCCCCGCCGAGATTAAGGAGAGCCATTCTCACGAGGGGTCCTTCGGTGAGATTGAAGCTGGCCTGTAACTCTGCTGCCGTCTCCGCTATGGCTGCGCAAGGGTCAGACTCTGATAGCTTCGATAAGTCTATCGTTGCGAATACGGTCTTCGTCTCCTGCGCTGCATTAAACTGCCGCCATTCATCTCTCTCTCTGGTGAATCGCAGCCGTAGCGCATCGTGATGCTCAAGCAACTTGTTTACTGCTCGCTGCAACAGCGTTGGATCGAGTGCCTGTTTTGCTTCGAGCATGATGGCCTGGTTATAGTGCTGAGCCTCTGCAAGATTCAGTTCGAAGAACCAATGCTGCACGGGCGTCAACGCTACTTCCCCTGCGACTGTCCCCTGTTGGTGAAGCCTCACGGCTGTGACACCGCTCGCCGCTTCAGCCAATTCTCTGATCGTCTGGCGCTCGAAGAGAGTCTGTGGCGTCAGATGAAGCCCCGCTTTGTTGGCTCGTGCGATGATCTGGAGACTGAGGATTGAATCTCCTCCTAGCTCAAAAAAGTTATCATCCATCCCCACCTGTGCCACTCCAAGAACGCTGGCCCATATTTCAGCCAGCGCCTCCTCTATATGAGAGCGAGGTGCGACATATGCTGTCTCCATTCGAGGCCGTAGATTATTGGGCGCGGGCAGCGCTCTGCGATCCACCTTGCCACTCGGCATTAGCGGCAATGCGCTCAGCATGACAAAGGCTGAAGGGATCATGTGCTCCGGCAATTTCTTCTTGAGCGAACTGCGCAACTCATTCGTCGTCAGTTCATGCTCCTTGTCGCTGACGACATAGGCGACTAACCTACTCTCGCCTACCTCACCCTCAACACCCACCACCGCCGCCCTCACTCCGGCATGCCCCGCTAACGCCTCCTCTATCTCCCCCACCTCTACCCGATAG